>Ga0206679_10002318_pt1 | contig 15163 bp, 14 predicted proteins | sample M110012015metaG_FD_155464 | JGI IMG/M metagenome (GOLD analysis project Ga0206679, IMG submission 155464) | Ammonia-oxidizing marine archaeal communities from Monterey Bay, California, United States - M1 100m 12015 | ecosystem: Environmental > Aquatic > Marine > Intertidal zone | place: USA... | reverse complement strand
AGAAGAACGAACTTTAACAAACTTTTTTTGTCCAAAATGTGGTATGACGATCTACTGGGCAATGGAATTGGATCCAAAAACTACTGGTGTGGCGGTCGCTGTTTTTGACGTAGATGATTTTAAAACACCAAAGGCTTCAATATGGGAAAAATATAAACGTCCTTGGATTAACTTTGATAGTTCAATTATCAAAATACAAAATCAAACTTAATGTTTTTCTTTCATCGCCTGCCCTGCTGCCCAACCAGATGACCAGGCCCACTGGAAATTGTAGCCTCCAAGCCAACCAGTCACATCGACAGCCTCACCTATAAAATATAGACCAGGCACAGATTTGGACATCATAGTTGTTGAGGAGAGAGCATTCGTGTCTATACCACCCAAGGTAACCTCTGCAGTTCGATATCCTTCCGAGCCATTTGGTGTCAATGGCCAGGCACTAAGAGCATTGCAAATTTCGGTGAGGACGACATCTGATTGATCACCAAGTTTACCAGAAAGGTTCAACGGTATTGTCAAATATTCAACTAATCGCGCGGGAATATAATGTGATAGCACGGTCGTTAAATTACGCTTCCCTTGTTTTTGACGTTGTTTTTTCAACTCATCAAGGATGGGTATTTTTGGAACTAAATTAACAAATATTACCTCACCTTCTCGCCAATATGAAGAAATTTGTAAAATTGAAGGACCTGACAACCCCCGGTGTGTGAATAACATACCCTCATCAAAACTTGCCTTGTCATTATGCACCTTTGTTGGCATGGATGTGCCAACTAGGGGTTTGAAACGCGCATCTGTAAATGTCAGAGGCACCAATGCAGCCCGAGTTTCTGTAAGTGGAATTGAAAATTGCTTAGCTATATCATACGCAAAACCTGTGGCCCCCATTTTTGGGATTGATTTCCCTCCAGTTGCTATAACTAACTGCATCGTTTTGACAGTGGTGTGTGTTCCGCTCTGTTCTAGTGTTAGTTCAAAACCACTCTCCATTTTACGGAGATCCAAGACAGAACAAGACAATCTAAGGTCTGTCTTTACTTGATCCATTTGAGTACGAAGCATCTCAATGATTTGTTTGGAAGAGCCATCGCAAAATAACTGTCCAAGGGTTTTCTCGTGATATGCAATATTATATTTTTCTACTAATTCGATGAAATCCCATTGTGAGTAACGACTTAAAGCTGATTTACAAAAATGTGGGTTACCAGACAAAAAATTTTCAGGCCCGGAGTAAAGATTAGTGAAGTTACAACGCCCTCCTCCAGATATCCGAATTTTCTCACCGGGTGCCTTGATGTGATCAATTAATAGAGTGCGACCTGTACGTACTGCAGCACACATCATTCCCGCGGCACCAGCGCCTATTATGACAGTATCATATTCCATTAAGATGGGTTGCACTTAACTGAAATAGATATCAAGAAAAAAATATCTCAGAACCTCTAAGTCAAAGTATTAATAGGTGCTACAAAGATGCATTTGAAACGATCCACTAACGTAATGGGGAAAGCCCACCCCAAGCTATAAAAGCACCATTCCGATACTCTGGCTTGCCATAAATAAAATCGGTTTTATCTGGAAAAGTTACAACGCCTCCCGCGGCTCTTAGCACTGCATCTCCTGCACCTGTATCCCACTCCATCGTCGGGCCAAATCGGGGATAGACGTCCGCCTCACCTGCGGCGATAAGGCAAAACTTTAAAGAAGAGCCTATTGATATTGTATCAGTAATAAAATGTTTGGTTAGCCAATCATTTGTCGCTTTATCTCTGTGGGATGAGCTTGCAACAGCAACCACACCGTTAGTCGATGGAGTTCTAATAGATATTGATGTTTTTACGCCACCAGATTTTTCAGAAGCACCTTCACCAACAATTCCAATAAACATACGGTCGAGCGCGGGCGCATACACAATTCCCATGACGGGAACCCCATTCTCAATCAGAGCAATATTGACAGTAAAATTTCCTTTTCCATCACGTTTTAAGAACTCCTTTGTCCCATCCAGCGGATCGACCAGGAAGAACCTATCTGACACTTTTACATGATGGCTGACAGCATTTTCCTCAGACACAACAGCTATGTTTGGTGCTATTTTGTTTAAGGCCGGTAAAATAATTTCCTCAGCGGCCCGGTCTGCTTCAGTAACAGGAGAACCATCACCTTTGAAATCCGCTTGGGGGTCTTTAGCGTAGACTTCCATGATCTTTGCGCCCGCTTCACGGGCAATTGGTTCCAAGTCGTTTGTTAGTGTGATTATATCCATGGTTCTTTCAATCAAAGGCTTAACTATAAATCAAAAAACAAATTAAAAATAAAAACTTAAAAGGCGACATCTTTTCATAACATTCGCATAATTACTCACCGTAGGTTGGTGCACATAACTAGCAAAGATTTCAAGTTAAAAGTAACAAACTAATAATGATCTAATGAAATTATCTAGACTATTAGAGAAACTAGGTATCGAAATCATTCTTTGTAGATGAATGAATAAGTTGGAATTACCTTTTTTTGTTGTAAGTACAAAGTAAACCAGATTATGTATATATGTAAGACTGTTTTGTTTTTAATAATGCTTAATAGTTTTAAAAGAGGTTAATTTTAATGGGTGACTGTTCGCGTTAATACACCATTGTTATAAATACAAACTTAGTTTGGTAGTAATATTATTAGCAAAGAAAAAAGGAGTTTCCATTTGTCTGAAGAGGTCTGGACGGTAATCAAATATAAACCTAAAGAGGGTTGTGAAGAGGAATTTCTTGATAGCCTTAAGGGGCTTAAAAAAATGATGGCCGATAACAAAGAATATGATTTTGTAAACGAGTTTATAAAGATTGATGGCACTGGTGAATATGTTCAGATCGCTCGAATGCCAAACATAGATGCTATAATTGATGGACAGATTGAAGGCTTGGAGTGGTTGGATTCTGTAGATCACTTACTCGATAAGTACGAAGATGAGAGTCGAACTGATGCCTTCTCGGGCATTTCTTTACCAATAGACGTTGATTAATCTTTATATGATTTAAATATCAAAAAACTGGGAGTATTTCAAATGACAAAGATAGCAATTGTCACGGGGGCATCACGCGGATTTGGTCGTGGCACTGCCTACGTTCTTGCAACAGAAGCCAATTACAAAGTCTACGCGACCGCTAGAAATAAAGCGGCGTTAAATGAGTTAAAAAAAGAAGTGGACGCTAGCCAAGGTTTAGGAGAAATTATTCCAATTGTCTTGGATCAAAGTGATGACACGGCAGTTACAGAGTTTGCTGATCAGGTTTCATCTAATGAGGATAAAATCGATTTACTTGTAAATAGTGCTTACGGCGGTTTGATAGCTATGACCCCACATTTTGGAAAACGATTTTGGGAAAAGCCAATATCAGTATATGATGACTCAATGAATATCGGTGTAAGAAGTTCGTACGTCATGAGCAAGTTATTTGCACCATCCATGATTAAAAATAAGGGTGGCCTGATTGTCCAGATCTCGAGCTACGGTGGCTTTGTGTATGCTTTTGACGTTGGTTACGGTGTCGCCCATGCAGCGATGGATCGATTGAGTTATGATATGGCAACTGAATTACGTGAGTACAATGTACGAGCAATTAACTTACATCCTTCTGGCGGACAAACCGAAATCACATCTTTCCCCGATGGTGAGACTCCTGCGTATGTAGGTCGAGCAGTTATGGCTCTTGCAGAGCAAGCAGATGAGGAGTTTCTATCTAAAGCAAATGGTAAAACCGTATTTACTGCCGGTCTTGCGAAGGAATTTGGCTTCAAGGAGGACCATGATACCGATGGCACATTGAATGAAGCTCGTTTTGAAGCCTCAGAGCCTTTTAGAGAAATGATGTCAAAGGCACTAGGCCAATACGATATAGAAGCCCCTCTCTCTAATTACACGGACATGAATAGTGAGGGGATGGCTGATCTTTTCCCTGGTGCAAAAATTAAAGATAGCTAGGAGTAAAACACAATGGGTAGTAACATATATTCAATTTTGTTTGAACTGTACTAATGGATCAAAGGAACTGATCATGAACCAAACTGAAACATATTCTGCACAATATATCAGGCAAATTCTGAGTGAAAATAAAAGAATTGCTTCCGTTGGGGTTAGTCTTAATCCAATTAGACCGAGTTTTCTTGTCGCACGATGGCTCTCGCTTCGTGGTTACTCTATTATACCCGTCAATCCTACATACTCTGGTCAGTCAATGTGGGGCAATCCAACTTATAGCCAGATCCGTGATATAACTCAAGAAATTGATATGGTTCAGATATTTCGTAAATCTGAGGCGGTTCCTGGTATTGTGGAAGAAGCAATAAATCATTTGCCAAATTTAAAGACAATTTGGATGCAAATCGGAGTTATACATCAAGAAGCGGCAGAATTGGCTAGAGATCACGGTCTTGAGGTGGTCCAAAACCTCTGTCCAAAAATGGAACATCAACGGTTATCCGGTGAACTTGGTAAATATGGTATCAATACAGGATACATATCTTCACGATTGCGGGCATTACATCATGAAGTCGTGTGACTTTAAAAAAATAAATCAACTGACTGAATGTTACGGTATGAAAATGCTATTCAAATAACCCGAAAATGCATCCAAAATAGTGTTCATAGGGAGCCTTTGATTTAAAAACTACAATTTCATAGGTGATCTATGTTCAACCGTTATTCATAACCTTTTTTTGATCATTCATGTGTTCCGGCCCAGACCGGCGGACGATAATTGCTCCACTGGAAATGTTCTTCAAGCTGTTGGGCAACCTGTAGTAATACGTGGTCTTGCAGGTGATGGGCCGCCAACTGCACTGCGCAGGGTTGCTCGCCTTCAACTAGCTGTATCGGTAGAGATGCGGACGGTTGACCCGTGATGTTGCAGATGTAGGCGAATGGTGCGAATGCGTGCCCTCCTTCAAACCATTTTTTCATATTGAATTTATCGGTGCGGCTATCGAGTGTGCCAACGCCTATGGGGTCACTCCCCAAGGCAGGTGTAAGAACCATATCAAGATCTCTCATTGAGTCCATCAACTTGATGCTCGCCTCGTGTGCGCCCTGACGCGCCCTATAGAGATCCATGGCAGTTAAACCTGCAATATGTTCGCGGCAATAACGTGTAAGTGCGTCCAACTCGTGACGTTCCGGCTCGCGACCGAGTTCCTGAACTCTATTTTCGATCTCATAGACCACATCCATCATCCACAGACTTTCTATCCAACTTCCAATGCCGAGATTTTCTGGATAACAGTATTCGACTAGTTCATGACCCATACCTTGAAGGACAGCACATGCTTCTTTAAACGCATGCTCTTGATTAATGCCAACCGCATCACCGTATGGCGTACGCTTCAAAACACCAATGCGAAGGGAGGGAACGGGACGGTCAAGAAACTTTAGAAAAGATTGAACCATTGGCCTCACGTGGTAACGGGCGCCTCTCATGGGACCGGCAGTGATGTCTAGCGCTGCGGCACTGTCGCGGACGGTTCGTGATAATACATGATCGGAATTGAAGCCAGCAGAAATCTCGGGGTAGTATGGCCCTACTGGATTTAATCCTGTCGTGGGCTTGAGACCAAAGACCCCACAACAAGCAGCTGGAATGCGGATTGATCCGCCCAGATCTGTTGCGTGGGCGAAGGGCACCATCCCAGACGCAACCGCGGCACCAGCGCCACCGGAGCTACCACCTGTCGTCACCTTGGGGTTCCACGGATTAAGCGTTACGCCACGAAGCGTAGGCTCACACACGAAGTCCTCGGCAAACTCTGGCATGTTTGTCTTACCAAGAACAATCAGGCCGGCACTTCGCCAACGGGAAACCAACTCGCTGTCTGGCTTAGCCGCCACATCTGCAAAAAATGCACATGAAAACGTCGTGGGCATATCATGGCTAAACTGATTGACGTCCTTAAGCAGAAATGGAACACCTGCCAGGGCAGTGTCCGCAAGTACATCCTTTGCCACATCACGTGCATTTTCGAAGTTCGTCATCACCACGGCATTGAGCTTGGGATTTAGCTTTTCAATTACACCAATAGCGGTTTCGGTGACTTCCATAGCAGACACATCACCACTCTTGATTGCCTTGGCGAGCGCCACCCCGTCAAGCCTGGCATATTCGTTCGGTTCCATTATGCTCTCCGCTATAACTTAACTGATATTGGTTCACTTTAATTGGAATTATCTTTGATCGCAAATTAATATTGGCTCTCTTATAAAAATGGGTTCTATGGAAAAGGAGCCATTCCTGCCGAAAATTTGCCTGAGAAATGCAGAGTGAAGATCAGGGTAGCTACGTCATATTAAATTCTTTCTAAGGTGTACGTCAAAAATGAATATTGGCAGCTGATTTACCTTTGGTGACTATATTTTCATTGACATTGATTATACTTTCTTAAGAAAAGTAGTAATTACTAATTTTATATTAAGGATCGTAATATTTATTATTGGGGAATACCGAATAAAATTAACAAGTGAGAAGTATTCAAATAGTTCTACTGAGCTAAGTTCTTTCCACACCATCGTAGAGGAGTAAACTAGTGACCACCGTAGTTAACCAAAACTTTGGATAAGCCCCTGATTAAACTTCCTACGAAATGGTTTAAAAGTGACTGATTGGAATGCTATAGGGACTGACTGGAATGAACAGGAAACCGCCGATGCCATGAGGGAACTGCTCCCCGAATGGGGTTTTCCAACGAACAGTTCTATTAAACTGTTAAGTCTGTCTGAAAATGCAGTCTTTCTGGTTGAGTGCCCACTAGATAATAAAAAGTTGGTTCTGCGTGCCCATTTTCAGGGCTACAATACTCAAGCTGAAATCGATGCCGAATTGATCTGGCTTTGTGCAATTATAGCTGAAACTGATTTAGAAACGGTGAAGCCAGTTCCAACGCTAAGAGGTGTTCTGCGCAACACGCTGCCTGATGGTAGGTCAATTGTAGGGTTCGAATATATTGATGGTGTCCTGTTAGAGCCTGGGGATGATTTGCGTCCAACCATGGAAAAGTTGGGAGCGATGACGGCAAAACTACATCTACATTCAAAGACATGGTGTCCACCCAAAGGCTTTCAACGTAAGAGTTGGGATTTTGAGAATTGTCTTGGCGAAGATGCAATCTTTGGCGATTGGCGTAAATCTGTGGGGCTTTCCAGTGATGGCTATAAAATGATTGCAAACGCCGTCACTGTGCTAGAGAAACGTCTTCTTTCATGGGGCACTGGTGTTGATCGGTTTGGATTGATCCATGGTGACTTAAAGCCTGCCAATCTACTCATTGGATCAACGGGACCAATACTATTAGATTTTGATGATTGCGGATTTGGCTGGTATTTGTACGATTTTGGATGCGCTGCAACTGATTTGAATACCGTTGAAGACATTGATACCTACATATCAGCCTGGGTCAAAGGATATCGTCGCGTGTCGCCATTGTCTCAGCGGGAAGAACAAATGCTCCCAACCTTTGTTTTGTTGCGGCGGATCATGACGATGTCTTGGGTCGCATCCCACACTTTCTCACCAATCGCGATGCGTGATTATGGTGTAAACTATACAGAACTGACATTAAAATGCGTCAACGAACTACTGGCACGTGATGTAACTCATTAGACATAAGGTGTCATCTGGTTCCAGTAAAAAAATAGCTGAATAGCTAGCCCAATACACGAGCCCCGAAAAGCCCCCTAATTAGACCACGCCTATTTATAATAAGCCCCACGACTTTGGATAAGTGGATGGATGCAGTGAGAGAAGTTTTACACTTCACAAAATTGAGTTTGGTGATAAGGTGCAACGATGAAGAAAACCCTCACTAAAGAAAAAACTATGGGTTCACTCTATAAAGATGAATACCAAAATAAGTCTTTTGGGCGGTGTTCTTGTCCTAACATAATAAAAGGAATGAACTGATGACCAACGCGGTCTCTCTTCATGGCGTACGTAAGGATTTTGGAAAGTTAACAGCATTGAGTGATGTAACCCTAGAAATTGAAGATAATGAATTCTTTACACTTCTTGGCCCCTCTGGTTGTGGAAAGACCACGCTTTTACGCATGATTGCAGGATTTGAGAATACGACAGCTGGAACCATTCACCTTTTTGGGGATGAGATTGAACACCTGCCGCCCAACAAACGGCCGGTGAACACCGTATTCCAAAACTACGCATTATTCCCCCATATGAATGTGGTTGAAAATATTGGCTTTTCACTCAGGATGTTGGGCTGGACGGCAGCCAAAATTCAGGCGCGCGTGGATGAGATGGTGGAGATGGTGCAGCTAGGCGCATTCGTCCACCGTAAACCGAGCCAGATATCTGGTGGCCAACAACAACGTGTGGCATTGGCCCGTGCGATGGCACCACGCCCGAAGGTTCTATTGCTGGACGAACCACTTTCGGCGCTTGATCTAAAATTACGACAGGAAATGCGTGCAGAATTGAAGAGGCTACAACGGGAGACTGGCATCACCTTCATCTTCGTGACCCACGACCAGGAAGAAGCCCTGTCAATGTCGGACCGGATCGCTGTAATTTCTGATGGAAAATTGCAACAAATTGGAACCCCATTTGAGATTTATGAACACCCCAACAATCGCTTTATTGCAAATTTTATTGGTGAAACGAATATGCTAACGGCAACTGTTAACGCAGTTGACGGATTACATGTGGCCTGTCACCTAGCGGGTGGTGAAAGATTAAACGCCTTAGCAAACTGTCAGAATTTGGTAGGAGCTAATGGTGTCATATCCTTGCGGCCCGAACGATTGAGTGTAAGTAAAACTGCACCGACCGGGGATATCCTTAAGGGAGTGCTGGGCGAACGGGTTTATCTTGGAACGGACACACAATTTATTGTGAAACTTTCCGGCGAATTAAAATTGAAAGTGCGGATGCAAAACAGCATTTTCCAAGGTGCCGAATTCAAAACAGGGGATCCGGTCTTCGTCACTATTGCGGATGATGCCGCTCGGTTCTTGGTGGACTGATGGCTGCTGGAACGGGAAGCGGATCAACAGTCTCAGCGATATTTTCGCCTGTCCGGCTTTGGTTGTTGTTACCAAGTTGGATTGTGATCGGTTTTTTCCTACTACTACCAGTCTTGTTAATGCTGACCTATTCATTTTTGACAAAGGAATTTCGTGGTGGTGTTATTTGGGAATTTTCCCTATCAGCCTACGATCAATTCCTTTTCGATCGCGGGTTGTTTGGTGATGAGCCACCAGTAATAAAATGGACTTATATTAACATCTTTATCCGCTCTATTTTACAAGCTACGGGAGCTACGATCCTATGCCTGTTGATCGGCTTCCCCACTGCCTATTTTATTGCGACGCGGCCTATGCAGTCACGCACAATGTGGCTTTTCTTGATTACCATACCTTATTGGGTAAATCTGCTGATCCGCACTGTGTCGATGAAGTTCCTAATCCGCGACACTGGACCGTTGAATGAACTATTTCTTAACATTGGCTTAATTGACGCGCCACTGCACGTCATCAACACTAATTTTGCGGTTCAGTTGGGGTTGTTTTACTCATATCTACCATTCATGGTATTACCGATCTATGCATCAGTTGAGCGCTATAATTTTGCTTTCTCTGAAGTAGCATCGGACCTTTATGCATCTAAAATCACAATCCTTTGGAGTATCATACTGCCCGTCGTCAAACCGGGAATTATTGCTGGCAGCATTCTGGTATTTGTCCCCTCGCTGGGCGCATTCCTAGCACCTGACTTGCTGGGCGGTGCTAAAACATTCATGATAGGGTCACTGATTGAAGACCAATTCAAAGGCAATGCCGGCAATTGGCCGTTTGGTGCCGCTGCCTCAATGATCTTGCTTAGCCTGGTATTGGTGGTACTAATGTTCTACGCGCGTGCACAAGAAAGGGATCAAACCTGATGAACCGCACATTTGACATTACACATTATCGTGGTTTTTTTGGTGTCACATGCCTGTGTTTGGTCATCCTTTATGGGCCACTAATTATTGTGATGGTTTACAGCTTTAATGACAGCCTTTCGATCACCAATTGGGGCGGCGTTTCATTGCGCTGGTATGTTGATATATTCACCGGGCTGGAAAGCGCCAAGTTCAAAGCAGCTGCCTGGAATTCGTTTACCATCGCGATCATGGCGGCCATAGTCTCAACGATCATTGCAACTGCGGCATCGATTGGTATGATCCGTGGAGGAAATTTCAAAGGTAAGTTTGTGTCGTTTGCGCTAATATCGTTACCGATCATGGTGCCCGAAATTGTGACAGCGGTGGCAACATTGATCTTCTTTTCAACCATTGGGTTTAAGCTTGGTACATTGTCGATCCTTGTGGCGCATATAGTTTTCTGTATTCCCTTTGCTTACCTGCCAATCTCGGCCCGCCTTCAGGGAATTGACGCCAGTTATGAGGAAGCCGCCCAAGACCTATTCGCTAACCGATGGATGACATTTCGGTACGTTTTGATGCCAATTATGTGGCCCGGCATATTGGCTGGATTTCTACTCGCCTTCATCATCTCACTCGATGATTTTATCATCACCAACTTTATAAAAGGAGCAGGGATTGAAACCTTGCCAACAGCGATCTTCGGATCGGTCAAGCAAGGGATTAAGCCGAATATAATGGCACTATCAACTCTTCTCTTGCTATTTTCTATCGCTTTAGTCACCTTGTCCTACTTCATTGGAAAGCGTGGCGAAGTCACTCAAAAATTACAACAATAAGGAGAAAAATTATGATATCGAAAGCATTTATTGGCGCCGCCGCCCTTGCGTTGGTTGCGAACACAGCCGCGGCAGAGGGTAAGTTGTCCGTCTATCACTGGTTTGAATACATACCCGCAGAACTCGTTGAAAAGTTCTCAAAGGAATATGACGTAAAAGTTACAATCGACACCTTTGACAGCAACGAATCTATGCTAGCCTCACTGAAAGCCGGTACTATGGGGTCATATGATGTCGCCGTCCCAGGCGACTATATGGTCGAGATCATGGCTGGTGAAGGGTTGCTGGATACCATTGCAAAAGGCGAATTGGCCAACATGGCCAATATCGAAGATCAATGGCTAAATGTCTCCTTTGACCCTGGCCGAAAGCACTCCATTCCCTATCAGTGGGGATCAACGAGCTTTTCAGTAAATCGAGATGCTTACTCTGGCAATATCAATACAACAGATATTCTATTCAACCCGCCAGAACAACTGAAGGGCAAGATCAATGTACTGGACAGTCAGGGTGAGGTAATGGCTATGGCTGCGCTGCATCTAGGTATCCCACAATGTTCTGCCGATCGAGAGCAACTAAAATCACTGGACGCACTATTACAAAGCGCCAAGGAAAACTGGGCTTCGTTTGGTTCAGACATCGCCAAGGATGTTTTGGTCTCAGGCGACGCTGCAGTTGGAATGATCTGGAACGGTTTCTCCGCTAAAGCGAGAGCAGAAGGTGCGAATATCGAATATTCCTATCCCGACCAAGGATACGTGGTATGGATGGACAATGTCGTGTTACTGAGAGACGCGCCAAATCGTGCAAATGCACTAAACTTCATGGATTTTTTGCTAGAGCCAGAAAATATTGCGGCAGTTACCAATTATGCACGATATGCTGATGGTATAAAAGGTACCACAGAGTTTCTTGATGCGGAACTTGCTACAATGCCAGAAAACAATCCACGGGCCGGTGCTGGTGCTGGTGTGTTTGTTGCCGTGTGTGATCAGACTACACAAGAAGTCTATGACCAAATTTGGACACGTTTACGCAGCTAATACAGCTTCGTTCTAATATAACAATATCCCCTACTCGCAGTTCTTCCAAAGCTGCGAGTGGGAAGTCAAATCTTGTACGACAAGTATCTGGGCGAAGGTGACGAAGTAAAAACTACATGCGGAGCACGACTATGAAACTGGCTTTTAACACACATATGTCGGGTATCTGGGTCGTCTGGCTGCGCTTTTGAATTTAAATGGACTTGGGGATATCCCGAAAATGACCAAAGTAGCCTTTTACGAACTTTCAAACTTGACCAATGATCAACGGTCTAGGTTGCTAATGCGTCCTGAAAACGATCTGGAATTCTTTCTTAAAAAGGTAAGACCGTTGATCGAGGATGTACGGATCAAGGGCGATGTGGCATTGGTGGAATACGCTGCAAAATTTGACAACGCTCATTTTACAACATCTGAAATTGGAGCGAGCAAGACAGATTTTGAGGCGGCGTTTGATCAGCTTGATCGTGATATCATCGAAGCGCTTGAATATGGTGCCGACAACATTCGACGTTTTTATGAAGACCAATTGCCAGGCGAAATGAGTATGAAAGAAGTCCGCCCAGGAATTTTTACAGGTGAACGTCATTCACCCATAGAGAGTGCCGCAATTTATTCACCGCGAGGTAAGGGCTCTTTTCCATCGGTTACATTGATGGCCGCAATCCCCGCCGTCGTTGCTGGCGTAAGGGATCCAATTATTCTAACGCCTGCCGGGCGTGATGGCAAAATCGACCCAGCTACATTGGTAGCCGCACGATTGTCAGGGGTAGAACGCGTCTACAAAGCTGGCGGCGCAGTTGCCGTTGCAGCTGTGGCGTTTGGAACTGAAACAGTGCCTAAATGCCTAAAGATGGAAGGCCCTGGCAGTCCTTGGTTGGTGGCAGCCAAACGGCTCCTTGCAGACAAGATTACATCACGCCTTCCCGCAGGTCCCAGCGACACGATCGTATTTGCCGATCAAACGGTTAATCCACGTCTTGCCGCAATGGATCTTCTGATTGAATCCGAACATGGTACTGACAGTTCTGCATTCCTTGTGACGACATCGCGAGAAGTAGCTGAGGGAGCGATTAAGGCGTTACCAGATTTTTGGACGACTATGGGTGAACGTTGGGTCCAACACTCTTCCGCTGTCCTGAGTGGTGAAAATGGTGGGGTGATTTTAGCAGATGATCTTCAACAAGCCTATGATTTTATAAACGACTATGCCCCGGAGCATTGTCAAGTTCTGTCGGAGGAACCTTTTAATCACCTGAGCCACATCCACAATGCAGCAGAAGTTTTATTGGGTAACTGGACACCGGGTACACTGGCCAACTATGTGCTGGGGCCCAATTGCGTATTACCCACCGGCGCCCACGCTAAGGTTCATTCGCCGTTAGGCGTCCATGATTTTATGAAAAGTAGCACCGTGGCACATGTTTCGAGAGCTGGCTTCGATGAAGCTGCGCCATTCGCCCGTCGGTTAGCAAAGTACGAAGGCTTTGACGGCCATGCCAACGCAGTTTCAAACTTGCGTGAGCAGTTGATTGAAGAATGAGAATTGACGATGGCAAGCACAAGTCCATAAGCGAAACATTGGATTAATATATTATCAGTATTATTTGTGCTATCATTTTAGAATGTTTCAGCCATTAAAGGAGTTTGCCTATGAGTTGCTTGACTAAACCTATCTCTGGAGGTTGCCTGTGTGGCCAAATACGATACGAAGCCTCAGATAAACCAAAGTGGGTTTCATATTGTCACTGCAGGATGTGTCAGAAAGCCTACGGACAAACGTCTGGTATTTTCTTGGGTTTTAAGGTGGGTCTTTTGAAAATCACCAAAGGCAAACCAAAATATTATCAATCCTCAGCTTGGGCAGAAAGAAGTTTTTGTAAAAATTGCGGTAGTCCAATTGGCGTTAGCTATAAAACACTAGACAGTGTCTTAGTTGGAACTCTGGATAACCCAGAAGACTGGCCACCTAATGAGTGTCATTTAGGGATTGAGAGCCAAGTAAAATGGGATATTATACATGATGAGTTACCCAAATGGCGAACTGAAGATGATCCGGACTTTATCAAGGCCAAAGAAGCTCTGGAAGGATCTAATTAGTAATTGACTATGTCTGACATTTGGTTCCATCAGCAACATTTTTTAGGTGTCAATCACAGCCATTGCATCAATTTCAACTAGCAGAGATGGATCAGCTAACCCCTGAACGACAACGCCTGTGGAACAATGCTGCACCCCTTCAAACCAGAAATTGATTGCTTCATAGACTGCTGGGCGGTAATCAATGTGAGTAACATAAACAGTAAGTTTACAGACATCTTTAAGACTTCCCCCCGCCTCTATCATCCACTGGCTAATGTTGCGGCATGCCTGATCTGCCTGAGCCCCAGGATCATCTGGTCCAACCAACGTTCCGTCCAGCAGCGTACCCACCTGGCCTTGCATGAATACAAAATCACCCTTGGCACGGATCGCTTTAGAATAGGTCGCCTGCGCATGGTAGCGTGTTTTATAGGGATGAATGTAGGTTCGGGACATAGTACTGCTCCTCAGGCAACTACTCGTGACAAATAATCGTCGATCATATCACCATAGCTTTGCTCACCCGCCAGTTGCAACCCACAAACAAAAAAGCTTAGCAGAAACTATGCTAAGCTATTGTTTTTATTGGCCAAGCGAGTCTCACACAACGCGTACCGATTAATTAAACTATCTAAGTTCATACGGCTAACCCCAGACCTGTGCTGCGACCCGGCGGAAGTTACCACCAAGGATACCCACTACCTCCTCTTCACGTAAGCCTTCAGCCAACAGATTGGCAGCTATTTCGCGCATCTGTGAGGGAGCAGCGCAGCGCAAGGCTCCACCCGGATACTGTTCTGGTGGCCAGAAATCAGGATTTTGACCCATAGCTACGTCGAGACCAATTACGCCATCATCCAGGCCAGCATCAGCGCTAATTTCATAATCGATGCCAATACCCACATGATTTGCACCGATCAATTGGACATAATGAAGAATATGTCGTGCCATGGCGGCGCTACTGATATCGTCGTCCCCTAGGAACACACCTATCCCGTTGACCCCCACGACGCCACCACTAGCGGCACAAGCCAATGCCTGATCATCCCAAATATTACGCTCGTGATCATGCAGCGCCCGAGGATTGGAATGTGAGAAGATAACTGGCGCCTCGGAGACCTCCATCGCCTCCATAGTGGTCCGGTATCCGGTGTGAGAGCAGTCGACAAACATCCCGACATCGTTCATTTCACGGATTACCGCACGACCAAAATCCGTTAAACCAATATCCTCGTCATGGCACCCCCCGCCGGCCGCGTTGTTCAGGTTATATGCGAACGCCAT
>Ga0206679_10002316_pt1 | contig 15163 bp, 13 predicted proteins | sample M110012015metaG_FD_155464 | JGI IMG/M metagenome (GOLD analysis project Ga0206679, IMG submission 155464) | Ammonia-oxidizing marine archaeal communities from Monterey Bay, California, United States - M1 100m 12015 | ecosystem: Environmental > Aquatic > Marine > Intertidal zone | place: USA... | reverse complement strand
TACAGCCATAATTTGTGACTATGAATCCCGTACTAAGGAAATCTGTGCAATAAGATACGAGGTTTTTATTGACGAGCAGAATGTACCAGAGGAACTCGAAATTGATGGCCTTGATGGCGAAGCGAAACACGTTTTGGCTTTTGTTGATGAAGTGCCAATTGGCACTGGCAGAATACTAAGTGATGGGCATATTGGTAGGGTAGCTGTTCTAAAAAAATATCGTCGGCAGGGTTCTGGTAAGCTCATTATGAAAGAGTTAATTAAGTGGGCTCAGGATATGAATCTAGAAAAGGTTTGGTTGTCTTCGCAATGGCACGCTCATAGTTTCTATTTAGATCTTGGTTTTGTTTGTGTTGGTGAGATTTACAAAGAAGCTGAAATTGACCACATTAAAATGTATAGAGCGCTTTGATTGACTTAAAATATTTAAAAGATAATTATCGATAAATTTTTACATTGTGCGAGAAGGGCGCTATGCCTTTTAATTCACTCCACTTTTTCTAGGTTATGAGCCTTTCTCTTCTAATCTCCATAATCAAAGGTAATTTCGCCATAAACTTTTAAATTAAAGCAGGTTTCGTAGCATTCAGTTTCTAAAAAGTTATTAAATCATTAGAATATGATATATTATCTATAATGTATAATCAATTCAATAAAGAGTATGAGTATTACTGGCTCTTGCATGCATTTTTGTCGATCTAGAGCATTTTTATTATAAATTTATAAAAGATGATTACAATACTGGTCTTTTCAAAGTTCCATATAAAGCCATTTGCAAATAAACATTAATATTCACTAATTAACCAAAGGAGATTGCTATATGAATAATGATAATAAACAAAAGATTGGAATTATTGGTGCTGGATGGTGGGCTGCAGTAATGCATATACCTACTCTTTCAAGTAACCCATCTGCAGAAATAGCAGGTATTTGTGCAACAGATTCTGCTGCATTAAAAAAGGTTCAAGATGAATTTGGAATTTCATATGGAGTTGAAGATTATCGGAAGCTTCTAAGTGAAGTGGATTTAGATGGCGTTATTGTAAGCTCTCCACATACGTTCCATTATGAGCATGCAAAAGCAGCTTTAGAGGCTGGGTGCCATGTTTTGGTAGAAAAACCCTTTACTACTGACTCAAAGGAAGCTAAGGAGCTGGTAGATATAGCTGCAAAAAAGAATCTAAATCTTAATGTGTCACATGGCTGGAATTATATGCCTATTGCTGAGAAAGCGCTTAAATTAATGAGGGCCAACTTAATTGGTGAATTTCAACATGCTGCAATTCAACTTGCAAGCCCAACATCTGATCTAATGCATGGCAAAGGTTTAAGTCTTGCTAAAGATGCTCTTTTAACTCCATTAGCATCTACATGGGCAGACCCTTCTAAATCTGGAGGTTATGGGTGGGGCCAGTTAACACATCTACTTGGCCTTTTCTTTAAGTTAGTTAATGTGGCACCAAAACAAGTCTTTGCATTCACTTCTAATTCTGAATCTGGAGTTGATTATTATAATTCAGTTAATATGCGACTTGAAAATGGAGCCACCTGTTCTATATCGGGTTCGTCTAATATGCCGGCTGCGTTTGCAAAGTTCCAGGTTGATCTTAAAATATTTGGCTCCAAAGGAAATCTAATGATAGACCTTGAGCCAGGTCGAGAGCGAGTTATAGTTGAAACATTTTCAGGAGAAACTCACAAAGAAGAAATAAAAGAGGGTGATGGAGCGTACGATGGTACAACACCAGCAAACTACCTTGTAGAAGTATGTGCTGGGAGGAATTCTGAAGATATGGCGCCTGGGATTGTAGGTTATAGGAGTGTTTGTGTTGTTGAAGCAATGCTTGAAAGTGCTAAAAGTGGCAATGTTATAAATCTTTAATAGGAAAAAATATGACAATTATTAAAGATATTAGGGCTTTCACCGCTGACAGTAGTAATAAATCTACCGACTACACTTCTCAACCCAAAGGTCATTGGATAACGGACACTTTAGTGGCAAATCCTATGGCTATCTACCCTGAATATAGGGGCTCAAGAACAAGCTGGGGTATTGGTGTGCTAGGTTCAGTGGTGGTTGAAGTTGAGCTCGAGAATGGTGTAATAGGTGTTGGAATATCAACTGCAGGACCTCCAGGTTGTTGGCTTATTGAAAATCATCTAAAACAATTTGCTATTGGTCAGAACGTCACGAATGTAGAGTTGATTTGGGATCAAATGTGGCGTGCGAGTATGCCTTATGGACGCAAAGGCATAACAATTCATGCTATAAGTGCAATTGACTTAGCTATCTGGGATGCTATGGGTAAAGATGTAGGTAAGCCAGTATATGAATTACTTGGTGGGCCTCTCAAATCACCTCTATCATTGTATGCAACTTCACCGGCAGCAGCAAGTGTCAAAAAACAAGGTTTTCAGGGTGTTAAAATTCCATTGCCTTATGGCCCTGCTTCAGGACAAGATGGGTTGAAAAAAAATGTTTCATTGATTGAAGAAGTGAGGGGTTTAGTTGGTGATCATTTTGACATCATGATTGATTGTTACATGGCGCTTTCTGTTGAGTATGTTATTCAACTAGTTAAAGCTTTGCGTCCATTTAATATTCGCTGGCTTGAAGAACCACTCATCCCAGATGATTATGCTGGTTATAGTGAATTGAAAAAACGCTTACCGGAAACTTTTATTTCAACAGGCGAACATGAATATACGCGATATGGGTTTGCTCAACTTCTAGAATGTGGTATTGATATTCTTCAACCGGATTTAATGTGGTGTGGTGGAATGACAGAAGCAAGGCGGATAACAAATATGGCTGCAGCGAGAGATGTTCCTGTTATACCTCATGGAAGTGGTGTTTATGCTTTTCATCATCAGGTTTCTTTTCCAAATACACCTTTTGCTGAGTTTCTGATGTTAAGTCCAGAGGGTGATATTGTCACCCCTCAATTTGGATCACTTTTTACAAACGAACCTTTGCCAGAGAATGGGAAACTTACCCTATCTGATGCTCCAGGTTTTGGAATAGAACTCAATAAAAAAGGCTTAGATCTTGTTCGTCCATTTGAGCTATAGGAGATATTGAGTGTGTTAAAGGGTGTTATTCCAATGTTGCCTACACCATTTAACTCTGACAAAGATATTGTTTGGGAGGACCTTACCAAACTTATAGAAAATCAAATTTCTATGGGTGCGCATGGGATTTCAGCACTCGGCCTAGGGGGAGAGGCGAGTTTTTTGACCAATGATGAGCGACGAGTTGTTACTGAATATATAATCAAGGAGGTCGCAGGACGTCTCCCTGTAATTGTAGGTGTTGGTGCAGCTACAACACAAGACTCTTGTAATCTAGCAGATCATGCAGCCTCAAATGGTGTTACAGCAATAATGCTTGCACCACGTCCAATCAGAACGCAAACCCAGGATGACCTTTTTGAGTATTTTACTGAAGTTTCAAAAGCTGCTAGTGGTATTGAAGTTATGTTGCAAGATGCGCCAGAATATCTCGGAATTGACCTTAATACTGAATTAATTAAACGTCTTTCTGATGAAATTAAAAATATTGCCTATATTAAATCAGAAAAGACTCCAGTTAGTAATACAATATATGACTTGAAACAAATATTTTCTCAACATAACATCGGTTTGTTTGGTGGTCAGGCTGCCGTTGGTTTTTTTGAGTTACTTGAATCTGGAGGTACTGGAACCATTCCAGGGTGTGAGGCAACATCAATATTGGTTCGTATTTGGGATGAATATGTCATAAAAAAAGATAATAATAAGGCTATGGAAATCTTTGAAAAAGTATTACCTTTTTTTGTCTTTGAAATGCAGTCGCTTGAAATGTTTATTAAGTGTACAAAAACTGTACTATTTCGAAAAGGACTTCTTAGCTCAAATGAAACACGAAACGATTTCAAATTATCACCAATAGCACAATCGATCCTTGATCGTCATATCCTGCGAATAACAGAAATTGAGAAACACTTAAAGAGGAGATAAAAATGTTAACTGAAAATCAAATAAAATCATATAAAGAAAATGGTTATTTACTTGTTGAAAATGCGTTACCTTCAGAAACATTAAAAAGGCTTCAAGATGTAACAGATGAGTTTATAGAAGCCTCAAGGATTGTTACGGAAAATGATGAAACATATGACCTTTCTGATGATCATTCTAAAGAAAATCCAAGATTAAGAAGGTTAAAACAACCCCATTTGATACATAAGACATATGAGTCTATTACCTTAGATAATTGTATTTTAGATCCTGTTTCTCAACTACTTGGAAATAATTTAAGACGTGATCACACAAAATTAAATTTTAAATTACCTGGTGGTGGGGAGGCAATTGAATGGCATCAAGATTGGGCATTTTATCCACATACAAATGATGACATTGTAGAAGTATCAATTTTTTTAGATGATTGTAAAGAAGAAAATGGCCCACTTATGGTAGTTCCTGGTTCACATCTAGGGCCTCTTGATGATCATCACCATAACGGATATTTTATTGGGGCTGTCGATCCAGCAAAGTCTAATTATGATGTAAGTACCGCTACAAAATTTATTGCAAAAGCAGGATCAATTAGTTTTCATCACGTAAGAAGTCTTCATGGTTCAACAAAAAATAATTCTAATGTTCAACGACGAATGTTATTTATTGGATACACAGCAGCAGATTCTTGGCCTCTAAAAGGAATTCTTGATTTAGGGTTAAAGCCTACAACAGGGGAAACAGATTTTGTCAAAAATATTTTTCAAGTTTACAAGAGCAATATTGTTAAGGGAGAGCCATGTCTTGAAGCAAGAGTTGAGAATAATCCAGTAAGAATGCCTTATCCACCTCCTCCCTCTGTTGGATCAATCTATGAAAACCAAAGAGAAGTGCTTGGAAGATCTTTTGGAGAATAGAGGATTTTTTAAAGAAAAATAATTCGTTAAGTCAATTAGTCCATATGCCATTGTAAGGGTAGCAGAAATGGAAAGCTGATTTGAGTATCCACTTCTATTTTCATTATGGGAGTCATATACTCCCCCCACCTCTTATTAACTTCACTCTGATTTAGAATAGAAATCATTCTTTCTAAATCGTCAGTTTCAAAATAACCAAACAAGTTCAAACCATGACGGAAAATCGAATAATTCCTCATACCTGCTTCTTGAATTAGTTCAACCATTTCTGGCCAGATTTCATCATGTCTTTTTTTGTACTCTTCCTCATATCCAGTTCTGACTTCTAGTATCCACATATACGGCTTATCTTTCATTTTTCTCAACTCCATTAAGTTTAATTATTGTCAATCTTTCAATTAGTTACGTTGCTACTTTTTTATTTTCTGGGAATATTTATTAGTTTACTATAATTATATTTAGAATATTATATATAATACATTATCTTAAGATTTGATATAATTATTATTAATATAGCGTAAAGTTCATTTTTTTAAAAATCAATATTATGGAACAAATTAAAAATCTACATCGATCACTCTCAGATATAGCAACAGACTCAATTCGAAATGGAATTATACGAGGTGAGTTCAAGATGGGCCAGGCGGTTACTGAAGCCGCATTATCATCGTCACTTAATATTAGTAAAACACCTGTTCGTGAAGCGCTGTCTAAGTTGGAGTCTGAAGGATTAGTAGTATCGGAAAAGAACAAGGGATACAGAATTTTTACTTTAAGTAAACAGGAATATATTGAGCTGTCTGAGTTGCGTTTTGCCCTAGAATCTCAAGCCTTACGTTACGGTTTTGAGCGCGACCTTTCTGGAATGATTGAGAAACTTGAATTAATACTTGAAAATATGGAAGGATACTTGACGGTACCTGATAGAGAGATTTACCAGTCCTTAGATAATGATTTTCACCATGTATTTTTTAAGTCTTGTGGCAACAGTGCAATTACTAAGGTCTATGATAAACACCAGTCTGTCATCGTAGCAACACGCCTACGTAACCTAAAAAAAGAGAACATTACTAAGCACACTTCATTTGAGCAACATAAATTGTTGGTTGAGTTGCTGATAAGTGGAAAAATAGATGAATCAGTTAACTTGTTGGAAAGACACATTGTGGATTATGCACGAGAATCCTTTGTAGAGCCAGAAGTTTTATAGTGCCTCAAAAACCCCTTTTAAACTAATCAAGAAAGTTATTAAGGATTAGAAAACTTTATGCAAATTAATAAATGTCATAATATTGATGACTTTCGAAAAATGGCTGAAAGCCTTATTCCAGCGCCTTTGTTTCACTATATTGATGGTGGTGCAGACGATGAATCTACACTTGGTCGAAATACAACTGCATATGATGAATATGACCTCATACCTAATGGATTAGCAGATGTTGCCAATATAGAACTCTCAGCTACCATATTGGGTCAAAAAGTTAGTTCACCATTGTTTCTTGCACCGACAGGAATGAATCGCCTATTTCATCATGATGGTGAGCGCGCAAGTTCTCTTGCAGCTGAAAAATATGGCTGCTACTATAGCCTTTCAACTTTATCTTCTGTTAGTATCGAAGAGATTGGTAGTCTAACTGAAAGTCCTAAGATGTTTCAAATATACATTCATAAAGATCGAGATCTAACTTATGAGCTTATTGAGCGATGCAAAAAAGCAAAATTTACATCGTTATGCTTAACCATTGACACCATTGTTGCTGGCAATAGGGAACGAGACTTGAGAACTGGTATGACCATGCCGCCTAAATTTACCCCATCTAGCTTACTAAGTTTCGCCATGCGACCACGTTGGGTATATAACTATCTCACCCATGAGGGATTTAAGCTCGCCAACTTAGAAGGCAAAACCGAAAAAGGCAGCAAAGAATCCTTGTCGGTTATTGACTATTTAAACTCACAATTTGACACCAACCTATGTTGGGAGGATGCACAAAAAGCTGTTGAAGCATGGGGTGGTCCATTTGCCATTAAAGGTGTAATGTCAGTTGAAGATGCGAAACGTGCTATCGATATTGGTGCCAGCGCAATTATGGTTAGCAATCATGGTGGTAGGCAGTTAGATTGTAGCCCTGCACCATTTGACTTATTGAGCGATATTGTTGACGCAGTTGGTGGCAAGATAGAAATCATATGTGACGGTGGCATCAGACGCGGAACTCACGTCCTTAAGGCATTAGCACTTGGAGCAGACGCTTGCTCGATGGGTAGGCCTTATTTATATGGCCTTGCTGCAGCTGGACAAGAGGGAGTAGAGGAAGTATTGTCAATTTTTGAATCTGAACTTAAGCGCAATATGATGCTTATGGGGATTAATAAATTATCACAACTAGATCACTCTAAAATACGCAGAAGATAGTTCGACAAAAATAGAAGTCGAGAACACTATCTGTAATGTCAGATTAGCCATCGTAAATTCTTTTTTCAACTATATAAATATAATTAAGATATTTTTCGAAAGCATTAGTCATGCTAAATCTAAATATATATTTCACTATAAATCCCCCAAAAATATCAATTTTATAATTTAGTCTTGGGCTATATACCATCTTCTAATAATGTACTTAAAAGTTAATTAAAGACCTTATATTAAAAGTGCTTGCATAATAATTAGATATCATATATCATGCATAGTGTATCAATCAATGAAGTTTGATATATTGTAATCATAAGTTAAAAAAAATTACAATCTCAAAATTAACAAGGAGTAAATTATGAAAGTTAATAAACTGATTCAATCAATTATGGCTTCAGCCTTAATTGGTTTATTTTCGACATCAGTAATGGCTGGAGACTATCCAGTGTATGAGGGATTTAATACAGAAGCAAAAGCAATGCAAGCCTATTCTGGACAGCCTGGAAAGGGAAAAACAATTGCTTTTGCAAACATTGTGAATGGATCGCCTTTCTGTGATCTAGTTGAAGCGAGTGTTGTTCGGCAAGCTTTATTAGCAGGTTTTGATAAAGATAATATTATTATCTTAAATAACCAGTATAACGCTGTTATTGGGTTAAAAAATGCCGATATCATTTTAGCTCAACAACCTGATGTGTTCATTGAATTCCAGTTTGATGAAAGAGCAAATAATGTAATTTCTCGTAAATTTACTAAAGCAGGAATTCCAATTATTGCAATTGATGTTCCGGTTCCAAGATCGCCATTTATGGGTGCTGACAATTTCGGTGCTGCATGGCTAGGTGGAGAAGTGATGGCTCAAGCTATTACATCAAAATTTGGTGGTATTGACGGTCTAGATAAAATCGCATTACTTCAATTCCCAACTGGTGGTAGTGCAACTATGATGCGCTCAGAGGGTTTTGTTCCTCCTCTCGAGGAAGCCTTTGGAGTCGATGCTGTTGCAGCTAAACTAGTAAAAACTGATGGTGGTTCAGGTGGTACTGAGCCTGCTAAATTAGTAATGGATGACCTTCTTGCTGCTAATCCTGATGCTAAAACATGGGCTGCCACTGCCATTAATCACGAAAGTATCGCTGGAATCATAGCAGCCTTCGAAGCGGCTGGTAGATATAATCCAGATGATATTGTTTTAGTTGGAATGGGCGGTGGTCCACTGGGTCAATCTCAATTAAGAGATGGTCAAGTAGATGGGTCGGTTGCTTTTTATCCTGAAAAATATGGACAATGGGCAGTACCTGCTGCAGTTGCACGTATGCTAGGTGAGCCGGTTCCTCCGTATATGTTTCCGGATCATGTAACTTTAACAATGGATAACATCGATCAGTTCTATCCACAATAGATCGAAGTTAATAAAAACCGATTACCGATCATATTAATGTGATCGGTAATCGCTTGACTCAAATTTCAAGAAATAATTACCCATAATAGTTTTTTATCGTATCAAAAACTATTAAATCAATTCGGAAAAAATCATGACATCGACTTTATTAAAAATGTCCCATATCAGCAAGTCATATCCTGGTGTAAATGCTGTAGATGATGTAAGTATTGATTTATATGCCGGAGAGGTTTTAGGATTAATGGGTGAAAATGGCGCCGGAAAATCAACCTTAATTAAGTTGCTGGCAGGCGCTGAAAAAATAGATTCAGGTGAAATATATATTGATGAAAAGAAGGTCGATATAAACTCACCAAAAACATCCCAAGAAAATGGTGTAAGCGTTATACATCAAGAACTTATCACCATGGATACATTATCAGTAGCGGAAAATATCTTTGTGGGTCAGTTACCTGTTAATAAGGTTACTAAGTTAATTGATTGGAAGACTGCACAAAAAAAATCAACCGAAGCATTGGCTTTGCTAAATTCCGAAATCAACCCTAAAAGTATTGTTGCTTCACTATCAATTTATGAAAAGCAAATAGTAGAAGTAGCTAAAGCAATTCACAAAAATGCAAAAATAGTTGTTATGGATGAGCCAACCGCAGCTTTAAGTGAGAAAGACTCTAAAGCTTTATTTGCAGTTATCAAAAGTCTTAAAAAACAAGGAGTTGGGATTATTTATATTTCCCATAGAATTGAAGAAGTTTTTAATATTTCAGACCGCATTACTGTGATGCGAGACGGTGAGTTTATTGGAACCAAGCTAACGAAAGGAACAGAGCAAAAAGAGATTATATCGATGATGATTGGCCGAGAATTAAATCAATTTTTTCCAGAAATTAAATCAGAAAAAAAAGGTGTGATGATGAAAGTTTCTGATCTCAATATTAACGGAATAATCGAAAATATAAGTTTTGAGGTTAAGAAAGGAGAAATCTTGGGGCTTTTTGGACTGGTTGGCTCTGGTTGCTTGAATATCGCAAGAGCTCTCATTGGTGTTGAGGATATTGACCAGGGAGAATTTCACATTAATGACAAAAAAACATCTATAAAAAATCCAAAAAATGCTTTGAAAAATAATATCGGCTTTATACCTATTGATCGAAAAAATGAAGGCCTCACTCTAGATTTTAGCGTTAAGCAGAACTTAACACTACAAGGTATTGATAAGTTAGGTTCTGGTTTTATTATTAGTGAATCTATAGAAAATTCCATTGCTGAAAAATGGGTTAAGAAGCTTGATATAAAAACTCCAAATATTGAAGTAAAAGTAAAAAATCTTTCGGGTGGTAATCAACAAAAAATTGTTCTAGGAAAAACGCTGGAAACAAACCCCGAAATACTTGTAGTTGTTGAACCTACAAGAGGTATAGATGTTGGCGCCAAAATGGACATCTATAAAATGTTAGAAAATCTTTGTAAAGAGGGTGTTGCGATTGTTCTAGTTTCAACTGACGTTCCTGAAATTTTGTCGATTAGTAATCGAGTACTTGTTATTTCAAATGGAAAGATTCGTAAAGAATTTAAAAAAGGCGAAGCCAATCAACAAGAGTTATTGTATGAAGCATCATTGAATTAACAACCATAAGGAGATTAAATTGTATTCATATTGCTATAAAAAATTGGGAAGGTTGTTATGAAAAGTATTGGTAACAAAATAACTACGAATATGAGCCTATTTGCATTCCTAGGTTTTTTAATTATTTTATTCTCATTTACTAGCGAACATTTTCTAGGTACCTACAATATTACTTCACTTCTAACTAATATCTCCTATAGTGGCATTGCTGCAATAGTATTAACTTTGGTAATGATCTCACGTGGTTTGGACATTTCTATTGGAGGGGTAATTGGATTAACGACTGTGGTTGTCGCGACTCTTTATTCACAACCTGACCCTTTTCCTGTTTGGTTAATATTAATTATTGGCCTTAGTACTGGGACCTTAGTTGGGTTGCTAAACGGATGGTGTGTTACTGTATTGGATATGGATCCTATCATAACTACATTAGGAACAATGGCAATTACCCGCGGACTTGCTTATGTAATTTCAGATGCACAGTCAATACTAATGTTTGAGGATACTACCGATTTTATTAGCAACGGAACTATTTTTTACATTCCAATGCCCATAATCTTGTTTTTACTAACTGCCCTAATTTTTAGTATTATCCTTCATAAATCAAAATTTGGTCGTGCAGTCTATGCTATTGGTGCCAATGAGGCATCAGCGAAGTTGTCTGGAATATCAGTTAAACCTGTAAAAATGATTTTGTATGTTTTATCTGGATTGGCCGCTTCAGTCAGTGGGATTATCTTGTTAGGTCAAACTTCAGTCGGAATGCCTCAGCACGGAATAGGAACAGAGCTTGAAGTTATAACTGCTGTTTTGCTAGGTGGAACAGCATTAAGTGGTGGAAAAGGAACAATTTATGGAACAATAGCTGGCGTATTAATTCTTGGAGTGTTATTTAATGGGCTAACAATATCAGGAGTAAGGTATGTCCATCTTCAAATTTTTCAAGGAATACTATTGCTTGTAGCAGTCGCCACTTATGAAATTAAAACCAGAAATGAGGTGGCATCATGATACTGTGGATAAAAAAAATAATTTATAGTGATGATATTGTAGGAGCATTAGGAATTTTTTTAGTCCTTTTAGTTGTTTTTTTCAGCTTTATGACACCTCATTTTTTCAGTTTAATTAATTTTTATTCCATTATTGGCAATATTCCAGCAATGGCTATTTTATGTCTAGGATTAACTTATGTGGTTTTAGTTGGAGATTTAGACCTTTCCCTTGGCTCAATCTTGGGATTCACTGCTATTTTGGCTGTATTTTTCTTTAAAGTTATGCATTTTCCAATGTGGTTAAATTTGGTCTCTTGCGTAATCATTGGTGGGTTTTTTGGGGCTTTTAACGGAGCTATAGTAACAAAGATTGGAATAAATTCAATTATAACAACCTTAGGCACGATGGCTCTCATAAGGGGACTCACCTATTGGATAGCTATGGATGTTGATGCAATGGAAGTAGGTCGCATTACTGATCCAGCCTTTCTTAATTTCGGCAGGTACTACTTTCCTGAAAAATCACGACTCATTCCTATCACTTTAGTCTATATAGTTATCCTTTATGGAGCTTCTGCATTATTTTTAAATCACACCAGTTTTGGCAGGCAGATTTACGCGGTTGGATCAAATGAAGCAACTGCGCGACTTGCTGGTATAAATGTTAAGCGTGTAAAGTTTGTTTGTTTTATTATTGCAGGAATGCTTTCAGCATTCGGAGGACTTGTACTTGTAGCCCAACTGGGTCTTGGAGAGGCATACACGGGTCAAAATATGATCCTTGAGGTAGTCACCGCAGTTGTACTCGGAGGTGTTCTCTTAACTGGGGGTAAGGGACGTCTGACCGGTGTGATTATTGCTGTACTAATTTTAGGGGTTATTCGTAATGGTATGGTGCATCTAGAACAAGTATCTGATATTTCGGTTTATTGGCGTGACGTTGCTAAAGGTGTTGTCCTTCTCTTGGCTATCGGACTTTATTCTTTCCGTAAGAGCTTTAATGCTAAACGACTTAGAACAAGACAATGACAAATAATAACATCTCTCTTGCCGATAAAATAATGTCTTTTAATTAATAAATATACTAATGTTGAAACTACTCCACTTTCAACAAATTTAATGGAGAATAAATATGAATCAAATTGACCTTAAAAATAAAATAGCTGTAGTTACAGGAGGAGCGCAAGGTATAGGCCTAGCAATTGCTGAAATACTCCTAAAGTCTGGAGCTTTAGTTAGTTTGTGGGATCAAGATGAAAAGCTTGTTAATGAAACCGCTCAAAGGCTTTCTTTAAAAGGAAATGTAGAAGCAGTCGTGATGGATGTTGCCGATTTAATCTCAGTGGAAAATGCTGTCAGACAAACTCAGGATGCGCTAGGTGGTATTGATATTCTTATATGCAACGCTGGTATCTCTGGTCCAACAGAAAAACTTTGGGAGTATCCTCCTGAGGCTTGGCAAAAGGTCATAGACATTAACCTAACTGGAGTTTTTAACTGCTTACGTGCTGTTACTCCAATTATGATTGAACAGAATTATGGAAGAATAGTGAATGTCGCTTCTGTTGCAGGCAAAGAGGGAAATCCTAATGCAAGCGCTTATAGCTCTTCCAAGTCTGGAGTAATTGCTTTAACCAAATCGCTTGGAAAGGAACTGGCACAGTTTGACATTGCTGTTAACTGTATAACTCCTGCTGCGGCTAAAACACAAATATTCGACCAGATGAGTGAAGAACATATTCAGTATATGTTGAGCAAAATTCCGCGCGAACGTTTTTTAAAAGTTGATGAAGCTGCTTCGATGGTTGCTTGGCTATGCTCTTCAGAAAATTCCTTTACTACAGCGGGAGTTTTTGACTTGAGTGGAGGTCGTTCAACTTATTAATATGAATAAGAAATTGAAGATTATTGATGTTCGAGCTTATGTTATAGAGCAGTCTGGAAGTGGAGGAGACTACCATGATCAAGAGGATGGGCACTGGATAATTGACTCAACAATTGCAAGTCCAATGTCAACATACCCAAAGTTCAAAAAATCTCGAACAAGCTTTGGGATTAATGTAATGAAAAGTATCGTTGTTGAAATTGAGGCTTCAGATGGCACGATTGGTGTCAGTGCTGGACAAGGCGGTGCTCCTGCTTGTTATATGATCGAGAAACATTTTCGGCGTTTTATAGTTGGACTAGATCCGAGAGATTTAAATCGTGCTTGGGACCAGATGTTTAGGGCAAGTATGTATTATGGTGGCAAAGGGTTGCCAATGTGGGCAATTAGTGCAGTTGATTTAGCTCTATGGGATCTTCTTGGAGTGCTAAGACAAGAGCCTGTTTATAAAATGATTGGTGGTGCTGTTCGTGACGAAATTGAGCTTTATTGTACTGGGATTCGTCCTGATGTTGCTAAAGAAGCTGGGTTTATAGGAGGGAAAATGCCTCTACCCTATGCGCCAGTTGATCGTCATGAAGGTTTAAAAGCTAATGTGGAGTATTTCCAAGAAATGCGTAATAAAGTTGGTCCTGATTTTTGGCTTATGGCAGATTGCTGGATGTCACTTGATGTGCCTTATGCTGTTGAATTGGCTAATGCTCTTCGTGAGGTTAATTTATATTGGATGGAAGAGGTTTTACATCCTGGAGATATAGAGGGACATAAATTACTTAAGGAGAGAGTGCCTTGGATGCGCTGGACTTCAGGTGAACATGAATACACCCGCTACGGATTTCGAAAAATGATAGAAACTCGTTCTATTGATATCCTTCAGCCCGATGTCATGTGGTGTGGTGGTTTAACTGAACTGCTTAGAATTTCAGCTATGGCCGCTGCCTATGATATTCCGGTGGTTCCCCATGGAAGTGGAGCTTATAGCTATCAGTTTGTGATTACACAACCTCACTGTCCATTTTGTGAGTATTTAAATTCTAGCGCTGATTGTTTGAGTTTTCCTCCAACATTTGGAGACATGTTTAAAAATGAAATTTCTCCAATTAATGGGAGAATTAAATTAAGTGATGAGCCAGGGTTTGGAATGAAGTTGAATCATAAAGATTTAAAAAAGAATAGAATATTTTCTACAAGTGATTAATATTAGTAATAATTTAGGAAATTAAAACTAAATAAAGGAGGATATAGATGAGTACAGATAATCAAAAAAATAAAACTATTGAAATTTGGGATTCACACTTTCATGTATGGGATATCTCAGAAAATACAACATCTGGGCATGATGCAAGTCAGTTATTTGCACCTAATGATAACCCAATTTATTCTATGGAGTCATATAGCAAAGATATAAGCTTGGCAGGTAGTAATTTTAGACATATTGGAGGTGCTTTTTGTGAAGCAGTTAGTGCATGCCACGTTGGTTCTAGTGGTGATGAGTATATTTCAGCATGCCTAGCTGAAACAAGTTATGCTTCAAAAGAGTTTAGTACTGTTAAAACTAACAATATTATTATTTCTACCGCACCTCTTGAGGATGTTAATATTGGAAAAATTCTTAGTCAACTAGCTGAAGATCCCCTTGTTCGAGGGGTTAGACAAATCCTTAACTTTGAGCCGCCATGGCCAAGAAATAAACAGCTTGGTGATTTACTTTGTGACCCAAAATGGCAACAAGGATATGCTGAGTTGAAAAATTTTTCTATGTCTTGGGATCTCCAAATCAATCCGAATCAGTTTCAAGATGCTACACGTGTAATTGAAAAAAACCCTGAAATACCAGTTATTATTGGACATCTTGGCACACCTACCCTTAATGATATAACTGAGAAAAAAGATGTCTACTGGGATGGTTTAAAGGCATTGTCAGATCTAGATAATGT
>Ga0206679_10002314_pt1 | contig 15172 bp, 6 predicted proteins | sample M110012015metaG_FD_155464 | JGI IMG/M metagenome (GOLD analysis project Ga0206679, IMG submission 155464) | Ammonia-oxidizing marine archaeal communities from Monterey Bay, California, United States - M1 100m 12015 | ecosystem: Environmental > Aquatic > Marine > Intertidal zone | place: USA... | reverse complement strand
CGTCGCTTGGAATTTCCACAAGGCTTGTCGTGACTTGGAAGATTTCGTTGTCAATGATTTGTCCAATTGGTATGTACGCCGTTCCCGTAGAAGATTATGGGATGAGGCAGAAAACGAAGATAAGGTATCTTGTCAGCACACCTTACATGAAATCTTAGTAGTAATTTGCCGCTTGATGGCGCCAATTTCTCCATTCATGGTCGATGTAATTCACCGTAATTTAACTGGACAACCTGTCCACCAAGCCGCATGGCCATTGGGTGTTCCAGGAAGTCTTGATGGTGCAACCTCCGACGAGTGGGATGTTGAAGCAGCAGCTGCTACCGCTTCAATTCCACCTAAAGACATGGATTTAGAAGCAACGATGGTATTGGTTAGAGAACTTGCAGAAGCGGGAAGAAGAATTCGTGTTGAGGCAGGAAGAAGACAAAGGCTACCTTGTGCCCAAGGATGGATTGTTGCAGGACCAGATATTTCGATATTCCACGATATCTTAGCGGAAGAATTGAATGTTGAAAATATTGCAATCGAGCAAGATTTGAATCGCTTCCAAAAAGTGGAATTGGCACCTAACTTCAGAACCTTAGCACCTAAAGCAAGAGCAGAGGTTAATGCGATTTCCAATGAGATAAAGAATGCACAAAACCCTCAACAAATGTTAGATGCAATCAATGCTGGTGGCTTCCAAATAATGGGCGTAGATATTGATGTGAATGATGTTGAAATCCGTCGCGCTGAAAGGGAAGGTTTCGCAGCAGAAACTATCACGATTGGTCAAGGCGAAGATGCAATACAAGTGTCATTGGTCTTGGATATGCAGGATACACCTGCATTGTTATCAAAGGGATTAGCAAGAGATATTACGCGAAGAATTCAAGCAAAGCGCAAGGAAATGGACTTTGAAATAGAGGCAACAATCGACTTACAGGTTTGGTTGCAAAACGCTCCTGAGATGTTTGATTCCGACCAAACATGGATCGCTACAGAAACAAGAAGTGCGGCAGCAGTGTTCCATTCAGAAGGTCAAGCGCCGGCAGATGCAGATTCATTCACAGTCGATGGAACCACCGTTCAATTTACTGTTGAGTGAGTTATTATCGTTAATACTTTGAAGCGATGCCTTGAAAGAGAGGATGCGCGAGGTTTTCTTATGCGCCGAGTGCTACTTTGCATCTTCATTGCCGCTTCCACCTTGATGGCTGGATGCTTGGGTGATGGTGAAGAGTTATTTGGCGATAAAAAAACAGCAGCAATTTTTGATGACTATGTCCTTATCGATGCAGAGGCTCATGGAGATGTAAGAGAATTCATAACCATTGATTTGCGTACAAATGAAACCACCAATACTACTTGGGCGGTTTTCAACAAGGATTACGGTGGCAATTGTTGCGAACATTATATCGCTACTACAATTGAAGGAGATATAATGAATATTGGTGGAGAATATCCTGTATATACTGAAGACCGCGGTCATGTGTGGGATACTTACATCCCAGGATTTCTCCCAGATACTCAATGCAGAACTTTCGTTCCAACAAATCCAGGCCAAGAAGGGCTTGGCGAGGGTAGCATTGTTCAAGCAACAAATGGAGATATCATCTCAATGACATGGTTCCCATATATTGGTGCTGATGGCAAGATTGACAAATTCTATGCGCTCCTATATGATGATAGTGAAGAGGAATGGAAATGGTGTTACAACCGGTTGACTGAACCATTCTATGACCGTTCATGGCAAGTGGAAGTAGTCGGCCCTATTACATCCAGTATCGGTAACGGTGATTGGGCTAGCATAATCGTCTCAAATTTTTGGCATCAAACACAAGATGCTGGTGGCCAAATAAGTGTTGATGGATTGAATTATTATCCATTCCAATTTGCTAATAGAGGGGGTGGCGAGCCAATGATTGAATTGGATTTAAATTTCACAGAATCAGATTTACCAGCCTATTATGATGTTAACAAACCACACAAGGAAATGCGTTCATTCCCATTACCGTCTGGAGGATTGCTATTCCCTAATTACTACGATAATGGCAATGCTGCATACATGGATACTACATTGTCATGGAATGAACTTGAGGTGCAATTCCCATCTGAATATTGTCAAATTGATAGTAGTGGTGCAATACATTGTGTAAAGAATTCAGGTACAGTTTTCACACATTTCATTTCATATGATGGAGCAACCACTTGGCAAAATTACACCTATGAAATGGGTGAAGTATCGAGCGCAATTGAGGAATGGGAATTTCAAGCAAATGGTGATTTAGACCTATTTATTCTAAACATCCGTTATCAAAGTACAGAAGGCCCAGACGTGGATATGGTTTACCATGTGCGTGAATACTCGGAAGATATGTCACCAGATACACTGACCTATGTCGGCCAGGGAGACTTAGATTCAACTTCCGGTGCAGGAAATGACATTCGTTTTGACTTTGCTAGTCTTGCAATATTGGCAGATGGTGGAGTTGTAGTTGCTTTCCACGATTCCACAGACCCAGATCCATTATTTGCAGTTGAGTTAGAACTACCTCAATATTAATCTCGTAATTTGCGCAAATTTCGCAGATTCAATTAATTGAAATTATTTTATATAAATATGGTTAAAACGACTTTAATGAGATTGTATGAGGGTATCATTGAAGACCTTTCAACAACAGCGTCAGTCTATGGCGAGAGGAGGCTATGCCCACCGTGCAATTCTCCTAGTCATATTGTTGCTGATTGGGGGGCCTATTCAAATCGGCCTTTCTGCACAATATGATGGTACAATTCCTCAACAGAAATTGAGTGATGAACCTGTTGTATTTCCGGCCTCAACAGGCACGATTCAGACGATTTCATTGGATGGCTCAACAGTAAATGATGACTTCACAGTTGAGGTATTAAGCAATGAACCACTGGTAGATGTCAATCTAAAAATCTCACCTTCGGTACAGGTTACTCAATCCGCTACTATCTGGGAGGACAATAGTATCTGGTCACATTCCAATGCTCAATTGGATGGTGCTAAACAAGCAGGTGAAGGATTATCACTAAAAGGTGTAGATGCAGTTTGGGATTTTAATTCAGGCACTGATGGTTGGACTTTCTCTAACAGTTATTCGGGAAGGTCAACACTTGGATGTGGGACAAACGGAACAGGTGGAGGCTCGATTAGGACTTATGCAGGTTCAACATATGCAACATCTCCAGTAATCAATCTAAATGGCTTATCGTCGGTTTCTGTACATGCATGGGTTAAACAAGGCAGTTCAGGCTGTGGTGAAGAACCGGATTCAAATGAAAACCTTGCATTCCAATACAAGTCAAGTAGCGGGTCATGGACTACATTCCAAACTTACATGGGTTCGACACCAGGTGGTTCTTCAACTCAATTAAATGTCAACTTACCAGCGGTGGCATTACATACAAATAGTCAGATAAGAGCATACCAAAACTCAGGTTCAAGCACATGTTGTGACTATTGGTTCTTTGATGATGTATTCCTAGACATACCATCTTCAGCTACTTGGATTAGCCCTACCATTGGTTGGGCTAGCAACGCATCATTCCCGATTTCAAAATCGGTTATTGCGCCACTGTATATCGATGCAGATGTTCCAACAGGGTCACGTCTTGATTGGACAGTGCTAGACCACAATGGGCTAGAAATAAGTGGATTAAGTGGTTCAGGCAATGTGATTCCGTTACAGTTTGTTGATTTTGCAAATGTTGATGAAGTTAGAGTAAAATTTGAATTCAATGAATCAAGTGCCGGATTGATTCCAAGAATTTTCGCTCTTTCGTTTGATGGAGCATACAAGGACACACTACAACCTAATCCAACCGAGAAAGGTTGGACTAGTATAGGAGCGAGTTATTCCAGCAGTAACACACAATTTTCTGGTACTGCAAGTGATAGCGTAATATCTCCTTGGTTTGCACCGGATTTCGCTTCTAACGGGGTGCTAATAGATGGCCAATCAACGAATTCACAGGCACAAATAAAATTTGATCCAAACGAAAACTGGACCAATATTTCTTTACCTTACACATATAATTTAGATGAGACTCTATTTGGTTTCCAGTTGCAATTTGCAGCCCTCGCTCCTGCTGATGGCAACATGAATAATTTCACCACTTGGCAATTTGAAGAGATTGAAATTTGGTTTGATGGTGGATTTAATCCAGCCCAACCGAGTATTGATTTTGCAGCAGCAAGTACACTTTCCTCTACTTATCAGTGGGGAGGCAGTGATGACAGGGTCGGCTCATGGGGCTGGCAAGATAGATTTGATAATGGTGAAAACCAAGTTGAAGTTGTTGCAGGAATTTCCGGCTATGCCTCTACAAAGGCATGGATAGCCAAGGATGATTTACAGTCACTATCATTCTCGGTAATGGCGGAAAGTGGCACATTTGAAACCATCAACCTTGTTGTAGGAAGCACTACAGTTACTTCGTGGTTATTTTCCAATGAGACCAATGCCCAAATACAATTGAACATAACAGAATTATCAGATTTGAAAACTGAATTGGCAGCGTCTGCTTCAGCAGTATCGGCATTAGGAACGTTATTTGTTGAAGTGGAGTTTGAGGTACTTGGGACTGGTGATATCACCTATGGAGGTTTAAGTGCGCCATATCCTGCATCAATGATATTGGATGCTGGGCCTCAATCTCCATTCATTTTGGCAATGAATTCTGCCCGAAGAGGTTTGGTGCCGATTAATGGAATTCATTCGATTCCAGTGCCATTCACATCATCTACTGCAGGTGATTTGGAAATAGAATTAGTTTCTATGAATTCATCATCAGAAGTTGTTCTCATTGACACAAATATGGAGGATGAACCAATTACGCTTACTCCAAGTCAGCAATGGATGACTATGCACGCATCATACCAAGTGTTTTCTTCAACAGCAAATATGGTTCGTTTTGATGTATATGGTTCCGAAAATGAAGCGACTTGGTTCCTTCCATTGAATGGAGGAGAACCTGTCGGTCAAGGTGATTCTAGTATGGTAGAATTACACCCAAATCATGCCCTTCAATCATCTGTTAATGGCACAATTATCGATTATAGCGTCACATTTAGATTGGAGCCGGATTGGGATGATGAAGATGTATTGATAGTAACCTCGCGATTGATTCTTGACTCCAATACCGTCTCAAATCCAGCATCATATTATTGGGGCGGATTTGGAACTCAAGGATTTGAAAACGATTTGGAAATACATTCGTTCACTGTTTCAACAGATGAAGGAATAATTCCACCATCAGTTGAGTTCTTACAATCGTCAGATGAGATCCAATTTACCGTAGATATTGGATTTGAAGGAGTTGATAGTAATGCATCATTTGCTGATGGAGATGCTGTGGTAGAACTTGTTAGAGGGGGACAAGTTGTCGCAAACACAACGAGTTTAGATGACGATATTTGGATTGTTAACGACACAATTCCTTTCACTCATGGAAATTTGACTTGGACGATTAGAGTAGTTCCTATGAATGGCTCAGGTACAACATCTAATTCTGAGATTTCAAGAACTTTCTTCATTGATTCAGTAAAGCCAAGAGTGCTTGAAACCAGTGTTGGATGGTATGACCATAGAGAACCTAGCACTACCCAAACAATGCAAATTCAAATCACCGATCAACCTGAATTACCAACTAACATACATGCAAAGGTTTGGCGTCAATGGCTGGATGATGATAATATGAATGGCTGGCCAGACCCAGGAGAATATTCTTCAATGTCTTTGCTAAAGCCATCCAACCTTGGGGCATTGGTTGGCCAATACACACTATTGTTAGACGATAGTGGTGGAAGTATTGGACAGAAGGTTGCCGTGTATATTGTTGGCCAAGATACTGCAGGATATGCAATTAAAGATGCTGGTTCTAATCAAAGTGGTGAGCACTTATTCATGTACCAATTAGCACCTGATGGAGCGCCATCAATAGATGCTAATGCATTTACGTGGCAAGGTGGGCGCCAATCTTGGTTACATCCAGACATGCCATATGTTCTAAATGTCGATATTAGCGAGCCAAATGGTGGTTCAGACCTTGATTCTGTATCGGTCTCTCTTGCTGGAAATCAAGGCTCAGACCCGCTAACGATAGAATGGAATTTTGAAACTGGAAATTGCACAAGCCTTTCAAATCACATCTTTATCGATGACTGTGTAATGTTGGGAGAGGATGGCCCAGCAACCCCTTATGAAAAAGATATGACTTTACAAATTGAATTACACTTGGCATGGACAATGCCAGATTTAGGAGAAACTAGAAGAGAGCCAGTAATCTCTGTATCCGATAGAGCTGGAAATGAGGTTTCACGCAGTTTTGCAGAAAATAGGTGGAAGTTTTCAGCAGCCATGGAGGTGCCTGAAGAATCGGTAAACCTCCATCTGTCATCAGGTACATTACTTGGAGATGGTGCAAGATTAGGACCTAATAGCGCATTGGAAATATCTGGTGGCGTGGTGTTTGCAGAAACTGGAACAATTCCGAGTTTTAATTGCAGCATCGACATATTGTTTTCCGGTCAAAGTAAATCTGCAATATCTCATCAAGGGATTTGGAATAGTGCCCTAACTACGCCAGGTAATTCAGGGACAATTCCACTAACATGGTCGGTTGGATGCATGCCGGAACAAGGTATTGATGCGACCGACAAAGGAACATCTGTTCGCTGGATTGTAGTTGATGGAGAGGGCCCTATGCCGGTTGAAGTACTCGCGCCGAGAATGGATGCAATACTTGACTCTGAATTGCACGAAGTGCGAATTGTAGTTTCTGAAGAAGGCGGAATCGATGTAGAATCTTTACAACTAGTTTGGTGGGTTGAAGATGAATTAACAGGAGACCGGTTAAGAGATGGAACAGAACCAATGGAATTGGTTGGTAGTGATATTGAAGGCCTTAGATTAGAATTGATTTCATCTTTTAATTTGAGCGAAATAACAGGTGAAATGCTTGAGGATAGATTGAAAGTAGTTGTTCGTATTGAAGGACGAGATTTAGCGGGAAACCCAATTCTTGGATTCATGGGCAGTCCTTATGGCACTCAAGTTGCAAATTGGGGAATGACCTTTTTGGAGCCAGACTTCCAATTTGACTCAACATCAGTATCTTATTCTCGCCATATGGTTGAAGTTGGGCAAACCACTTCGGTGACGATTGCCATCAAAAACATCGGTACCTTGGATGGTTCTACAGATGTGAGTATATATTCAGTTTCTCAGGATGGCAAGCGCTCAACCGTCCGTCTAACAAGTGTTGATGTTGACAAGGGCGGGCTTGAATTTGTTGTCCTAGATTGGGGGCCAGAACACACAGGGTTGCAATGGATTGAGGTGACACTAACAGATGGTAAAACAGCAAATGGGCCATCAATAGATGTACGTCCAGGAAGAGACATTAGCACCAGTGAGAAAATTTTTGGTGATGTTCATCCAGTATTGGGGGCATTTGTTGGAATTTTATTCCTTTCAATAATTGTTACAGGTCTAATATGGGCTAAGAGATTAACTTCCAATAAGGGTAGTAAAGAGCATTATGATTGGGATGAATATTCTTCTGAATTCGAAGAAGAAGACGATGATGTAGATGAATATGTAGACGAGTCCCAAAATGCACAACCGATAGTTGAGACAGCCGCGGTTGCCACTCAGGTCACTCAAGAAGAAGCCACAAGTGAGTGGGAGTTAGGTGCAGATGGATATTGGTGGTATCACGATAAAGAAACCAATGAATGGTGGTACAAAGATGCTGAAGGCAAAATTGTTCAATTTTCTTGAGAGGTGAACTGATTTGAATAATCTGGTGGGCTTGCTACAAGTTGATCCAACTGTTGGAGATTTAGAGGGCAATGCAAAACGCATTGAGGTATTAGCAAATCAAGCAAAACAGAATGGAGCCAGCGTTGCCATCTCTACTGAACTTGCAATTTGTGGCTATCCTCCGCGTGACTTGTTATTACAGTCCGATTTCATCAACAAGTCACAAAAAATAGCCAGTGAATTAAATGTTGATTTACCAGTCTTAGTAGGCACTCCCGTCGCTGCAGAAAACGACAGACAATTGCCATTCAATGGTGTTGTATTAGCAGGCCCAAATGGTGGCAATACAAGAGGCGAAGGAAGTAGTAGATTGGTCGCTAAAAAACAATTATTGCCAACTTACGATGTCTTTGATGAAGCACGATATTTCAAAGCAGATACACGTTCAGGTATTGCCAGAACAATCGGTGGAATGGATTTCGGGGTAACAATTTGCGAAGACGCATGGCAAGCAGCAGGGCAAACTCCCTCCGCATATGCTGCAGACCCGATTGAGCATCTTGCTGAATGGGGAAGGCAAGGAGTAGAACTTTCTGCAACAGTGAATCTTAGTGCATCACCTTTCCATTCGGATAAGGTTAGTACCAGAGTTCACGTAAGCCGTACAGCAGCACGAATTCTTGGCCACCCATTCTTATTAGCAAATCAAGTTGGTGCCAATGATGATTTATTATTTGATGGCTGCTCTTTGGTAGCATGGCCAGATGGTCAAGTTATTATCGCTCCCGCATGGCAAGAAGGTGTGCTAATAGTTGACCTTGATAGCCCACAAAATTGTCGTTGGATTGCATCTGAATCTGATGATTCAATCTGTATTGGGAATGATCAACTAAAACATCTTCAAAGCGACGATGACGGACATGATGATGCTGAACACTTGGTTGAAGAATTAGCAGATGCAGTCATCACAGGTTTATCCGATTATTGTAGGAAATCGGGTATTTCATCAATTGTATTAGGGCTATCAGGTGGAATTGATTCCGCAGTAGCGGCTTGTGTAGCCGCAGCAGCAGTTGGTCCAGAGAATGTAACCGCTATCGCAATGCCTAGTCGACACTCAAGCCAACATTCTATTGATGATGCACAATATACTGGTCAAGCCCTAGGATTAAACTTCTCAATTCGTGAAATTGATGAATTACACAAGTCTGTTGAGAATAGTATTGGTGATGTGTTGTCTATTGGCAATCCGGTGGCCAGTGAAAACTTGCAAGCGAGATTGCGTGCAATTATTATCATGGGGCATGCAAATGCACAAGGTAGTATGGCGATTGCGACCGGAAATAAGTCAGAATTAGCTCAAGGATACTGCACTCTGTATGGTGATATGGCTGGAGGATATACTCCATTAGGCGATTTGTATAAGATGGAAGTGTATGCTCTTGCTGAGTTATTTAATTCGCGAGCAATAGATGCTGGAAAGAAAGCACCAGTGAACAAGTCGACTCTGAGCAAACCGCCAAGTGCTGAATTAGCACCAAATCAAAAAGATGAAGATTCATTGCCACCATATCCAGTATTAGATGCAATTCTGAAAGCACATATTGAAGATGGATTGGATATTAAATCAATTACAGAACTTGGTTTTGAAAGAAAAACTGTAATTGAAGTTCTAAATCGTTTAGAAAAAAACGAACACAAAAGGTGGCAAATGTCACCCGCACCAAGAGTCTCAATACGTGCCTTTGGACAAGGTTGGAGGCATCCTTTAGCCTCTAAACACTCATGGAGAGGTTGAAGAATGAGAGATATTAGGCCAATACATGGGCGAAGTAATTCTCAACATCGCAGGTTATCGTTTCATCGATTTACCAGATCGTGATGATTTGCGTGAACCATTGAAAGAATTGTGTGCAAAACTAGAACTGAAAGGCACAATCTTACTTTCTCCAGAAGGAATCAATTTCTTCTTGGCCGCCAGTGAACCAAAGATTAGGCAATTCATCAGTGAATTAGAGAACGATGAGAGATTCACTGATATCACTCTAAAGGAATCTTTTACAGATTATCAACCGTTTAACCGAATGAATGTACGTCTAAAGAAAGAGATCATTTCAGTGGGAATGGATGAGATTCAGCCTGCACGTTTTACTGGTGATGAGATTACACCAACCGAATTCAAGAAATGGTTGGATGAAGGAAAACAAGTTGCTGTATTAGATACTCGAAATGATTACGAATTAAGAGTTGGAACTTTTGAGAATGCAATTGATTTGGACATCAAATCCTTTAGAGACTTTCCAAAAGCGACAGAACCATTGTTAGAAGAGTTAGAAAATACTCCAATAGTTATGTTCTGCACAGGAGGAATTCGCTGTGAAAAGGCCAGTGCTATCATGCTCAATCAGGGATTCAAAAACGTATACCAGTTGAAAGGTGGAATACTTGGATACTTTGAGGAAGTTGGTGGAGACCATTGGGTTGGTGATTGTTTCGTATTCGATCAAAGAGTTTCTGTCAATCATCAACTTGAAGAGACAGGTTTCGCACAATGTTTTGCATGCAGAGAACCAATTTCACAAGAAGAGCAGAACTCACCAGAGTATGTTGTTGGGGAGTCCTGCCCCTACTGCATCGGTAAAATCCAGTGAAAACGATTACCAAATTAACCATTCATCGGTTAATTGCAAGTGTGTCCAAGCAAATAATTCATTACCATTTATTCCATCATGTGCAACGAAAATAACTTGCGTATCAGTAATTATCATCTGACCATATTGGCCGCTGTCTGAATTATTTCCAATTCCTTGATATGGGTCATATTGTAATTCTATTTGACCCGATGAATCAATTGACCATAGTGCAAAACCAACATTATCAGCTGAGGCGATGAAGACGATGTCATTGCCAATAGCCGCGATATGTCTAACATCAGAATCTACTACTCCATTACTCAAATCAGTAGCGACGGTAGTGCCATCGATTGTGCCATCACTGCTACATAGTTCACTTCCAAAAGTCGCGGTCACACAATCAAAGAATATTTTTCCTCCATTGATTATTGCATCAGTTCTTTCTCCAGGGATTACAATCTCAGTTGACAGTGAAGTTGTCATTCCATTGTTGAAATCATAAGACCATAGTGCGGGGTTTACTCCTGTTGTTTGTGCATCGAAAATCACCTTGTTAGATAGATAATGTAATCCAAGACCAGTACCAACATTTGTCGGCCAGTTTCCAGTTGTTGTATCCATCAATGAAGTTAGCCAAGAGGTGCTTCCAGAACTTAGAAGCGCCAACTGTCTTCCCGAATTTTCAGTCGCGACAACAACTAATCCTTGGTCAGTAAATACACTTGAACCTACAAGGGAATTGCCATTTGGATTTACATCATATGATGTCAATTGACCAGAGAGTGACAATTGATATGGTTCTACATCACCATTAGAATCCTTAGCGATAAACCAAAGATTATCGCCATCGCTGTTAAGGATTGAATAAGTATTTGCAGATAACATCGATAAACTTGAATTTAGAATTGCTTGAGATGAATTGTCAAATAACGGGATTTGTGAAAGTTCAACCACATCACTTGAATTGGCCCAAAGAATTGTATTGGAAGTAGTAGTAAATACAATACCTTGAGCAAATGGAACCAATTTAGAGGTCGCATCAATGCTGTTTTGAGAAAATAAGCCATGCACAATATGAGTGCCAATTGCAGTTCCATCACTGACCCATAATTCTCTTCCATCTATTCCATTGTCAGCGTCAAAGAAAACGAATTCGCCCTGTTCGTTACTAATACTGGTGAATCCTAATGCGTTGCCAGGTAATGAATCACCTGCAGAATTGATGTCCAATAGCATAGTAGTTGATTCCATATCTCCCTCACTCACCCATAATTCGCAACCGTTCAATGGGCTGTATGCTGCGAAAATTGTTAAAGAAAGAGGAGCATTCCAAGCCATAGCATCACAATTAGCAGTAATTCCATCATTCACATTCGGAGCTGCATTTGAGATCCTCTCTGCTGTTAGTGGAGTTGAACAGATTTTCAATTCTTCATCAACTTCATCAGTGGACAGAACTCCATCAAATGCGGTTGAATTTCCATCTCCATCATCTATGCCAAAGCGCAGAATAAACCCGACTGGACAAACATTCGAAGGAGGTATTTCTTTGTCCACAAGAGCAGGAGAACCATTCCCTCCACCATTTCCATCAGCACCAATTTTACCATCACATAACTCATTTACAGTGGCAAATTCATCATCATCAAGATAATCATTTTCATTGTTATCAATGCCAGAATAAATTGCTATTCCACCTTCAGGGCAAGTTGCATTACCGATGAATATGGTCATAGTTCTGACCAAGCTTGACGAGCCATTATCACCCATATCACCTGATATTCCATTTGCACCTTGTGGCCCTGAAAGGCCTTCTTTGCCATGACAAATCTTTGTTGTTGAAGAGATTTCTACATCATCTAAAATTCCATTTTGATTGGTATCAGTGCCAATGAAAATATCTGAGCCACCTTCTGTACAAATCATATCAGCTTCACGACCTTCACTTCGCACAAGAGTTTCCACAGCATCTTGGCCATCCTTTCCTTGCGAGAGTTGTAAATCATTTAGAATAATTAGTGCATAACTTGACAAAATAAGCGCGACGATGATTGACAAGACTTGAATCACAGTCAATACTTTGGATTTTTTACTCTGCTGATTTCGAGACAATACTCCTTGATATCTTCCATTTTCAATCACTCTTTGTCTGCTGGAGTTTCGGCTTTCAGTACTGCGATTTACTGGGCTTAGTTGCGGTGCCGGGACAGCATCTTGTTCTTGAGCAGGTTCTCCTGCAATAGGGGCATGTTCAGGCGTGTTATTGTCTGGTGACATGAACAAGAGGAAAAACCTCAATGGTATCAAAGCCTTCGGTGAATAATAATAATATATTCACCGAAACATACACGCAGATGAATAATCTTCAATATGAATTACAATTATGTTAGGGGGATAATTGATGAGTATCCAATCACTGCCTCGTAGCATGGACCTACCTCAACGCCTCCAATCACAATTAGATGGGCTCGAAGGAGAAACTAGACAGAAGGCAGCGAGATTAGTAGTTGATTTGGCTACTACTGCAAATGCTGATGGGTTCATTGAAGCAGCTCACGCCCACGTTTCAGGGGTTTCTGTGATTACTGGAGGGCATGGGCTACGCCGATTTCTTTCTGATTTGAGTGGAGATAAAGAGGGGGTTGTAGTTATCCCAACAACTCTTAATTCAGCAGGTTGCGATAAAGAAAAAATGCAGGAAATGGATATTGCATGGCCTGATTTTTTAGAACAACAATTTGAAATTGTAATGGCTTATGAGAAACTAGGAATTGATGCAACACTATCTTGCACACCCTATGATAGAGGAATTACTAACCCCGAAGGTATCGCTTCATGGGCAGAATCAAATGCAGTATGTTTCTCCAACACTTGGACGTCTCTAATGACAAATAGGGAATCTGGATTATCAGCACTAGCCACAGCACTAACCGGTTATGCGCCTCGTTGGGGATTGCACCTTGAAGAAAACCGTGTGCCCAATATGATTGTCAATATCGATTGTAAGATGGAAACATTATCTGATTGGTCTGTCTTAGGAGATTGGATTGGAAAGCAAGTGAAACCAGAGTGGGAATTGCCATGGGGACCAATGCCTCTGATAACCGGATTACCTGAACATATGAGTTTTGCAAGGAAAAAAGCATTGACTGCAGCAGCGGCTAATTATGGAATTCCAATGCTTTGGGCGATTGGTCATTCAAAAGACCCCCCAATCGGAAAAAACGAAGACGGGCAATGGCAAGCACCAGGCGATGGTTGGCAAGGAAATCTCACCTTTAGGAAAGAAGATCTTCACAAGAGATATCAAGAATTAGCACCGACAGGGCAAGTTGATTTAGTCGTAATTGGATGCCCTCAAGCAAGCCTTGAAGAAATCCGCGTCACTGCTTCCGCAGTTAGAGCACATGCAGAATTTGGAGAAAAAATTCCCGATAGAAGGCTGTGGGTATTTACCAGTGGAGAGAATTATCAACTCGCATTAGCCGATGGTAGCATTTCGATATTGGAAGAAGCCGGTGCGCTGATATTGAAAGATACTTGTCCCGAAGTAACGCCATATAATCGTCAACATTACAACCACTTGTTGACAAATTCATTGAAGGCTGAGCATTACTTGACCAGCGGATTAAACAAATTACCAACAAGCGTGATGCCGATTGAGCAATGTGTTGCACATGCAATCAATCCTGAATTGAGTGCAGGGCCTCGCCCAACACTTCAAGCAAAGGCACAACCACAACATCAAACTGCAAAGAAACCGCAACAAGGAGAATTAAAGATTTCAGGGAGTGGGTTATTGTCACAAGAAGATTTTTCCGTCACAGGAACAGCCTTGGTAACAGATGTGCCAATCACCTATTTGGGATATGTTAATGCTGATACAGGAGTAATTGAAGAAACTGGACATCCGTTGGATGGAAAAGCGATAAAAGATACGATTTTGATTTATCCTAAAGGGTCTGGCTCTACTGTTGCACCATATGTTTTGATGGGATTAATTTACACTGGTATGGGTCCAAAAGCAATTGTCAATAGCGATGTATGTCCATTGACACTACCTGCTTGTTCATTATTGGATTTGCCATATGGGCATGGTTTTGAATCTGATCCTTGTATTGAGATAAATAATGGCGACCAAATTGAAATGAAACGAGTAGATGGAGTGGTAACTCTTAGCATTATACAACGAGTATGAGGAATCTTGATGTTTGAAGGAAAGAAAGTTCTCGTCACTGGTGGGGCAGGATTTCTTGGTTCAGATATTGCTGGAAAGTTACTCGCAGAGGGTGCTTTAGTCGTCGTAATAGATAATTTATTTAGAGGTAAGTTATCCAACCTTCAAACATTTGTTGGCAATAGTAATTTCACATTCATTGAAGGAGATGTTTGTGCTGAATCAGATTTACTTAATTGCGAATCTATTCATTCTGGTTTTGATGTAATCTATCACCTTGCAGCAGTTAATGGGACTAAATGGTTTCATGAAGAAGCAAGAAATGTGATTGAAAATAATATTGTTGGAACTTTGCGAACTTTAGAATCAGCACAGAGATGTGGTGCAAGATATGTATTGGCAAGTTCGCCCGAAGCCTTCGGCGATTCAAAACAACAACCGCTAAGTGATGGAAATCCAATGGTGTTTTCAAATCCAGCAGAACACCAACGTCATTCATATGGCGCGAGTAAATATCTCGATGAAGTAGCAACACAGCATGCGATTAGACAAGGATTAGATGCAAGAATTGTCAGACCATTCAA
>Ga0206679_10002312_pt1 | contig 15181 bp, 10 predicted proteins | sample M110012015metaG_FD_155464 | JGI IMG/M metagenome (GOLD analysis project Ga0206679, IMG submission 155464) | Ammonia-oxidizing marine archaeal communities from Monterey Bay, California, United States - M1 100m 12015 | ecosystem: Environmental > Aquatic > Marine > Intertidal zone | place: USA... | reverse complement strand
GTAAAGGAAACTCACGCTCTCCTTGCCATCAATGATTTGGTGATCATAACTCAAAGCCACGTACATAATCGGACGAATCACAATCTCTCCATTTTCAGCAACAGGACGCTCAACGATGTTGTGCATTCCCAAAATTGCGCTTTGTGGTGGGTTGATAATTGGTGTAGAAAGCATGGACCCGAATACCCCACCGTTGGTGATGGTGAACGTTCCGCCAGCCATCTCATCCAAGGTCAACTTGCCATCACGAGCTTTGATCGCTAGACGCTTAATTTCCGCCTCGATCTCAGCCAAACTCATGGATTCAGCATTTCTAAGTACAGGTACCATAAGTCCTTTTGGAGAAGAAACAGCAATCGCTATATCGGCATAATCGTGGTAAACAGCCTCTTTCCCCTCTATTCGGGCATTCACCGTTGGGAATTCGCGAAGCGCTTCGGTCACGGCTTTTGTAAAGAAGGACATAAAGCCCAATCCAACGCCGTGCGTGTCTTTGAATGAATTCTTGTACTTGTTGCGTAGATCCATGATCGGCTTCATATTGACCTCGTTGAACGTGGTCAGCATAGCCGTTTCATTCTTTACGCTAACTAGTCGTTGGGCTAGCTTTCTTCTGAGGGAAGACATTTTCTCTCGGCGCTCATCACGAGATCCACCCCACCCGGTAACACCGCTTCCGTCGATTCCTTCGCTCAGTGCTGCGAGAACATCTTTCTTGGTAATCCGCCCGTTGGCTCCAGAACCGTTGACCTGAGAAGCGCTCAAGCCTTTTTCGTTCATGATATTCTTCGCCACTGGAGTCGAATGTGCATCTGCATTTCCTTTATCCGCTGGAGCAGCTTTTGGAGCTTCAGCTTTACCCACAACAGGCGCTGCAACTTCCTCTTTCTTGGCCGCCGGAGTATCCATCCCTTTGGGTCTTTTGGCATCGGTGTCGATTAAACAAACAACTCCTCCAACTTCTACTACATCGCCTTCTTCAGCTTTGAGCGTTATAATTCCGGCCTTCTCAGCTGGAAGCTCCAATGTGGCCTTGTCCGAATCGATTTCGGCGATAGTCTGATCGGTATCTACCCAATCCCCATCGTTTACTAGCCATGTAGCAATTTCTACCTCTGTTATCGATTCTCCCGGGCTGGGAACTTTCATTTCAAGCACTGGCATGTCTATCTCTATTTGACAGTTTCCTTGGCATATGAAAAGAGCTTGTCCATAAGCACTTTCTGCCTGTGTTCGTGAATTCTTGGTGACCCTGCAGCTGGACTACCACTTGCTGGGCGAGCAATGACGTCTAACGTTACGCCTTCCATATTAGAATGAATGTAACTCCAAGCTCCCATATTCTTAGGCTCCTCTTGAATCCAAATGTATTTCTTGTCATCACCGTATTTGTCAATCAATTTGTCAATCTGATTTTGTGGTAGTGGATACAATTGCTCCATTCTCACAATCGCGATATTCTCTCCCGAATCGGTCTTTTCCTTCTCTTCGAGAATGTCGTAGTAGATCTTACCACTGCAGAACACCACTGTATCGATTTCTTTCTCAGCAACGGAAGCGTCGTCAATTACTTCCTTAAAATTCCCTCCCGACAATTCTGAAATCGTCGAAACGGCTTTGGGGTATCTCAATAATTTTTTTGGGGTGAAGAGCACCAACGGCTTTCTGAACTCCCACTTGACCTGTCTTCTTAAGAGATGGAATAAATTCGCCGGTGTTGTGCAATTGCACACGACCATATTTTCTTCAGCGCAAAGCTGCAGATAGCGCTCCATGCGACCTGACGAGTGTTCTGAGCCCATGCCTTCATAACCATGAGGTAGGAGCAGAACTAAACCGTTTTGCGCTCTCCACTTGTCTTCGGCAGCCGATATAAACTGATCAATAATGATCTGCGCTCCGTTGTTGAAGTCTCCAAACTGAGCTTCCCAAATCGTCAATCCGCTAGGGTTTCCAAAGGCGTAACCATAATCGAATCCTAGAACTCCATACTCTGAAAGAAGTGAGTTGTAGATCGAAAGCTTGCCTTGAACCTCACTTAAATGATTGAGTGGAATAATTTCTTCTTCGTTGTCTTCTGTTTTCACAACGGCGTGGCGATGACTGAACGTGCCTCGTTCAACATCTTGACCAGAAATACGAATGTTGTGCCCCTCGTCAAGCAACGTCGCGTAAGCCAGCATTTCGCCCATTCCCCAATCCAATTGATCGTTGTCAATCATCTTGACACGATCTTTCATCAACTTCTGAATTTTTCTGAAGAACTTCTTGCCTTCCGGCAAAGTGGCCATCTTCTTACCCAACTTCGCAAGCTTCGCTTTGTTGAAACTCGTTTTTGGGGAATTTTCAAAATCTTTTGGTTCAGCCAAACGCATGTCCTTCCATGTGTCTTCTAAGAAATGCTGAACGAATGCTTTCGAGAGATCTTTGGAAGCATCAAAACTCGAGTTGAGCTTTTCCTCCAATTCGACCTTACTCTTTTCACCATCTGCTGCAGTCAGCACACCCTCTTTCACCAAACGATCTAGGTAGATCTGGCGAGGATTTGGGTGCTTAGCGATGATATCATAAAGCTTCGGCTGCGTGAACTTAGGCTCATCGCCTTCATTATGGCCATACTTTCTGTAGCCTAGAAGATCAATAAATACGTCGCGGTTAAAATGTTGACGGTATTCTAATGCGATGCGCATGGTTTGAACGACAGCCTCTACATCGTCACCATTGACATGGAAAACTGGACAAAGCGTCGCTTTCGCCACATCCGTGCAATACGTGGATGATCGTCCATCTAAGTAGTTTGTGGTGAACCCAACTTGATTATTGACCACGATGTGGATTGTACCACCAGTGCGGTATCCTTCGAGTTGCGCCATTTGAACCACCTCATAAACCACGCCTTGACCTGCAACTGCAGCATCCCCATGAATCAATATTGGAACAAGCTCTGATTCATCCTTGAGGTTGTAGTCAATCTTTGCTCGAGAAAGTCCTTGCACTACAGGATCAACCGCCTCGAGGTGAGATGGATTTGGACAAATCGTGAGGTGAACATCCTCGCCTCCATCAGTCTTGACACCAGTAGAATATCCAAGGTGATACTTCACATCACCGTCAAAGACACCGTCTTCGTCATAATCCTTACCATCAAACTCGCTGAAAATGTGCTCATAGGGCTTCCCGAAGATGTGAGCCAGCATGTTGAGCCTTCCTCGGTGGGCCATCCCCATCACAAATTGCTTTACTCCTTGCTTTGATCCGCATTCTACAAGCGCGTCAATCGCAGGAATAAGAGCCTCTCCACCCTCAATCGAAAATCTCTTTTGTCCAACAAAACGTTTCTGCAAGAACTGCTCGAAAATATTCGCTTGATTGAGCTTGTTGAAAATGTGCTTTTTTTCCTCAGCAGTAAACTGCGGACGATTCTTCAACTCAATTCGCTCGCGGATCCACTCCATGCGCTGTGGCTCTCGTATATAAGAATATTCTATGCCGATGGACTGGCAATATGTCGCCTGCAAATGAGAAACAATTTCTTTGAGAGTCGAAGTTCCTATTCCTATCTCCTCGCCAGCCTGAAATTTTTCATTCAGATCTTTTTTGGATAATCCGAAATTCTCGAGATCCAACGTTGGCGCGTATTGACGCCGTTCGCGGACTGGATTAGTCTTGGTAAAAAGGTGCCCGCGCGATCGATAACCCCAGATGAGGTTGATAACCTTGAATTCCTTGTGCATGTTCTCAGGAACCGCACCACCGCTAGAATAATCCGCGGATTGAAAGTCGAACCCTTCGAAAAATTTCTGCCATCCGTAGTCGACAGAACTTGGGTCTTGCTTGTACTGCTGATAGAGGGACTCTATCGCGTCTCCGTGGGCATTGCCCAGATAGGAAAGATTATCAGCCACCGCTCTCTAAAATCGAGTTGATTGAATATCAAAATTAGACATATTGCCGCGCATATCTGCGGGAAAACGACTGATTCTTAAAGGCTACTTGTTGAAGTCCTATCATGAGAATTCTCGGCGAAGAATCACCTTAGAGAATTCTCGCTTCAAAACTAAACGCACAAGCCCACCAACTTCCTGATAATCAGATGATTCGCTTAAGATACTGGCTGCCAAATTTTGATCCAAGTCGATCCGATAAAACAGGCCTGATAGAGCATTGGGCTCTTCATTTATTACGCGTCTAATCCAATGTTGGACATGATCTATCTTCTGTTGCAAATCAACTTTATCGATGAAATCAATGGGAAGACCGACCATACTTGCGTCTTTTTCGAGTTGAATGAAAGTGGCTTGGATGAGCTCTTCAGGATTCGAATACTTCTGAATTCGCGAATCGATGGAAATGAAATCGCTCATCATGTAGAGCGTTCCAACATAAGATTGGCGAGATAACTCAAGTCATCCACGTCTACCCCATGACCCGATAGCTCCTTGAGAGCAGCCATCCCTACGTGATAGTGGTCCCCCGCGAGCTTTTGAGTTTCATCAGCAACAGCCAAAGTCTCCATAACACTCTTCACCTCGTTAACTTTCACCTCTGGATCCAATGGCATGACCCCGATATGTTTATCCAAAATGGCTTTCTCAGCCTCGCCGGCCATGCGCATCGATCTGATGAGTAAATAGGTCTTCTTATCTGCAAGAATATCACCCCCGATGCGCTTCCCAAAGCTTTCATCTCCAAACGTATCAAGCAAATCATCCCGAAGCTGAAAAGACAATCCAATATTCAGTCCGTACTCGTACACCTTCTCAACCTGCTCATCGTTGGCTCCTGCGATCATGGCTCCTATGGTCACCGAGGCGGCTACCAACACTGAAGTTTTGAGCTTAATCATCTCCAAGTATTCCTCTTCGGAAACATCGTTTCTCTTTTCAAAATCAAGATCATACTGCTGTCCCTCACAAACTTCAATTGCTGTGCGATTAAATTGGTGGATCACCTTTTCACGAACCTCAACCGGAATTTTGAGAAGCTCCTCATACGCCAAAACAAGTGTAACATCTCCTGATAATATCGCCTGAGAAGGAGACCAGCGCGTATGCACAGTGGGTTGGCCGCGGCGTACATCCGCCTTATCCATGATGTCATCATGCATCAAGGTAAAGTTGTGGAACAGTTCGATTGCGATGGCTGCCGGTAATGCTGTATCGACATTTCCACCAAACATACGCGTACCAAGAAGACACAACAGCGGTCGAATCCGTTTGCCTCCTATTCCTGTCAAGTAGGAAATTGGATCGTAAAGTGAAGGTGGTTTTTGATTCTTACCAACGGCATTCAGTGCGTGCTCAATCCGTTGTAAATCGTTCTCAAATCTTTTCATCGTCCTAACTTCAGCTGCGCCTTCAGATAAGTTCCATAACCGCTATTCTCAAGCGGTCCTGCTAACGCTTCCAATTCAGCATCGTCAATATAATTCATGCGCCAGGCAACCTCTTCAATGGCTCCTATTTTGAGTCCTTGACGATCTTCTATCACCTGCACATACTGGCCGGCTTGCATTAGGGACGAAAATGTACCCGTATCTAGCCATGCCGTGCCGCGATCAAGCTGCTGAACACTCAGGTTTCCCGCCTCCATATAGTGGCGATTGACATCTGTGATTTCGTATTCACCTCGGGCACTTGGCTTTATCTCGGAAGCTATCTTCACGACGCTGTTGTCGTAATAATACAATCCAGGGACCGCATAGTTCGATTTGGGTTGAGTCGGTTTCTCCTCAATCGAAATCGCCTTGCCGTCGGCGTCAAACTCAACAACTCCGTAGCGTTCTGGATCCGCCACGTGATAGGCGTACACCATGGCTCCTTCTACGTCTACATTCTGTCTCAGCATTCTGCCAAAACCTGGTCCGTAGAAGATGTTATCGCCTAAAATGAGGGCCACCTTGTCATCACCAATAAAGTCTTTTCCTAAGACGAAAGCTTGGGCTAGACCATTCGGAACTTTTTGCTCAATGTAGGAAAATGTGCAGCCAAGCTGAGACCCATCACCAAGCAGTCGTTTGAAGCCACGAAGATCTTCAGGAGTGCTGATAATCAGAATTTCTTGAATCCCCGAGATCATCAATGTCGATAAGGGATAGTAGATCATTGGCTTGTCGTAGACCGGCATGAGCTGCTTGCTAACCGCTCGTGTCAATGGACTTAAGCGTGTTCCTGATCCGCCTGCTAGAATGATACCTTTCATCTCGATAGAATTGAACTAGGTGTTTTTCTTGACTTGAAGTTCGTGTAATTCGATGTCTTCCTCCTCATCAATTATTTCCAAGAATGGCTCGCTGAAGGCCTTTGTAGTAATTGACTTTTCAAATGACAGGAGAAGACTCGGTAGCACCACTAAATTAGCAAACATGGCGACCATAAGGGTAAGTGACACCAAAATTCCCAATGCCCGCACACCACCGAATTCCGACGCTCCAAAGATTCCAAAACCAAAGAATAGGACAATGGAAGTGTACATCATGCTCACTCCCGTTTCCTTTACGGCGAGCAAAACTGACTCTTTTATATTCCACCGGAGCACTTTTAGCTCTTGACGATACTTGGCTAGGAAGTGAATGGTATCGTCTACAGAAATTCCAAAGGCAATACTGAAAACCAGGATCGTCGATGGTTTGAGTGGAATTCCGAAATACCCCATCACTGCAGCCGTAAATAACAGCGGTATTAAGTTTGGAAGAAGGGAAATGAGTACCATTCGGACACTTCTGAAAAGCACCGACATGATCACACAGATCACGAAAATGGCAATCGCCAAGCTGATTATCAAATTCTTAACCATGTACTCGGTTCCCTCCAAAAACACAATGCTGGTTCCTGTCATTGTCACTTCGTACTTGTCTGGAGGAAATATCTCCTCGACTTCAACTCTCAGATTGGCGAGCAAAGCCTCCATTTCTTCGGTCCCGATATCGGCAATTTGAGCGCTTATACGGGTGATACTTCGGGCAGAATCTAGGAACGTACTTTCCATTCCGCCAGTATTGTAATCGCTCTGGAAATACGGCCCGATGAACGATTGTTCGTTCCGTTTTATCAACCCATATCTACTCTCAGAACCGTTGTAAAATGCCTGTCTGGCAAATTTCGTTGCGTCGACTATAGAAAGTGATCGACTAAACTCGGGATGAGCCTCAAGCTTTCGTTGGAGCTTCTCAAGCTTCTGAAGATTGTTAGGCTTCATGATCTGGCCCGGACGTTTACAATCCACCACCATTTCAAAAGGCATAACACCATTAAAATTGTCCTCAAACCATGTTAGGTCGTGAATCACGCGGTCATTTACCGGAAAATCGCCAACGATATTTCCGGTCGTTTTCACACGTGTCATTCCATAAATGCTGGCAAGCATAACCAGAGCCACACCAATATATACTGGGCGGCGGTAGTCCTGAACAATCTTAACAAACTTGTTGACCATGAAATAGAGCCATTTTCTATCCAAGTGTTTGACGTGCTTTCTCCTAGGTGCGGGCATGAAGCTCGTAACAATAGGAATCGTCACGATCGAGATGACGAAAATCGCTATGATGTTAATTGCTGCGACCACTCCAAAATGACGCATAATGTCACTGTGGGTGAACATGAACGTCGCAAAACCCATCGCTGTTGTCATGTTAGTCATGAAAGTAGCATTACCAATTTTCTGTACCACTCGGGTCAGAGCTTTAGCCTTGTTTCCATGTTTCTTATATTCTCCGTGATACTTGTTCATTAAGTACACACAGTTGGGAACCCCAATCACAATCATGAGCGGAGGTATCAGTCCCATAAGCATGGAAATGCGATAACCCAGCATCCCTATAGTTCCCATGGACCAAACCACGCCAATTCCCACTACCAAGAGACAAACGGCTACTACTCCTATATTCCTAAAGAAAAAGAACAGCAGGAGCCCCGTCATCGCGGCTGCTAGTAAGATGAAAAACCGCAGTTCATCCTTGACCTTGTTGGTCATCTCAGTTCGAATAAATGGCAATCCAGAAATATGACATTCTATCCCCGAATCTGCGGTAAACTCATCAACGATATCCGTGATTTGCTCAACTCCTTGACCTCGATCTTGACTATTAAATAGCCCTGCATTCACGAACACCATCATAAGGGTGGCGTCGCTGGAGTCTTTGTACAGCAATCCGTCGTAAAATGGCAAGCTGTACACTTGGGTAATTACACTATCAACTTCAGCTTGGCTAGTTGGGCGACCTTTTTGGATCTTCTGAAATCGAAATCGCTTTTCCTCTTCGTTTTTGACAATCGTGTAGCAATGGGCAACACTAAAAACCGAGTCAACAACATTCTTAGACAAGGTGACCATCTCGTCGTTGATCATCGTGTCTTTTGGGACAGTTACTCCTTTAATATTTTGGCCTAAATCATACCAACTTTGGAAATTCTCAACTTCTAAAAGTTGTGGATCGTTAACACCTAAGACGAGTACATTGCCATCTTCTGAGAATTTTTCGATGAAATCCTCGTAGATGATATAGGTCGAATCGGTTTCGGGAAGTAGGCCTCCGAATTTGTAGACCATCTTCACTTTCGTCGCTTGATATCCCATGAAAGCCGTCGCTATACCCAAGATCACAAGGATGACAACACGATTTCTGAGGATGAAACTGGCCAGTTTGAGCCACATAGAAGGAAGGCAAAATTTGTAAGTGGACAAAGAAACAAAATTCTAAGCCCTCTGTATTTTTGATGACAAAAATGCTGTGCGCCTGCGTACCTTTGCCTCCGCAAAATTTCGAAGAGATTGAATCAAACTGAAAATCTCCAGAAAGACGCCATTCTTTTGGTGAATCTGGGAAGTCCGAATTCTGCTCGTTTGGGCAGCGTCTACCGATACCTAACCGAGTTTCTCAATGACCCGAAGGTCATAGACATCCCTCTATTCGCTCGATTACTTTTGGTCAACCTGATAATTATTCCGCTGAGGGTTCTAAACTCGACTAAAGCGTACAAGCAACTCTGGACAGAAGATGGGTCTCCGCTTATTTACCATACTGAAAAGCAAGCATCGCTGCTCAAGAATCGTTTCCCGGATTCGGACATTTATTGGGCGATGCGTTACCAAAACCCAAGCTTGACCAAAGCTCTGAAAACCATAAAAGCTGGAAACTACAGGAAGCTTTTGGTAATCCCATTATTCCCGCACTACGCCGAAGCTTCAACTGGAAGCGTTTTGGCAAAATGCAAAAAGTTCATGAATGGTTTTGACAAGTTCCCAGTCAAATACGTGCGTGATTTTCCAACGGATGGCGGCTACATTGAATCTTTAGCAGATAGAGCTAGCCAGTTTAACCTCGCTGACTATGACCATATAGTGATCAGCTATCATGGCCTACCATTAAGGCATTTGGAGAAAATCCATGGGGGCGAGAGCTGCGGGCCGAGAGAATGCTCATCGGATGAATGCGCAATCAACTCTTTGTGCTATCAAGGCCAGTGTTATCAGACTAGTCGTGCCTTAGCTGCCAAATTGAATTTGGCTCGGGATCAATACACAGTGAGTTTTCAGTCTCGACTTGATAAGAAGTGGACTAGACCGTTTACGGATAAACTAATCATCGATTTAGCGCAACGCGGAATGAAAAAAGTGTTGGTGTTTTCGCCTGCTTTTGTGGCTGATTGCTTGGAGACCACGATCGAGATTGGCGATGAGTTCAATGAGCTATTTGTGGAAAATGGGGGCGAAAAATTGCAACTTGTACCCGGCCTAAATAGCTGCGAAAGCTGGATAAATGCAATGGAAGACTTGGTTCGAAAAAATGCTTAAAAAGCAAAAGTCCTCACGTTGTGGGCTTTTTAAGAACTAATAATCTGAAACAAGACTCTCTTTGAGATGCTAGACATTCCGAAACTAAAGCACCCTGCGCTTACCCTATTGCCAACCTACTGTAGTTCAGTAATTTACGCTGCTATCCCAATCCCATAATGGGATGGGTTTTTAAATTTCATCCCCTTTTTGGACCTTTTAAACCTTAATATCGACTCTCTTCTAGATAGGCTCATAGCTGCCTCAGCGAATGGCGAAGACTTTTGTCTTTTAGAATCGGGTGCAGAAGGCAATGAAGTAGTGTTAGGCATTGGGTCTTCCTCCAGTTTCGTGCTCAATTCCACTGACGCTCAATCGTTTGCCGACTTTCAATCATGGCTAGACCAGCACCCGCACGCCATGGGATGGCTCGGCTATGATCTCAAAAACAGAATTGAAAAGCTCGAGTCAAAAAACGATGATCCACTTAAATTTCCAGAAATAAGTTTCTTTTCACCTGCAGAATTGATCAAAGCAAAAGGCAAGATCAACTGGGAGGGATTCACATCGTTGCCTGACGAACGCGAAAACGCAAAACATTCCCAAAACGAGGATGATTCCATTTTTGACATTCGCCCGCTCATTTCGAAGCAGGAATACCTCCAAAACGTGCGCAAAATCAAGCAGCACATTCAGTCAGGGGATGTCTATGAACTCAATTATTGTCAAGCCTTTATCGGATCAAAGCCCAAGTTTGATCTGCTAACGACTTATGCGCGACTCAGCAAGCAAACTCAAGCCCCAATGTCTGGCATGATGAGCGTAGGCGGACACCAGATTCTCTCAGGAAGCCCTGAGCGATTTATTCGCAAACAAGATCAAACCATCATTTCTCAACCTATAAAAGGAACGAGACCACGCGGAGAAACTCCAGAAAAAGACAAAACACTAAAGCACCAACTTGCGAATAGCGCGAAGGATAAAAGCGAAAACGTGATGATCGCTGACTTGGTTAGAAATGACCTCAGCAAAATTGCCTCACCTAGGAGCGTCAAAGCCGACGAGTTGTTTGCGATTTACTCTTTTCCCACGGTTCATCAAATGATATCGACAATTTCAGCGCAAGTAAAAGACGACATTAGTTTCACCGACATTCTGAGAGCTACTTTCCCCATGGGATCTATGACCGGCGCTCCGAAGATTTCGGCCATGAAATTGATCGAGCAATTCGAAAACTTCAAGAGAGGCCCCTACTCAGGGGCTCTGGGCTACTTAGATTCCAATGGGAATTTTGACTTCAATGTTTTGATCCGAAGTATCTTTCACAATGCAAACAACAATGTTATCGCCACTTTCGCCGGAGGGGCAATCACAGCAGAATCCGACCCCGAAGAAGAATACGCCGAATGCATGCTGAAAGCTAAATCAATGTTTACCGCCCTAAAATGAAAGCTCAACTCGCGAGCATATTAAAAGAATTTGCCTCAGGGAAGAAGCTTCTTGTTGCCGTCAGCGGCGGTCTCGACAGCATGAGTCTTCTCCACCTCCTCCACTCCATTGAACAGCCTCTTGAAGCAGCGCATTGTAATTTTCAACTGCGCGGTTCAGAATCCGACAGCGATCAAAAATTAATTGAGCAAACATGTTCTAATCTTGGAATCAAACTTCACACGAAAGCTTTCTTTACAGAAAGAATAGCTACCGAAAAAGGCCAAGGAATTCAAGAAGCCGCCCGCGATTTGAGATATGAATGGTTCGAATCTCTGCTGGCAAAGCATAATCTCGACCTGATCACAACCGCTCATCATGCCGATGATCAAAGTGAGACCATCGTGATGAATTTCCTTCGCGGCTCGGGTCCAGCAGGATTAAGTGGAATGCAAATTCTCCGTTCAACGCGGCTTCGTCCCCTTATAGAATTCAAAAAGGAATCTATCGTTGAATACGCTTCCAAGCACAACGTCGCCCACCGGGAAGATTCGAGCAACAGCTCTTTGAAGTATCGTCGCAATCGTATTCGACTAGACATTAATCCAAAGCTAAAAGAAATCAATCCAAAGCTGGTCGAAACACTATCTAGCCAAAGCAGAATCATGCGCGAAGTTCGAAACCTGCTTTCCGAAAAGCTACCTGAATTAGCCAAGTCATTTGTCCAGAACAACACATTAGAGATCAGCCAACTAGATGCTTCATCATTCCCTCTTCTCATTCTAGGAGAGATCTTTAGAGAGGACAATTTAAGCCGAGAACAGCTGATCGAAGTTCTCGAACTAAGCCAAGCTCAATCAGGCGCACAGTTTGTCTCCGGACGATTGAAAGTTGTTCGAAATCGAAAGACCCTCATCTTTTCTCGAAGTGAAGCGACCGAAGTAAAAACGCTGCAGTTCAATTCTTTCGAAGAACTGCAAGTCTCAGATTTTCAAGCAAAAATGGTGTCCCCAGATGAAGCAATCTTCGCTGGCCCGCATGAAGCTTGGCTCGACGCAGATCAGATCTCTTACCCTTTAATCCTCCGAAAATGGAACGAAGGCGATCGATTCCAACCCTTGGGCATGATTGGAAATCAGAAAATCAGCGACTTGCTTGTCCAGAAAAAAGTATCAAGACCGGACAAGGATCTTGTAACGGTCCTATGCATGGGAGATGAGATCTTATGGATTCCAAAACTCCACTCAAGCGACCAAGGTAAGCTCACCGAAAAAACCACCCGAGTTCTTCATTTAGCTTGTAAATGAAACCTAACAAAAGTAGGTGCGTTAAGGTGTTCACTTAGCTAAAGAAAAAAGCAATATGAAAGCCCTAACCGCTCATTCAACGGATGATCGCGACTGTATACGTGAATTCGAATTTTCCCCCGAAGACGTCCTAGAAGAAAAAAACGACAAGATTCTTCGCCTTTCGTCTTTACTGAAATCAGTCGCCTGCCAAGCAATTGCAGGCGAGCCAGTCGAAGTATATGCTCAGGGCCAATCAAGCTGTCTTAAGATTTTAGACGTGGTGGAGGCAGTAGACGAAGATCTTGTTCATTTCAAAGGAGGCTACATTATCCCGATGAAAGCTATCGTCAAGATCAAAACATCTCTATGATCATGCTTTTCCCTTTCGTGACATAGTTTGGCTCGGTCCTCGTAGATTTGCGCACCTTTCTAATAAAAGTGGCGGCCACAACAATTACAGATCAAACCCAATCCTATCGTCCGGAGGATCCAAAAAACCGACAGTCAGCACTTACACTGTACGTGACCCTGGCTGGACTATTTATCGCCTCTCTTGTCACCTGCAATTTGGTTGCGAACAAATTTGTCTCCGTAGACCTAGGCTTCACCGAATTCATTCTGAGCGCCGGAGTTCTAGCCTACCCTATCACATTTCTAATCACCGACCTACTGAGCGAGCTTTATGGCCGCGAACAAACCAACAAAGTTGTGGTTAGTGGATTCGGAGCTCTTTTACTCGTGCTCATCATTCTAAAGCTCGGCGGCGCCTTCAATGCAATTGACTCTTCGCCAGTGAATGATGCAGCATATGCCACAGTTTTCGCAAATAGTTGGAGGGTAATTGTCGCCTCGATGGTCGCATATCTCGTAGCACAGCTAATTGATGTTCGCCTATTTCATTTTTGGAAAAGGCTTACTAAGGGGAAACACCTCTGGCTAAGAAACAATGCTTCGACGATACTATCCCAACTTGTAGACACCACTCTAGTAGTTGGAGTCCTATTTATCGGAGTAGAACCTATTAACAAAATATTGCTTTTCATTTTGCACGGTTGGCTTTTTAAGATGCTGTGCGCTTTAGCAGACACCCCATTACTCTATTTAACCGTGTGGGCGGGACGTAAGAAGTTTAATTTAGCACAAAACCAAGAACTCTCATTGAGTTAGGAATACAATCTAAAAATTTAGATGATGACCTCGAAACCTAGTATCCACGGTATTTTTGCTTTCATGAAGAAGATAGATGGCAAATTGAGAATCAAAGGCGTATTTCTATTTCTAGTATTCCTAGCGGGTGTTCCTGTAGCTATCATGGCTCAGGTTATTGAGCCTGTTAAGTGGAACTTTGATTTTGTAGAGCAATCTCATGACTCTTTCGAAATAATCGCTAACTGTCAAATAGAAGATAACTGGCATGTCTATTCCATGGTTGTTTCCGATGACCCGGATGCATTTGGGCCAATCCCCACTTCGTTCGACTTAGACTCGGTTACAGACGTCTCTATCATTGGAAAGCCAGCAGAGCGAGGAAATAAAATTAATCACTTCGATCCTAACTTTGAGATGGATCTCAACTACTATGAAGGAACCGCCACCTTTACGCGAGTAGTTTCAGTATCAGAAGGTGCCTCAGGAGATGTAACCGGTGAGATTAACTTCATGGCATGCGATGATGAGAAGTGTATTTTCCCTGACCCAGTCCCAGTTCGGGTCACATTCGCAAATGGTGCAGTAACTAATGTCTCGGCCTATGATCCATTGGCTGAACAGATGAATCAATCGGAACCTGTGAGCGGTGTTCTCAATCCTGTGGAATGGTCATTTCGTTCAGAAACACTAGACAAAGGCGAGTATAACTTGATCGCCACGGCCACAGTCGACGAAGGCTGGCACGTCTATTCTCAACACCTAGACAATGACGAAGGTCCAATCGCCACTGAATTTAACTGGGGCGAACAGGTAGAAGTTATTGGCGCGACGGAAGAAGGCGAGCCTCATGTAGAGTATGATCCAAACTTCATGATGGACCTAGCTTTTTTCGAAGGGATGGCTGATTTCATTCAAAAAGTTAAACCAAAAGATGGCGCCACAAAAATCGAGGCAGACCTCTATTACATGGTGTGCAACGATGAGATGTGCCTACCTCCGACTCCTTTGGATTTTGTGATTGACTTGACTACGGGAAAAGGGGGCGTCAAGATGCTTGTTACTGAAGGCACTAACACCGTGAATGAGGAGTTTATTCTACCAGGTGTGGACCTTGACAATCCTTATTCAGAATGTTCAACCGACGAAGAGCAAGAAGGTGGTCAAAACGAATCTTCAAGCTTGCTAAAGATCTTCCTACTCGGTTTCGGCGGCGGACTAGTAGCGCTTTTCACACCATGCGTGTTCCCAATGATCCCTTTGACGGTTTCCTTCTTTACTAAAGGTAGCGGAGACAGAAAAAAGGGACTTTACCGTGCGATACTTTATGGCTTCTTCATCTTCGCGATTTACTTTGCAATTTCCATTCCTTTCCACATTTGGAAAATTGACCCCGCCGTATTCAGCGTCATCGCCACTGGGGTAGGAATGAACCTTTTCTTCTTTCTCATTTTCGTGGTATTCGCAATCTCATTTTTCGGATACTTCGAAATTCAGCTCCCTCAATCTTGGGCCAATAAAGCCGATAAGGCCTCGAATACAGGCGG
>Ga0206679_10002311_pt1 | contig 15188 bp, 9 predicted proteins | sample M110012015metaG_FD_155464 | JGI IMG/M metagenome (GOLD analysis project Ga0206679, IMG submission 155464) | Ammonia-oxidizing marine archaeal communities from Monterey Bay, California, United States - M1 100m 12015 | ecosystem: Environmental > Aquatic > Marine > Intertidal zone | place: USA... | reverse complement strand
TCAACTTCATTTGCAGCAGTTCCGACTTCACCAATCTCAGCTGCACCTGTTGCTGTTCTCAAACGAATAAGGATGTTTTCAACTTCACCCTCTGTCACTTGTTTCTCAATCAGAAGACGGTGTAACATTGCGATACTACGGCGTAGGTATAGGACATCTTCCTCTAATTCACCTAATGCTTTTTCTGCGCGGCGAACGCTTCTCCTAGCTTTGTACAATTTGTGGACAGAAAGGAAACTCTTAGCATCTGCAATATCTAATTCAGTTCCCGCTAATGAATTGGTTTCATCTTGTACAACTCCATATACAATTGATTCTAATTCTCTTGAAGCAGCCATTAATCGGTCTGCTGAATCTTTTCCTGCTGCAATTACGCTGCGGGCTTCTTCAACTTCACCTTCACCAAGTTCGGCATCCTGTACATCAAAATCACTCTCAAGTTCATCCAATTCTTCCTCAGACATCGTCGTTCACCCCCTCGTCGAGATTACCATCAGACACTATATCTGAAACTGTAGTTGTTGTTGATACTCCCTCGAAAATAGATGTTAAATCCAATCCATCGTCTGCTAGTTCATTGAGTAGGCGAGCAGGGTCTCCCAAATCTCTTTCTATTCGTGTTGCCTTTACTTCAACATCTGTTAGACGTCCGAATAAGTTTCCATACATCTTGTCTGACTTTGCTAATAATGTCCAAACGCCGATCATTACTACTGCCATATAGACAACCAATGAGATGAGATTAGTTCTATCAGAAGCCATTTGCGGAGGAACACCCAATACAATTGCCATCATTCCAAAGACTGGCAATGCCAGTATTAGGGATAATTGTCTGCGCCCATCTGCAAGAGCTTCAAAGTGATCAGCATACATGGTTGAAACACCTCTTCTTGCGCGTTGATAGTCCTCATGGATTAGACGGAACTCTTCACTACTTGACCAAGTCATTCTCCACATCCACAAGGCTGTAAGAGCGAGAATTGCAGGACCCCACCATGTTAATGAGAAGGCTTGTCCAATGTGGAATGCAAATCCTAACGCAGCAACACCGGTGTAAACTGCAATCAAGCGCATCTTTTCATTCTTAGATGAGAGATTGATTAGGAATAAGGAAATAACCATTAGAACAACTGTTGCGATGAAACTAACTGAAAGACCCCAGTTAAATGATTCAACATTACCATTGTATATTCCTACATCATTTGCTTCAATATTCTTGTGCATTAAGGTTCCATTCAAAGACGCAGTACACTTTACTGGCAATGTTTGAGACCACCAATCTAAACTAGCGGATTCAACCTTGAATGTTACAGTTTCTTCAGAATTTGGACCTAGTAGGAAAATTTCCGGTGGAGTTTCTATAACATTTAGATTGTCGCAATCTAACATTACACTTACACCAAGAGCGAGGGCTGTGCCTCCGTTTGTAACATCGACTGAAATAATCGCTTCTGTTCCTTCTATTAATTCTCCTTCAGTGATTTTTATTTCACCGATTGCTGGATCTGAGAATACATCTAATGCGAAAGTAAATGTTTCTTCAGTATAGACCGTATAGCCAGTATGCTCATCAGGATGGTATAACCTAAATGTGAGGTCATATCCATCACCTGGTAGGATATTTGGCCGATTAGGAGCATCAACAATAATTCTGATTGGAGCATTGGTATCCCATGCAATACGTGGTGGAAGAGAGATTCTAGAAGTATTACCTTGGGTGCCAGAAGCACAACTTGCATTGAATGGAAGATTGTAAGGGATTGAATCAACATATACTGAGAAATTCCATAAATAGTCTTCAGGGTTCAAACTTGAATCATCCATATTAAACAAGCGAACTGCGGAACACATTTCCAATTCATATGCAACGGGTGAGGAAGGGCCATCCGGAATATGCGAATAAGTCAAATTTACTTCCATTGGTCCATCATCTACATCTGGCCGGAGTTCGATTGGAAATTCTTGGAATAAACGAGACATCTTCAAAGTTGTTTCCAACACTGCAGTGCCTTCAATGGTAGAATCCAATGGAGTTAATGTTACAACCAAATCTGCTGATAATGTTAGCATTGGAGTGAATTGAGTTGCATTTACTTTGAATGTGAATGGTACTGCTGATTGTCTTGGCAATGTCAATACAGTAGGAGAAATTGATGAATCATTCCATAACTCCCATTCCCCACTTTCAACTATTATTGAAGGATATCCTGGCTGGTATATATCATAGGTGATTAATACTGTGACATCCTCATTTCCAGTATTGGTTAGAATTGTATCCCAAGTCCGAACCCCTTGCCGATAATATGGCATTTCATCTGGCCAATTTTCTGCTTCAACGAGGAACAGCGCTCCGACTACTAGTTCAACTGTACGAACTCCTAAGATCGCTCCTGTTGCTGAATCTGAAACAGAGATTGTCATATTGTGTATTGCACCATTTAGAAGTTCCTCAGAGCCACCAAGAGAAGGAACTTCTACATTGATAGAACCACCAACAACGGCATCAATTGGCAAAGTTAGTTGTTGCATTAATGGCGTAACTGCCCAATCTCCTTCAACGCTAACACTTACATCAACTGTCTCTACTAAGTTTCCTTGATTTGTCAAATTGAATGCGACATCTTGACTTGAACCAGGCACTACGCCTATTTGTGAATGTGCATCAATATCAAGAAGATGTTCTTCACTAATATTTGCTACAATATTGGCTGATAAATTCAAACCAGTATCAGTTGAAACCCAAAGTGTAGCCATGTAGAATTCGTCAAAGCTTGCATCTTCACTTGGATTGATTCTAACCTTAACTGAACTCTCGAATCCAGCCGCAATTAGAATCTCATCTGGACTTTCAAGAACAAAATCAACATCAGCAGAATTTGAAGTGTCAAGCCAGATGTCAAAGGTAGTCGGAGCATTTCCGGTATTGCTAATTGTTACTCTCGTTAATGGATTATCATAAGCACTCATATCTACTGATTGATTTGTTGGTGATAGTGAAGCATTGATCCTCTCTCCAACACGAATATCAACTGTATGTGTCCGAATATGGAGGCCTGTGTCTCTTTCTTCAATTCTAATTGAAAGTGGTTGTAACTCATTTGCAGGAGTTTGTGGGTCGGTAGTTACCGAAAGAGTAAATCCGGTAATATGGTCTGTTCCAATAATTGGATAATCTGCAACATTGGCTGACAAGTTATCAATAATATTTGAAGTTGCAATAGTCGTTTCAAGTGATGTTGTCCAATTATCAGGTAAGTTGTCAACTATAGTCAAGCGATATGATGCCAAATCATTTCCAGTATTTGCAATGTTCATATCGAATTCAGTCAATACCCCAACTTCTGCATCAAGCGGGCCCAGTTCGAGTATTTCAGCATCCAATATCTGTGGTATGGTAATTGTCAAATTTCTTGTTACATCAGTTGCAACAACTCCAGAACCAGCATGTACTCCACCTAGGGTAGGAGATGCAGTGACTGGGATATGTATCGTTCCTGCAAGAGGATAATCATCATCCGGCCCTTGTATTCCAAATGATGCCGCCATTACTTCTCCAAGTGATAATCCTGTTACGATTGAAGGCGTTACATTAGCACTCCATCTTGGTGCTTCACTAAATCCTCCACTATTGTCTGCAGTGAATGTGATGTTTCCTACGGTAATGTCTGCATCAACTGTTTCGGATAGGTCAGTTACTAAGTTGTGACGAACTTCAACACTAAGCCCAAGTATTTCATCAAGTCCCATTCCATTCTTTGCAGCAATAACATCTTGAACAGTTAAGTCAATATGTTCTGTTGGTAAACCAGGGTCAACTACAATTACAGGTCTAACTTCAACTGCTGAAGAATCAGAGTCAGGCATACCTCCACCTGCTGCTTGAGCCTGAACCCAAACACTGAGTGAATCTCCTGCACGATTATATTCGCTTAGATCAAGTGGAAGTTGAATAGGTGGCACAACAACAGTGAGAATTACAGTAGTGACCTCGCCTTCCATTACCATAGCCGTTGAAATAGTTGACAAACTTATTGTCCAATTAGATGCTGGAACTCCTAATCCAGCTAATAGATTGAATGACGTTGGAACGTTACCATCATTTTCTATTTGGACTGATAGTTCAACTTCTTGACCAGGTGTTACCATAGTCACAGTGGCTGGCATCGTCACCAAAGCAGAATAATATTCACCAGACATTACCCGTGTGAATCCTGTTAGAGAATAACCTGCAGAAACAGATGTGAGTGTCAAAGTAACGCTTTCCACTAGTGACCTATCTGCACCGAAAGGAACTGAAACTGAAATTTGTACCGTCGTTGTGGCATCAGGTGAAATTGCTGCAGTTGATGAACCATCAAGAGACATGTCTGTCCAACCAAGTACATCAGTAATACCTATTACGAAGGAATCGGAAGAGAGACCTGTATTCTTGAGGACGAAGGTTAATGTCGTTTGCATCCCAGGTTCAGTAGTTCTATCTGCTGGTGATGCCAATTCTGCGACATAATCTGAAAATTCCACATCGACTTCACTAATAATTTGCGGATCGGTATAGAGGGTTCCATTGAAATGAACTGTCGCTGTTAGATTCCAAATCCCTGTTACTGATGTAGCGTCAAGATTTGCTGTGAGAATGTCTGCATTTGCTGGATTCAAAAGAGAACCTGGTTCTAAGACCAAAGTATTTGACCATAGAGTGAAAGTGTTGGTTGGGACTGCAATTTCATAGAATGAAAGTTCTAAGACTGCGGACATCGCCATTACTCCTTGATTGATTACAGTTGCATTCACTGGATGAACAGCATTGGTTAATCTCGCTGTAGTCTGACCACCAGTAGGTGCTGGAATTGTGTCTCCAGTTACAGCACCAGAATGGAATACACTAACATTGAAATCTAATCTTTGTTCATTGTTAGCACTATTAGAATCAGTTGCTGAAGTGACTCTTGCGAATAATGACTGGCTGTCACCAGTAGTAGCATCCCAAGAAATCAATATTGGGTTACTTGTTGATGATGCAGCCATACTTCCTAAGTCAACACTGGTCACTGTAGTCTCTCCAGCAGTTGGTGAACCACGATGTACGAGGCTAAGCGTGACTTGGCCTGAAGCTGAGCCAGTATTTGTTACAACGATTCTGACAACATGCTGATCTGGTTCAAGAATTAAATCAACTCCATCCCAAACAGAACCTGCACCATCGAGTGTTAACGATTGTACTGAGAAATCAGGATCTGCCCTTGCACCATCGGTAGCACTTGTCAATGGTGCAAGACTTGGAGTCAATAAGACAAATAGCATAAGCCCTACTAAGAGAGTACTAATATTGGTTCGTGAATCACGCAAGAAACTCACCTCCTGGCTTACGGAAGTGGTCAATAGTGACTTTCTTTCCTTGACGTTTCCATTGAGCTACTAACTGCACTAATAATCGCTCATGTTCTTCGTCAGTAATTCCCAATCTGCGCCTCTCTTCCCATAGCAATAATTGCTCTGTTTTTGTCAGCAAAGAATCTCTTAGATAAAGTTCCAAAGTTCTACGGTAGGCATCTCTATCTGAAATGGAATAAACTATGGTATCTCCGGGCAATTGATCTGCCCTATTTTGGATGATATTTCCTAAATTTAATGCCTCATCGTAAGATAGATTTCTTTTGTCCAAATCTGTTTGTATAGAACTGGATAGTTCTTGCAATGTATAACGGGTATTTGCCCGTTGAATTTTTTTGAAGTAACGACGGCTCCTGCCGGACATGCGTGTCGTCACCATAGATTCATCTTGTTCCCGCCAGTTATTGAAAGAATCGCTTGACACCCCATGAACTATGCATTTTGCAGAGTAAGTTATGAATAATGCATAAATGTTATGCTGAGAAGGAGTTACATGAAAAATAACAGCAAAATACCCGCAAAAGTTGCCAAAGCAACCATTGATGTGCTAGTTTCTCTCCCTTGACAGTAATGAGCGACTATACGACCTTGGAAAACGGCCAAAAAGCACCTACTTTTTGTATTGGTGACAGTGAAGGAAATACACATGATTTAGAAGCCATAAATGCCTCTGGAAAGAGTGTAATTTTGTACTTTTACCCGCGAGATTCGACTCCGGGATGCACAACACAAGCTTGTGACTTTCGAGACCAGATGTCAAGGCTAAATAATAGCCAATATATTGTACTAGGAGTGAGTAAAGATTCTGTAAAATCACATGGAAATTTTATTGAAAAACAACAACTGAATTTCCCATTATTAATGGATGAAGATTTGTCTCTTCACAACGCATATGGTACTTGGAGAATGAAGATGAATTATGGTAGAGAATATATGGGGTGTGCACGCTCAACTTTTGTTATTAATCCACAAGGAGAATTGATTTTTGCAAGATATAATGTTAAGGCGAAAAATCATGTTGAAATGCTTATTCGGGAACTGGAAATTACGGAGTGAAATCTGTGCCTGAGAATAGTGAAGACATTGGGTTAGAACTCAATCAACTTCGCAACCAAAAGATTACTCTTTCGGGAGGCAGTATTGCATGGTGGCCATGCCATATTGGTTCTAATTGCCAAATTGGTAGTGCTGGAAAGATTGGTTCTCTTGCACATATTGGCGCTGATGTTATTATAGGAGATAATTGCAAAATTCAAGGAGGTGCGTATATTGCTAATAAGACTCAAATCGGAGACGATGTATTCATTGGCCCTAATGCTACTATCATGAATGACAAGTATCCTCCTTCTGGAAATTCAAACCTGTGGAGAATCGTTGAGATAGGTAACCGCGTAGTAATAGGTGGAGGATCTAATATTGTTGCAGGAGTATCCATGGGTGATAATTCAGTATTGGCAGCGGGAGCAACATTGACACATGATATACCCGTAGGAGAAGTATGGGCAGGTAATCCTGCAAAGTTCTTGATGACCCGCCAACAATATGATGCTAAGAGGTGAAAATGTGGACAAGAAAGAAATTGTTGCTGATTTTCTTAGTCGTTGTATTACCTATTCGGATGAGTCCATTGCAAGAAAAATAGCAAGGGGTGAAAACGAAGAGATTTCTGCTTGGCAGTCATATAGAGATTTTACCGCATATTCTCTCAAAGAAATTAATTCTGGAAAATTGGACGATTGGTTTGCTGATGAAAAGGCTACAAATTTGTTAGAGAATTGCCAGGAAGTGAGCATTGATGAGTTAGAACATTCGCAAAGAGCAACATGGTTGAGTGGTTTGTTATCACCAAGGCCATTGGTTGTGGCTGCTAGCGAAAACGCGCAAGGCATGGGTAATCTCGCACCGCTTTCATCAGTAATGGTCGTATCAAATACACCCCCACTATTGGTAGCATCCTTATCCGAATCAAGGGATGGTCGCCCTAGAGATACCTTGGTTAACTTAAGGACAAATGGTAAGGCAATTCTCCACCTATTACCTGCAACTCAAGAATTTGCAAATAATGTTGACCTTACGGCAACACCATTACCTGCTGATGAAAGTGAATGGAATATTTGCGACTTTACCAATGTTGATGGTAATGATATGTTGATTGGGCAAGCAGTTGCTGCAATTCAAGTTTCACTTGTTGAGGAGAGAGAGTTACCTCAAGCAGTTGCAAAATTAGTTATTCTAAAAGTTGAAAAATTATTTGTTAGTAATGAAGAATTGCCAATAAATGGTCTAAGAGTATTATGTCAGCATGGTATAGATAGATTGACCGAAGCACCTGATAGTTGGTCTATTAATATCGATAAACATCACAATTGATGTATCAATTACTTCGAATTGAATTCCACATCAATTCCAACCCTTGTTGTAAGGATACTTTTGCTTGCCAATCTATTTTTTCATTATTTGTAATATCGGGAAGACGTCGTGCACTATCTCCGTGATATCCTTCACCCTTTGTTACCAAAGGAAGGCCACCAAACCAATCACCATCAGCTGCTACAATTGCAAATATCATCTCTTGTAATGTAGCAATACTAACTTCTTGCTCACTTCCAATATTGAATACATCACCACTTTGCGCTTCTTCACTTGCTACTTTGATGAATCCTTCTGTAATATCATCTATCCAAGTAAATGAACGCGTTTGGCTACCATCACCATGCAATATTATCGGTTCGTTTTCTAAAATAGCCTGGAAGAATATAGCAACAACTTGCCCATATTCATCACCCAATAGTTTTGGTCCATAAGCATTGAAAGGCCTGATAATCCTTGCATCCAATCCTTGCCTAATCGCATGCTGTGTAGCGACTTCATCGATATATTTGCTCGCACCATAAGAATGCCTTTGATGTTCAGCCGGATTTGAAAATACCATCGGATTGCCATCACTAAGCGGTTGTTGCTCAGATTCACCGAATGCTTCAGGCGAACTGGCCAAAATGTATCTTGCATTACATCTCTGTGCTGATTCCAAGGTTCGCAATGTACCTACTACATTGTTTTCAATTACATCTCTGGCTTTTTCATGGAACCATTTTGTTCCGTTAACTGCTGCAAGATGGAAGATAATGTCCAATCCAGAATGGACTGATTCACACTTTAACAAATCTGATTCAACACATACATCACCTTCAATAAATGTATAATTAGGATTGGATACATGTGCTTGTAAATTTGATAACTTTCCTCTGAATAAATTATCAATGACCACTACTAATGCGCCCTTTGCAAGCAATGTTTCAACAAGATCTGAGCCAAGAAACCCAGCCCCTCCTGTAACGAGAACTTTCTTTCCTTCAAACATGAAAACCCCTCATGCACGTTGCAATACTGAGAGAGTGACTACTCCATCCACTCGCTTCATTTCTATTTGGTCTCCATCATTTATTGCAGCACAAGGGTCTGTTTCAAAACCATGACCATATGGCAAATCCAAAAGTGAACAAGCAGGTAAAGTCAATGGACAAACATCACTGTTAACAATTGCCTTTGGACCCATTCCAGTGTAAATTAATCCCATTAAGACATACGGAGCAACTGTAGATCCAGAACCTTTAGGATAAATCAAAATTGTATCTTTTATCGCTTTACCATCCAATGGATGTCCGGTTTCTTCAATGACTCCAGTATCTGCATTTACATAGCCCAAATAGGTGATTGGTACATCGGTTACCAAGGCTTTACCAATTACTGAGAAATCTTCTTGGGACAACAATCCACTACCTGCAATTGTTAATTCACCAGATTGTTGGGTTTTTGCTGTTTGATGCTGGGGTTGAGCCTTTGCTTGTAGTGTTGGACGAGGCCCAGCACTTAATTCGGGATTGATAGCATGTGCAACACATTGCTCAATCGGCATTACACTCGTTGGTAATTTGTTAAGGCCGCTTGTCAAGTAATGTTCAGCCTTCAACGAGTTTGTTAGCAAGTGATTGTAATGTTGGCGATTATACGGTGTGACCTCTGGACATGTGTCTTGTAAAATAAGAGCACCTGCTTCTTCCAATATTGAGATACTACCATCTGCTAAAGCCAATTGATAATTCTCACCACTAGTAAAAACCCACAACCTTCTATCTGGAATTTTCTCTCCGAATTCTGCATATGATCGCACTGCTGAAGCTGTAACACGAATTTCTTCAAGGCTTGCTTGAGGGCATCCGATTACAACTAAATCGACTTGACCTGTAGGTGCCAACTCTTGATATCTTTTCTGTAAATCTTCTTCTCTAAAAGTTAGTTGCCCTTGCCATCCACTGCCTGGTGCTTGCCATTTTCCATTTTCGTCTTTACCCAACGGAGGGTCTTGGGAATGGCCAACTGCCCATAGCATTGGTATTCCATAATTTGCCGCTGCTGCTGTCAATGCTTTCTTCCTAGCAAAACTCAAATGTTGTGGAAGTCCTGTTATCAGTGGCATTGGACCCCAAGGTAAATTCCATTCAGGTTTGACTTGTTTACCAATCCAATCCCCTAATACAGACCAATCCGATAATGTATCCATCTGACAATCAATATTGACCAATATATTGGGTACACGATTTTCTTCAAGATGTAATCCCCATCGTGGAGCGTATCCTGTTAATGCAGTGGCTAGCGCTGATAACCCTGATTCTCGATTGGTGATTAAAGAAGTCCAAGTATTGGAGAAACATACTGCATTAGATTCTGACCACGAAGCAATCCCCTCTGGGTTGGTTATTCCTCTATCATAAGGTGTGCATGACAGTGTTGCATCAATTCCTAAGTTTTCATAAGCCATTACAATTTCAAATTGTTGCTCTAAAAAATCAGGCCATGCAATATCCATTTCTTCCATTTTTTCTTTGTCACAACCTGCAGAATTGAGAGTAGTAGGGATGGCGACAACGCCACTGCTATCTCCACTCAAATCAGAAAGAAACCTTCGTAATCCATGCCCTCCAGTGATAACAGAGACTCCCGAAACGTGTGCGTGGGCTGCTTTGATAAATCCTTCAGCACCAGCAGTAGTAGCCAAATCAACAACCAAACGCGCTGCCTTCTGCCTAGTTTCACCTTCATCCCCATCTAATTGTGATTGGAGGCGCTGAGGGAGTTCCATACAACGAGGCAGTGATTGGATGCTCATCAATTAACCCCTTGTCCGATAAGAAATTTGCTTTGAAGTAATTTCCCGCGCGTATGTGTACGGTGAATAAATAATAATGAATCCACCGAAGGCTTTGATACCATTGAGGTTTTTCCTCCAGTTCATGTCACCAGACAATAACACGGCTGAACATAACCCTATTGCAGGAGAACCTGCGCAAGACCAAATTGCCAAAGATGTGCCTCAAATTAGCGGTGTAAATCATAGCACTGAAGGACAAAACACCAACAGGCAAAGAGTGATTGAGAACGGAAGATATCAAGGTGTTTTGTCAAGAAATCGCCAAAGTAAAAAGTCCAAAGTTTTGACTGTAATACAAGTATTGTCAATAATCATCGCACTTATTTTGTCAAGTTATGCACTAATTCTTCTAAACGATTTGCAACTAGCGGAAGGAAAAGACGGCCAGGATGCAGTAGAGACTCTAGTTAGATCTGAAGGTCGTGAAGCTGATATGATTTGTACAGAAGGTGGTTCAGATATTTTTATCGGTACTGATTTCAATCAAAATGGAATTCTAGAAGATATAGAAATATCCTCAACAACAAAGATTTGCCATGGTAAAGAAGGCCTATCTGGGCCTCAAGGTTCAAATGGAATCTCGGGTGAAATAGGTGACAATGGCTCATCTAGCCTCGTTAGAATGGTAACAATATATGTTGGTAATGCAACCTGCCCTGAAGGTGGTTTAGCAATATATTCGGGAATAGATCTCAATGAAAATGATTATCTCGATGATGAAGAATTTGCTACTGTTAACGAACTTTGTGATGGCAGAATTGGTGCTGATGGAGATGGTGGTGGAAACGGTGCTCCTGCACTTGTTAGTAAGGAAATTCCTCCGTCCAACGTCTGCCCAGTAGGTTTTATTCTACGCTTTGGTATTGATGATGGAACAGGAGAGTCAACAGCATTTGATGGAATTCTATCAGATGATGAAGTTGATGAAGAATTGAAAGTTTGTTCTACTCCACTTACTGCAGAAAGAATTTCTAACTTTCAAAGTGGAAGTGGAAATGGCGTGAACACTATGTGTTCCGCATCAGGGTTATTGGAAAATAGTCAGTTAATCATTCAAGCAGCAATACATCCCTTTGACGGTTGCGAATTGTGGGTGACTGAAGGAATTATGGAAACAACTACCATGCTTGTTGACATCAATTCAGTTGGTGATTCACTACCTGGTAATGCATTGGGCTTCACCAATGTTATCAGTGACCAAGGTGAATTCATTTTCTTTGATGCTGATGATGGAATTAATGGAAGAGAATTATGGGTAAGTGATGGAACAACTGTTGGAACCCATATTGTACAAGATATTTTTACGCAAAATAGTATTGATACTAATTCTAAATTAGTTCCATTCGCTCAGGGAGTTGTATTTACTACAACTTCTAATACAATTCATTGGGCTAATTCAACTAGTATAGTTGAACTATCAGAAATACCAGCATTTGACAATTCAGCCCAACAGATTCTAAATTCAAGTTTGTTGATGTTATCCGCGAATACATTTTCAATTCTTAATAGCGATGCTAGCAATCTTTGGTTTATAGCTAAAGATTCTAATGGTGATGTTGAACCATATCAGTTATCACTTTCTGGTCAATTAACTGCATATGATGTCAATCCAAATGGCAATTCCCTTGCAGATTCTAGTGTAATAATTGAACAAGGATTAGTAGTAGTTGCTACTGCAAATTCAGGAAGACAATTAGCATTATTGAGTTCAGGAAATATCACTTGGCTGACTTCCCTAATGGACACTACAACCGGCAATTGGCCAACAAATGTTGGCACTGGTCTTGGTTTACATTCACTTTCAAATAAGATCATATTTGATGCACAAACTACTGGCGTAAATCCAACACTTTGGTCTTATGATTTCAATAATGGTATGACTACTTCACTATCAACTGATATTGTGATTCCTGGAGAAAGAACAGATGCAGTAGTCAATGGTGAAAAAATATTCTTTGACTGCGTTACAGCAACATTTGGAAGTGAGCTATGCAGCAGTGATGGTACAATCGATGGTACAGTAGTTGCTACTGATTTGAGTAGTGGAGTTGTTGATTCTGATGTTAGACATATTTCTGTTATTGGCGATGATATTGTTTTCATTGCATCTGGTGATGATTCTGGATTTGCATTGTGGTCGCTTGATTCTTCTGGTGAAATTCAATTACAATACGACCCATATCAAGGACTTGGAAATAATTCGGACAGCGGTCAATACGGCCACATGATAGTGAGTGATACTCAAGTTATTTTCGTAGCACAGGATGGAATAAATGGTAACGAATTATTTGCGTGGACACACCTACAATTAACAGATGATTGGTTGATTTGGTAATCAAATTAGTCACTGGATACGACCGATGCAATAAGGGCAGGACTCTCCTACAACATACTCTGGAGAGTTCTGCTCCTCTACTGAAATTGGTTCTCTACATGCAAAGCATTGGGCAAAACCTGTTTCTTCAAGTTTAGGATTAACAGAAACTCTCTGATCAAAAACGAAACAGTCGCCAACCCAATGGTCTCCACCTACTTCCTCAAAGTAACCTAGAATTCCACCTTTCAATTGATATACGTTCTTGAAACCTTGATTGAGCATTATCGCACTTGCTTTTTCACAGCGTATTCCACCTGTACAGAACATGACGATTGGAGTATCTTCCAACTCTTCTAACAATGGCTCTGTCGCTTTAGGAAATTGGCGGAAAGATTTGATGTCTAAATCAATAGCATTCTCAAATGTTCCAACTCTTAATTCGTAATCGTTTCTAGTATCTAATACCGCAACTTCTCTCCCCTCATCTAACCACCTCTTGAATTCTGTTGGTGTAATCTCATCACCTGTAAATTGAGCCGGCTGGATCTCGTCCATTCCCACTGAAATAATCTCTTTCTTTAAACGAACATTCATTCGATTAAATGGTTGATAATCGGTATAGGATTCCTTTAGAGTAATATCTGCAAATCTCTCATCACTCTCTAATTCGCTAACGAATTGCCTAATCTTTGGCTCAGTAGCGGCCAAGAAGAAATTAATTCCTTCAGGTGAAAGTAAGATTGTTCCCATTAAATCCAGTTTTGTGCATAATTCTTTCAACGGTTCTCGCAAATCATCGCGGTCAGGTAAGTCGATGAAACGATAACCTGCGATGTTGAGAATCTCTTCGCCCATATATTGGCCTGAAATCTATTGTTTTTCAACCTCTCCATGTGTGTTTTGAGGCCAAAGGGTGTCTCCAACCTTGTCCAAATGCACGCATTGAAACTCTTGGAGCAGGTGACATTTGCCATCTCTTGTGCTCATTTTTTTCTAATCGATTTAACACTTCAATTACCGTATTCCTTTCAAAACCCATCTCTGTTATTGACTGAATATCCAATCCATCTTCAATGTGAGCTTCGAGTATTGCATCCAATACCGGATATGCTGGCAATGAATCTTCATCTTTTTGATTTGGAGCCAGTTCTGCACTTGGAGGTTTGGTTAGCGTTGACTGATTGATTGGTGCTTCTTTTCCTTCATCTAATGCCCGTGAATTAAATAATTCACCAAGTGCATATACTTCCATTTTGTATAAATCCCCTAATGGAGTATAGCCGCCAGCCATATCGCCATAGAGAGTACAATATCCTTGTGCTAATTCTGATTTATTCCCAGTTGCAATCGCCATACTACCCTGAGCATTTGCATGCCCCATGACAATTATCGCCCTTAATCTCGCTTGCAAGTTTTCACTAGCAACTGGATTGCCAGAAGCCAATATATCGCCGATACTACTCTCAACAGATTTATGCAAATTATCAATTTCACGAATTGAAAAATTTAGACCCAATGCTTGTGCAGTATATTGTGCATCATCAATGGAATGTTGACTAGAATGCCGACTTGGCATTGCGATTGCAGTCACATTCTCTGGACCAACTGCTGCTGCTGCGACACAGGCTGCTACAGCAGAATCTATTCCTCCTGACAATCCTAGAACGATAGAATGAATTCCTGACTTTCTGCAATAATCTGACAAGCCAGTAACAACAGCATCTGCCAATTCTTCAACTATATGCTCAGCATCATCATGGCCATCATCATCACTTGAAAGATGCTTCATTTGATCATTACCAATACAGATAGAATCTTTTGAATCAGAAGCAATCCAACGACAATTTTGTGGACTGTTAAGGTCAACTATTAGCACACCTTCTTGCCAAGCAGGAGCGATTACTACCTGTCCATCTGGCCATGCGATTAAAGAACAACCATCGAATAATAAATCATCATTAGCACCTACTTGATTTGCCAGTAAGAATGGGTGGCCAAGAATTTGTGCAGCTGTACGGCTTACGTGAACTCTAGTACTGACTTTGTCTGAATGGAAAGGAGAGGCGCTAAGATTGACTGTTGCTGAAAGTTCAACGCCTTGTCTCCCCCATTCAGCAAGATGTTCGATAGGATCTGCTGCATATGCAGAAGGGGTTTGTCCTGCTGCTTGCCACGCATCCTCACAAATTGTAACACCGAAATCCATTCCACCAATTGTTCGCGCAATACCTGAGCGCGTATCGGCTTTGAAATAACGCGCTTCATCAAAAA
>Ga0206679_10002310_pt1 | contig 15192 bp, 24 predicted proteins | sample M110012015metaG_FD_155464 | JGI IMG/M metagenome (GOLD analysis project Ga0206679, IMG submission 155464) | Ammonia-oxidizing marine archaeal communities from Monterey Bay, California, United States - M1 100m 12015 | ecosystem: Environmental > Aquatic > Marine > Intertidal zone | place: USA... | reverse complement strand
TGAAAAATATCAATGCATATATGATGAATCTGGATCTATCGGAAAAAGATATCGTCGTCAAGATGAAAGAGGAACGCTCCACTGTATCACTGTAGATTATCAGACGCTAGAAGATGAAACTGTAACTCTTAGAGAAAGAGATACTATGGAACAGAAAAGAATAAAAATTAAAGATCTAACTTAGAAAAATGTTAGTTAGGATATTTGGTATGGCAGATTTGTTAGCAGCATTATTTTTATTATCAGTAAGTTTCGATAGTGCTGCACTAAATATACTACTAAAATCAGTTATGGTTATTCACTTATATAAGGGTCTTCTAAGTTTTTTCTAAATTTCAAAATCAACTTTTTGTTCTTTAGTTTCAGAATCTTTATTCTCCTTTAATGCTGCCAAATAAAAATAATCTGAAAGTCGATTTAAATATTGTAATAATACTTTATTTATTTCTCGTTCTTGAGAAATTTTAACTACCGAACGTTCAAGTTTACGTGAAATTGTTCTAGAAATATGGATTAATGAAGAAATCTCTGATCCTCCCGGTATAACAAAATTAGTTATCGGACCAATTTCATTTTCTAAAAACTTACATAATATTTCAATTTGTTCCAAATGTCTTTCTTGGATTCTTTTAGTTCGAGATTCATGAGTGGTTCCAATGGGCGTTGCAATATCCGCACCAACTACAAAAAGTTCATTTTGTATTTTTCCAAAATCTTCATTATATTTTTTTGATTGGATTAATCCAATTATTGCATTCAATTCATCAGAAATTCCAATTGCATCAATGGTTGCAGAATTTTTCCTAATTCGAGTACCGTCGAATAACGAAGTATCCCCCTTATCTCCATTTTTAGTAGAAATACTCATGATTATGAACAGCCACTCGTTGCACCGCAAACATCACACAATTCACATGCACCGTTTTGCCGCATCATCATTGCTCCACATTCTCCACATTTACTTCCAGTATAACCCATTGCTTTAATTGCGTCATCTGTTTCTTCTTCTTCTAAAACTTCCGTGGAACCACTCGTTACAAGTTTTGTTTGCACAATTTGCTGAGAGTATTCCCCCTTCAAAACATTTTCAACTTTTCTCAATATAGGATGATCTTTCCATTCAGAAAAACATTCATCAATAAGTTCTTGCGTATCATGTCCTCGAGATAACGAAAAACTCAAAGTACTGCTAATGAAATCTAAAATTTCTTGATTGCTCGGAGTAGTTTTTGGCATTACTAGTTTAACTCGTATTAATTTACCTGTTTCACTTACATTTGTATGAACATATAGATCTTGCGGACCTATCCTATGATGATTAATTGTTTCGATACTTGGAACTTCCAATTTATTATTGCTTTCTTCAACTTGGATCTTCTCATTAAGAATTACCTCTAGTTCAGCATTAATTCCTGACGTGGAAGATAATGGCTGACTTAATTTACTTTCATCCCGATAAAGTGCAACAGCTTTGATCATTAATTTCCAACTATCATAATATGCAGATTTAATATCCTCAACACTTACTTCTCTTGGCATATTAATTGTCTTGCTTATTGCTCCAGAGATAAAGGGCTGAGCTGCAGCCATCATTTTAAGATGTCCGCTATGATGAATGTATCTTTTTCCTTTACGTCCACATTTATTTGCACAATCAAAAATTTTGTAATCTTCGCCCTTCAAATGAGGTGCACCCTCCAACGTCATTGTTCCACATAAATATTCGTCTGCCGCAGAAATTTCATCGCGACTGAATCCCAAAAAATTTAACATATTAAAATTATCATTTTTCAATTGTTCTTCAGTAATTCCTAGTTTAATTTTACAAAAATCTTCACCCAAAGTCCATTTATTGAAAATAAATTTAATTTCAAATGCACTTTTTGCTTCATTTTCCAATGCATCTAGTTGTGTTTGATCAAATCCTTTTTGAGAAAGTGTTTTGAAATTTATAAATGGCGCATCTCTGATTGAACCATGCCCAACACAATATTTTTCAATATCTCTAATTTGATCTTCAGAATATTCTAATTTTTTTAGTGCAGGTTTTAAAGAATTATTCACAATTTTAAAATATCCTCCTCCGGCTAACTTCTTGAATTTAACAATTGAAAAATCAGGTTCAATTCCAGTTGTATCACAATCCATAACTAAAGCAATAGTTCCTGTTGGTGCAATTACAGTTACTTGGGCATTTCGATATCCATTTTGTTGACCAAGTTCTAATGCACGATCCCACGACGAATGTGCTGCAGTCAACATTGCTTTTGGAGCAACTTCCTGGTTCAAAGGAGTTGGTAAAATAGTCAAACCTTCATATGATTCAGATTTTGCATCATATGCTGCTCGTCGATGATTTCGAATAACTTTCAACATGTGTTCTTTATTCTCTTCATATTTTTCAAAAGATCCTAAACAAGCTGCCATTTCAGCAGAAGTTGCATAAGATTCTCCACACATTAATGATGTGATTGACCCAGCAATTGCCCGACCATTTTCAGAATCATAAGGAATTGCCATTTTCATTAATAATGAACCTAAATTTGCATATCCCAAACCTAAAGTTCTGAAATCATAACTTCCTTGTGCAACGGCTTCACTTGGAAACTGCGCCATTAATACAGAAATTTCTAAAGTAATTGTCCATAGTCGAACTGCATGTTTGAATGCATCTATGTTGAAAGTTCCAGTATTTTCATCAAAAAATTTGGTTAAATTGATACTTGCAAGATTACATGCAGTATCATCCAGAAACATATATTCGGAACAAGGATTACTTGCATTTATTTTTCCATTTTCGGGACAAGTATGCCACTCATTAATTGTAGTATTATATTGAAGCCCAGGATCCGCACTAACCCATGCACTCATGGCAATATTATTCCATAATTTTTGCGCAGGAACTTCTTTGTAAACTTGCCCATCGGTTCGATTAAGCAGATTCCAATTTGAATTTGAATCCAATGCATTGAAAAAATCATTCGAAATACGAACGCTATTATTGCTATTTTGACCAGATACCGTAACATATGCTTCACCTTCATAATGAGTATCCAATTTCTTAAAATCAATTTTACCAATTCCCTGTTTTGCCAATTCCATAACTCTTAAAATCATTCTTGCTGGAACATTATTATTATGTGCAGCTCTAATTGAACTTCTTAACTTTTTATTTTCAGATAAATTCGCACCTGATTCGTTTGCAATGGCTAAAATTTCATTCAAATATTTTGAACAGGCGGCATTCCCTGCAACAAGTCCCGCAACTTTATCTTCTTCACTAGCCTTCCAATTAACAAATGTCTCAATTTCAGGATGATCAATATCTAAACAAACCATTTTGGCAGCTCGGCGAGTAGTTCCTCCGGATTTGACTGCACCTGCGGCAGCATCGTTAATCTTCAAGAAAGACATTAATCCGGAAGATGTTCCTCCACCAGATAAAGATTCACCTTTACCTCTAATTGAGGAAAAATTTGTACCTACGCCAGAACCATATTTAAAAATTCTTGCTTCGCGAGTAATAAGATCAAAAATTCCACCTTGATTTACCAAGTCATCTTTAACAGATAAAATGAAACAAGCATGAGGTTGTGGTCGAGAGTACGCATCCTTCGAATATAATAATTCTTTTGTTTTTGGATCAATATATGAATGTCCCTGTGGTTTTCCCGCTATTCCGTACGCAAAATTTAATCCAGTATTAAACCATTGAGGAGAATTTGGAACTGCCATTTGATTCAACATCATGTATGCCATTTCTTCGTAAAAAATTTGAGCATCTTTTGTAGAATTAAAATAATCATGAGTTTTACCCCAGTGAGTCCAGCAACCAACCATTCTATGCACGACTTGTTTTAGACTAGATTCAGCTTCAATTTCAGGAATCCCCCGTCTTCTAAAATATTTTTGCGCCAAAATATCAGTTGCGATTTGAGACCATTGTTTTGGAACTTCAACACCTTTTTGTTCAAAAACTACAGACCCATCCGGATTTTTAATAATCGAGCGTCTTTGATCATACTCAAACATATCATACGCAGAAATTCCCTCTTTAGTAAAATGTCTTTGTACAACTAAACCACCGGAGATAGTTGCCTGTTCTGTTTTAAATTCATTGGATTCCATTGCTACGAAGTATTATTGAATTGGTTATTTCGTTTATATTCGTTTATAGTTTTCAGAAAATAGGACTGTTCCCACTAGGTAAAAATAAACTCTATTTTCTCTTGAAAGTCGTGAATTCATCTTTGCTTTCAGTATAATGAATTTGAACGTTTTTTACTTCTGCCATTTTTGGACCGTCTTGACACCACAGATAAAATTCTTTTAGGAGATTTTTTGATCCTTCAGCAATGATTTCAACATTTCCAGTATCCAAATCACGAACAGTACCTGTCAAACCCAATTCTTGTGCAAATTCTAGAGCATGAGCCCCATAAAATACCCCTTGAACCTTACCAGATACTAGAATTTCAGCGCGTAGTTTCTCCATTTTTGCTCATTTTTATATACTAAAAATCCTCCAATAATCAATGATCCAAAATACAAACTTGTGTTCCCTGCCAAGATTTTTGCTCCATCGAATCCTCCGAAAGGGATCATATTTATTATCATCAAAATTAAATTTATCTTTTTTGATACTATCCAAGCATGATTATATTTAGGCCATTTTTTACTTAATAACACCCATTCAGATATCCAATAAAGCCCAAAATTTGTTGCCGGTCCGGCTAATGCCAAAATTGCAAATTTTGCTGGATCCGCTACTGCTAATGTGCTTACTACAAATGCCGGAACGAAGAAGATAATTGGTGACCTAACATATTTTAGCAAAATTCCGATTCCGAGACCAATTATGCTAATGTGTAAAATAGAATCAAATCCATAAAAAAGTCCTACAAATTTATGACCAAATTCATGAAGTAAAACAGCAGGAGTTGCAATCATTGCAGCATATTTAAATTCACCCCAAGTGTCATGTCCAAAATAACTAGATAATTCGTCTCTAGGTTTTCTAATAAATCCTGAAAAAATATAGCCCATTGCGAGAGTCAAAATTGCAATATCAATAAGTTCTTGTCCTGAAATTATTGCCATAATACTTTCTAATTATACCAGCTTAAATAACTCTCTATTCCAAAGAAAAACTTTATAAAAGCACTTCCCAAGCATACCTATGTCCATGTATAAGTACGTTAAGACGCTTTGGAAGAAACCAAAAGCACATTTTGGAACGGAAGCTTGGAAAAATTGGCTTGTAGAACTTAGAAGTCGACCAGCTTTTGAACGAATCGAAAAACCGACTCGATTAGATCGAGCGCGAGCTCTTGGGTATAAAGCAAAACAGGGAATTTTTGTAATTAGAGGTAGCGTTTCAAAAGGAACAACTAAGCGACCTAAATTTACAGGTGGACGAAGACCAAAGAGATATACTCGAAGAGGAACTCCTTCAAAAAGCAGACAATCAATAATTGAAATGAGAGCCTCCGGAAAATATCCAAATTCTGAAGTCCTTAATTCTTATTGGGTTGGAGAAGACGGTAAACGAGTATGGTATGAAATCATAATGGTTGATCGAGATCACCCATCTATCAAATCTGACAGAACTCTTTCATGGATTACTACAAAAAAGAACAGAGTTGCGCGAGGATTAACCTCTTCTGGAAAGAAATCCAGAGGATTAGTTCGATAGTTTTATTTTCTATAGAATATAGTTATTTATAACCGCCAGAACTAAACTCTAAGTAATGGCTTTTTCAAGGCAACTAACAGCTTCCTTTGACAACGCTCTAAACCAAGATCAATATTTTTTGGGTCTTGAAGTTCAAACCGGTAGCATAGGTGAATCATTATTACAGAAAACAGCAGAACGATCCAATACTCTCAGAAATTATTTACTTTCCAGAGATATTGCTGAGCCTAATATACTTTCGGGCGCAATTGGTTTTGAAAAAAAATATCACTTAAACGATTTGAATATACCTGAAATCGACGAGTTAGATTTTATTTTAAATTCAAAAAATTTTGAGGCAAAACGTTTAGAGCGAATATTATCTTCTATAAAAAAGGAATCACACCATTCTGAAATTTATTCAACGCTGACTCCAAATATCGTTTCACCTATACGAAACAGAAATTGGTATATACAAAAGCTTAGGAAAAAAGGAAGAAGATCTACTAGATTAAATCAAAAATTAAATGTAGATACAAACGGTATAATCCCTGAAGAATATATGGCTCAAATGCTCGGGGAATTAATTCCAACTGCTCAAATTTTTCCACGAGTTCATATTAACGGGAGCGTCAATATTCCCAATGCAAGTGGAAACTTAGAATTTATTTTAGATGAAGAAGAAGGATTAAGGAATGAATTAGATTTAATTATTATTGCTGAAGGTGATGAAATTTATAATGCAATTGATTCATTAGTAAAGTCAAAGTATCGATTCAAAGATCTAAAATCAAGGCTTTTATATGAACGAACATTAATCAAATCATGAAAATTAAAAAACTAATTTTAATGATTTTAGTAGCTTTTTTATTAGTTACTCTTCTAAATCAGTCCATGGCAAAACAAGGCGATACTGTTGCAGTTGATTATTGGTTAACTGCTGACGGCAAACAAATTGATACATCTGAAGGGAGAGGAGTATTTGAATTTACTCTCGGTAACGGCGATGTAATTCCGGGTTTCGATAAAGCAGTTACTGGAATGAAAGTCGGAGAAGAAAAGACAGTAGTTCTTACCGGAAACGATGCTTATACACAAGGACCTCTAGCAGGAAAAGACTTAACCTTCAAAATCATTTTGAGAGAAATTAAATGAAGGTATATGAATCTCGACCTGAAACTCCTAAAGAAGGAGATATTCATGTTTATTCTAATCGAGGGAGATTTTATTTTCTTCCAGGAAATCCAGATGCAATACTTTGTGAAGGAAATATTGCTGCAGAAATATATCAAAATGATAGATGGAATAACATTAAACGAATCGGAATCAACACAAAATATTTTGATCCGCAAGGTGAACGAGAAACGCTAGATCACATCATAACTTATTTCGAAGGGAGACTACACGAAAGATGAGTACAGTCGAAAATGAAAAGAAAATCAAAGAATTCATGGACAAAGGAATGACTCGAGAATCTGCGAAGATAATTCTGGGACTTACTGAAGAAGATAAATAATTAATCTTCGCTACTCGGTCCATCATTTTTATAACAAGTATAATCTGGTTTTAATGCTTCAATAAGTTCTTCATCAGTATAGTCATCAAGCGTTTTACATGCTGGACAAGGCTCAGGAACAGGACATGCTGGACAAGGCTCAGGAACAGGACATTCAGGAATTGTAACTGAGTCGACACCAACATCATAAGCGATTGTTCCGGACGCCGCGCCGACTAAGATTAATGCGGTCAAAGCTTTGCCAGGTAAGAAATTAATTGCCAAATCGATGATATCTAGAAATCCTATGAAAAAAGGTTCTTTACGTTGTTCTTTCTTTTTAGCCATAAAAAAGGTAAAATCTCTAAATATATAAATAATCGGATTTAAGTTAAAGTATGGATTTCCTGATGTATAATAGTCAGACTAAAAGTATTAGTGGAGACTATATTTATTTAGTTCATCCTGAAAACTATAAGAAAGTTAAGGGAAACACAACGCTAGAGATAGGAGTTTTGTATGAACCAAGATCCGGAGATTTAAATGAACTAAAAAAATTTAATTGCGTGATTATTGGAAAATCAACTAATGAAAAAATTTTAAGGAAATTGATTGAACACAAAAAAGTTTATGGAGTTACGGGAATTGAAACAGATCAAGGACGAGAACATACACATTATCGTAGATCAAATATGAACCAAGTGATTGCCAAGATGATAAAAGATAATAATAAAATTTATATTTTAGATTTCAAGTATCTATTAAATTCAAAAAAGCGCGGAAAATTGATCGGACGGATTTTGCAGAATACTAAATTTTTGAATAAGTATCGTTGTAAAACCGGAATCGCAACTTTTGCAGATAATAGATTGGGAATGCGATTAGAAGATAATTTAGAAGCTCTCGGCAGAGTTTTAGGAATGAAGAAATTGGCAAAGTTTGAAGAAAAATCAAACCTGCCAAAAGGCGTTCGGATTTTAGAAAACTAATTCTTCACCTTGTTTTGGTGCGATAGCGTCCAATGATAATTGACTTCTTAATTCCATTGCGAATCTCGGACAATGTGCTCCGTGGATACACATAACTTTTTTCGGTCGTAAATCTTTAACCAATTTTAATAATTCATCTCGTCCAGCGTGAGAACTCAATTCAAAATTATACATCGGACATTTTACTTTTAGATCAACATCTTCAGTAACATATCTTCCTGTGTCTGCCAAATATCTTCCTGCTGTTCCAGGAATTTGGTAACCTGCAGTAATTAATGCAGATTTTGGATCAGTATAAATGTGTTTGATATAGTGCGCAATTGGTCCGCCATCCATTGAACCACCGGTAGTGATGATTGCACATGGTTTTGTTGCAGCTTTTCGTCTTTGTTCCTGAGTTTTAATCAAGATCGCCTTTTTCATACCATTTTTCAATTGAACAGAATTTCGAATAAAGTTAGAATTTCGAGAAGAAATGTCTGTTGCCGCTCTACCCATTCCGTCCACATATACTGGGAAATTTATACCATATTTTTCCAAAATCATCAATAATTCAGGTGCTCTAATCGCAAAAGAAGGAATTAATGCAACTCCTCCGCCCTTTACTGTCTTTTTGACTTGATCAGCAAATGCTTTTTCAATTTTAGTTCGTTTATCTAATGATCTGGAACTATAAGTTGTTTCCATAATTAATAGATCGATATCTTTAAGATTTGAATAATCTGCACCCTTTACTAATTGAGTATCTTCGATTTTGAAATCACTAGTGTAAAGGATCTTTTTTCCAGACATTTCAATTAATGCCATTGCTGATCCAGGAATGTGTCCTGCATCGTGGAAAGTTATTTTTGTATCACCAATTTTGAATGGTTTTTTGTAATTAACTAAATTCCAATTATGTAGAACATTTTTGATGTCATTTCTACCGAAATTTCGAGGTTTACCTTTAAGTTTTCCAACCTTTAGACTGTCATAAAGAACTAATTCCGCTAAATCTTTAGTTGCTTTAGTTCCAAAAACTTTTGGTTTTTTCTTTTGTACGTTCCATAATTCAGGAACTGAACCGCAGTGATCCAAGTGACCGTGACAGATAATTACACCATCAACCGGTTTTTTAGGAATTAATGGTCCGATTCCATCAGAAACATTAAATCCAAATTCCATAGAAATACGGTCTTTACCGTTATCTAGAATTACTGCGTTATTACCGACTTCTCTGAAGCCGCCATTACATTCGATCTTAATTGATCTATCTGTATTTGTTCTAGTTTTTGTTTGTTTGTTTTTCATTGTTTTAAATATACAGAAATCGTTTTGACGATTTCTGTTGTGATTATGATAAAATGGAGATATTTTGCCCGTTTTTAAGCTTATGCTTTTTTATGAAACCCGATTTTGCCTCAATTATATATTTAGCTGGACTTTTTGGTGCAATTTTGAATTTAAAAGGCAAAACCTTTCTGTGTAGAGATACTATTTTTTTATCTTTTACCCAAATTATATCAATTGGTCCTCTAACAAAGCATGTATGAAGTGTTGAATTAGAAATTGTTGGAGATAAAGTTTCAAGAACTACTGTTTCAATTTTTCGAAACATTAATCCTAAAGTAAATTTTCCTAAAAATTTTGCGTCAGATAATTTTTTGCGTCCTTGTTTGATTATCATTCAGAAAAATTCTCCAAAGGTAATTTGGTGCTCTTTTTCAGAGTGCCTTTGATTTTCAAATATTCATTTGCTAAAACCCAATAAACTAAGCTTAATGATCTTGAACCTTTGTTGTTGCAAATGATTGAAACATCAAGGTTTTTGAAAGTGTTATTTGAATCACATAATGCAATCACTGGGATTCCAATATGATATGCATCTTTAACTGCATTTTTGTCTCCTCGCGGATCAGCCACAAACATAACTTTTGGTTCAATAAATGTCTTTAATTGAGAATTAGTAATTACTCCTGCAGGATATCTACCAACATAGAATCTTGATCCAATCGCTTCAGCAAATGCTTTTGCCGCTTTCCAACCATTTTCTCTTCGACATACAACTAAAATATCTTCAGGATTGTATTTAGCCAAAAATTCTGCTCCAGCTTTTAGTTTATCGTCTATTTTTTGAACATCCAAAATTGCAACACCGTTTTTTGGGTTGACTTTGTGAATATATTCGGCCATATCTTTTGTTTTGAATTTGGTCCCGATTTGAATACCCGCTTCAAGATATTGATCAACAGTAACTAAGTTACTCATCTTCTTCATCCTCCGCGGGATCTTCAAGTCTTACTGGCGATGGCCGATTAACTGTAATCGGAAGAACTCCACTATTCAATTCCAATTTAGCAATTTTAATTGTATTATACAAATCTTTAGGTCTTTTTATCAAAATCGGAGCACCCATTGAAATTTGCAGAGCACGAGCTCCAATAATTCTTGCGGTCTCAAATTTTGTTAATTTAATCATATTAATATTTGTTTAAGAGCTTACGTAGCTCCTTACCTTTATTTGTTGCTAATTTTACAGCATTTTTAAGCTCTTCGTTTGTAACGGGAGTCACTCCACCCTTTTGCATTGCGCAAATATTTCCATTGTCTATTGTTGCGATATTTAGTCGAGATTCCATGATTGATTCTTCTTCAAAAGTTGGATCAATTAATAGTTTGTTTCCAACCTTTGCAATTGTAACCATGACAGGAACGTTCTGGAGTTTAACTCCCTTTTTTGTTCTAGTCTCATGTGCTACTTTACCAGTTTTTTCATCATATTCAGGAAATTTTGCATTTTTTATTGCGAGTAATGCTGCAATAACTCCTGCATCAAATAAATTTCCGTCCGAATTCATCGGATAAATATCAACTGATAGCATCCATGCTGCTTCACCTTCTTCAATACAAAGATCTTCAAAGTTTACAGTTTTAGATTCTCGAATTGCTCGGTCTACTACTCTCGAAAGCTCAATAGATTCCGGAGATGGCGGCCCACTTCTATAATTTGGATTTGAAATCGGACTAAGTTCACCATTTACCATAAACATACCTTGGTCGGCAGTGTCTGGATAAGGTTTACCCACCGAGAATTTTACACCTGCAACAACTTCAGTTTTACCCAACTTAACTCGAGCAGAACCATTTGCTTGTGTAATAATTCCTGTTTCAATTTCAATATTTCGGTAGTCATCTAATTTTCTACCGTCGGATCTCACATTGTTATTAAGTGATTCCTTGATAAATTCTGTATTTACTAAACTCATTTTTTATTCTCCTTTTTGCCAATTAAGGCAGCTTTTTGTACCTCATAAATCTCCATTGCAGAATCCATAACTAACTTCATCGCTTCATCAAATTCCTTTGAAGATAAATCTCCGTCCATTTGAACCAATGTTATTTCTTCACGATTTGGCATAACTGCAATTGGAAGATCTGCTTGACCAAAGTTGTCCTCTGGTTGGAATAGATCTAATAAAACTGTATCATCTGCCTTTCCGGAAGCTACAGCACAGACTAAATCTCGCATTTCAATTCCCGCATTTGCTAATGCCAGCGATGCAGCATTAATTGCAGCAGTTCTAGTTCCCGCATTTGCATTCAAAATTTGTACATGTATTTCAATCGCAGTTGCAGGGTATTTTTCAGTTATAACTGCTGCTTCCAATGCATCAATCATAACTTTTGAAATTTCTTTACTCCGTCTACTCGGTCCCGGTCGACACCTATCTGTTGTTGAGAATGGAAGCATAGAGTAATAAACTCGAATTAATGCTCGATCATCCTTTGTTTGGTGTTTAGGTAAAACTTCCTTTGGTCCATAAACTCCTGCGATTGCAACAGTTTCACCCATAGAAAATTTTGCCGAACCATCTGCTTTCGGAATAACTCCTACTTCTGCAGTCATTTTTCTTAATTCATTCGCCTTTCTACCATCAATTCTTTTTCCTTTGACGACAAGCGGCGTTTCTGATTTTCCGGCCATTTTATTTTTTTCCTCCTAACATTTTTTTAACCTTTTCAGTCAATCCTGAACTAGTTGTATCGGATCCGATTAATTTAATTGCTTCTTGAACTCGATATATATTTTCTTTATTGTCACAATGTACGTAAACATAACCATTTTGTCCAATAACAACGTTACATCCGGATTCGTCTTTCAACATATTAATCATACTACCTTGTTTTCCAATGATTCGAGGAATTAATCCCGAATCTACATTAATTAAATGTCCGGAAGGTAATCTTCGGTAAAGTCGATCTTTGGCACTAACTTTAAACGTGCCATTTCGGTTACCAATTATTTCAACGAAAACTAAATCACCAACTGCGTAAAATTGAGACATTTTACCAGTTTCAATGAAAGATTGACTTCCTTCTCTAAGATCTAATTCACATTTTACTGGAACTCCAATGTCCAGCGTCCATCCATAATTGTTCATGGAAACTACTTTCCCAATTATCTTATCGCCCATTTTTGGCGCATACTTTTCAAAAATTGGAACAACTTTTACTACGTGTCCCTTATTACTTATTTTTCCAACTACTGTTGAAGTAATTGTTTCACCATTCCGGATAGCCTTTCCTGAAGGAATATAACTCATTCCTTCGGCTAGAACTTGTCCCGGAACAACAATATCTTTATCTTTTACATATAATTTTTTTGCCATTTTATTCTTCTATTTCTGCTTCTCCATTAGTTAATTTATTAATCAATGAGTATAAATTGCTTTTAGCACCACCAACAATTTCAAGTTCTATATGAATACCGCCATCATTTTTCCATTCTTCCTTTTTTATTGAAGAACTATATCTATTTTTTAATGCGCTGTAAGTTGAACCTGCAAATTTTGCCGGAATATAAATCTTAAGCTTAATCTTATCAAATGAAAGAGGAATTATAGTCATAATTGATTTAATAATTTTTTGTGTTTGAGCATCAATATTTTCAGAGATATCTACATTAACTTTTGCTTCGCTCATTGCCAATTCGATTCTTTGCCGAGGATGTGGTGAACCGGATTTAGGATCTACTGAATTTTGTTGGATATATTCAATAATTTTATTTCTTCGATTTTCCATCAACTTTTTTCTTTGATCAGCAGTCAAATGAAGTTCTCCATCCCGAATTATTTTTGCAACAGGATTTTCGCCCAAAATGACCTTAACTTTATCTTCAGATGCTTTTAGACCCTTATTTGCATTTTCAAAAATAGTTTGACTTTGAACAAATTCATTAATTTTTATTTCATTTCCGGATCTAAAAGAAAGTGCTTTATCTATGTCTGAAATAACAACTTCAAAATTTTCTCCTCCCTTCTTCAGGCGTGCGAGCGTAAATGAAACCCTCTCTTTATCGTATGTTCTATTTTGCATTAATCTTTTTTATCCGGAGCAATCTTTATTCCATTTGTATTTGAGATCAATATTTGAACTCGTGATTTTTTGTATTCTTTTCCAAGAATTTTGGCGTAAACGGTATCAACTAATTTAATTCCGTCTTGAATACTCATATCCTTTTTCCAATTTTTTTCTAGTAATTTGTTTGCTTCTACCGAATTATTCCCAATTGCTTTAGCATTATATTTGAAATAAATACCTGCAGGTTCAGTAGAAAAAAGTTGCGGACCGTTATCAGTCATCCCCCCCACTAGAAGAGATACTCCGAAAGGTCTTATTCCTCCATACTGTGTAAAACTCTGACAAATATCAGATATAAATTTAACAAGTTCTTCTGGCTCTATATTTTCTCCATAACTTAATTTATGTTCTTGCGCCTTCAGTCTTGATCGTTTAAGTAAAACTCGTGCATCACCAATATAACCTGCAGAAGTCATAATAATATTTGAACCGACTTCTTCAATTTTTGAAATCGAGTCTGCAACCAAAAGTGGATCTATTCTGTGTGTGTCTGCAGCTAAAATAACGCCGTCTTTGGTATTTACTCCCAAAATAAGTGAACCTGCATCAATTGCCTTCTTAGCATATTCTACTTGTAATATTCGGCCATCTGGACTAAAAACTGTGATCGCTCGATCATAACCCATAACTTGATTTGGTACAAATTGCATCTCTTATTTTTCCTCAGTTATTGAATTTATATACTAAGTCTTTTTAAATGTTTCAATATGAAGTTTGTTTATTATTCCGCTGACTTTTAAAACATCAACTTTGGCATTTATTGAAGATAATTTTTTAATGAGAGTTAATGCGGTTTTAGTTTCATCTAAATATTTACTATTTGTACGAATAATTCCAAGTTGATATTTTTTATCAAACTTCATAAAAGTGATACCCGCTTTTCCGATCCCAAGTTCGCCAAGAAATTTTTTACAATCAAACATAATATTTTTTTCTGCATCTTTTTTTGAAAATTTTGAACTTGATTTTATCCTGAACAGTATATAACGAGGATTCTCCTTAAGAGTAGGTAATATTGGTTTCATAACTATTAAAAACAAAGGATATATTTATTTCTTTTCTCCGCCAAGTCGAACTGCTTTTTGTTTGTTATAGAAGTTTGTCCATTTGGTCTGAAGCGGCTTTCGTCCTAATTTTATAAAATTTTTAAGTGCTTTTCCGTTTATGAAATACAAAACTCTACCACTGTTACGAATTAACATTCTTCCCTTCCCTTTCGGAATATCTTTTCCTGTGAAAGAACAATTAACCATTATCTTCGACTACCTCGTCCTGAACTTGCTTCAATTTCTGTTTGAGTTAACATAATAATGTCTCCAATTCGTGTTGGACCATAAACATTTCGTCGCATAATTTTACCAGAATCTTTTCCATCAAGAACTTTACATCGAACCAAAGTAACGACTTGTTTTGTACCATCTCTGCCAATTAACTCCACAATTTCAGCAGGATATGCTTTAAGAAGCTTACCACTAAGATCAGTGTTTGAATCTTGGTTCCTTTTTTCCACTTTAGCCATTATTTAGTTTTCTTAACTTCAGCTGGTTTTTCTTCCTTAGGTTTTTCTTCAGCTTTTGAATCTTCTTTAACTTCAGCTGGTTTTTCTTCCTTAGGTTTTTCTTCAGCTTTTGAAT
>Ga0206679_10002307_pt1 | contig 15198 bp, 17 predicted proteins | sample M110012015metaG_FD_155464 | JGI IMG/M metagenome (GOLD analysis project Ga0206679, IMG submission 155464) | Ammonia-oxidizing marine archaeal communities from Monterey Bay, California, United States - M1 100m 12015 | ecosystem: Environmental > Aquatic > Marine > Intertidal zone | place: USA... | reverse complement strand
ATGGGAACAGAATTAACTGGACTTACAGAAAAAGCATTAAAGTTGGCCGACAAAAAAATGAAAATTGAAATGTATGGATTTACTGAAAGTTTAAATATTTCTGTTTCTGCTGCAATTTGCTGCCAAAACTTAAGTAGTAAACTAAGAAAAGAAACAAATAATTGGAGGATTAAAGAGATGGGGAAATCTGACATCCTTCTTAATTGGCTCAGAAACACAATAAAATCTTCATCTCAAATAGAAGAACAATTTTTATCAGAAATTAAATAAATAAAATTTATATATTTGCTACTCATTAAAAAATATTAAAATGGGAAGAGGTGATATAAAAACAAAGAAAGGAAAAAGATTTGCAGGTTCTTATGGTAAAAAAAGACTAAAAAAAGCAGAAACTGAAAAATTTATAACAAAAGCAGTAAAGAAGGAGGAGACTAAAGAAACTCCAGTAAAGAAAACTACTGCAAAAAAGGCAGCTCCTAAAAAGAAAGCTGCAGCTAAGAAAACTACAAAAAAATAGTTTCTTATTATCAGATAAATATTTAAAGGTTAGTTCTTAAGGAGCTAACCTTTCTTTTTTCCAATTATCTTTCTCTTTCTTAAAGATTAGTCTGTCGTGTAATCTAAAAGGTCTGCCCTGCCAAAACTCAATACTCTCAGGTAAAATACAATATCCTCCCCAATGTAATGGTCGTTCTACTTCTTTACCTTTAAACATTCCTTCAAATTCATCAACTTTATTCATTAATTTATAATACAAATTAATTACAGATGATTGTTTAGAAGCCCAAGAACCAAGCTGACTTTCTCTAGGTCTTCCACTAAAATATTCATCTGATTCTTTTGCGGAAATTTTAACAGCCTTTCCGGTAATTCTAATTTGTTTTTCTAACTTTTCCCAATAAAAATTAGCAGAAACCATTTCGTTATTTTCAATATCTTTTGCTTTTCTGCTTGTATAGTTTGTAAAAAATGTAAAACCTTTTTTACTTACACCTCTCAATAAAACTATTCTGGAAGATGGAATATTTAAATCAGAAATAGTTGAAAGTACAAATGCAATAGCATTATCTTTGTCACTTTCCAAGGCCATTTCGAACCAAGCATTAAATAATTCTAATGGATGATCTGGTAAAGTATTAAAATCAATCTTTGATTTCTTAAAATCTTCTCTGATGTTTTTTATGTTATCAATACTCATAATTAACCACAAAAGTACAATTTAATTTAAGTTAATCTGAACATAGGAACTTTATTCCAATAATCCATTTAATGAATCTTAGGATTATAATTTTCAGGTATTTTACCTTTTATATCTTTAAACTTACTTTGAATAAAATCAAGGTCCTCTATAATGTTTCCTCTAGGATGAAATTCAGAAATTATACCAATTTCTTTATTTTCATAATCCATTTTTAGAAGAAGCAATGGTATTTTAGAATTTACAGCTATATGATAAAAACCCGTTTTCCATCTATCTACTTTTGATCTTGTTCCTTCAGGAGATATACCTAAAACAAATTTTTCTTTTGAGTTATATAGTTCCGTAATCTGATTTACAACATCATTTTTTACATTTCTATAAACAGGAATTCCTCCATTCCACCTGAAAAGGGTCCCCAAAATAGGTAAAAAAAACTCACTCTTAATGAGATATTTTGGAATTATACCTATAATATATGCAAAACATCTTCCTATCAGAAAATCCCAATTTGACGTATGAGGAGCTGCTATAACCAAACATTTATTTGGCCAATTTGTTTGCCCTACTACCTTCCACCCCATAAACCAAAATAATAATTTTGCAAATAATCTTTTCATTAAATAATTTTTTACAAAGTAAATATAAATTCTCTTATTTTTATTAAAAATTGTAGATTTGCCAAAACAAAAATTAAACTTAATGAAATCTACTTTAATTAAAGCTACTCTTTGGGTTGGAATTATTCTACTTGCATATTTCGGACTTTACGGAAATATAACAAACGAAATTCAGGTAAGAGAACAGATGGACAAAAGAAAATCTGAAAACATACAAAGACTAAAAGATTTAAGAGAAATTCAGCTTGAATATAAAAGACAAAAAGGACACTATACTAATAGTCCTGATTCATTAACAGATTTTTTATTTAATACAAATATTGAATTTGTAAACTCAGAAAAAGCAGAAGAAGATTCTATTCCTTCTGATATGGGAAAATGGAAAAGTATACAAAGACGTTTATTAAAAGATAAGATTGATCCAAAAGCAGAAGCAAAAAGAATATATGCAGAAATGGGTGGTGAATGGACAACTCTTTCTGAAAGTCAAAAAATAAGTAAAGGTTATATTTCTGTAAGTTATTACAAAGCACACGAATTAGCTTTTGACACAAAACATAATTCAACAAGAAATAACAGCTTTAAAATTAATGTAGCTACATTGTCAAACATTTCGGAACTATATAAAAATCAGAAAAATTATACTAGTTTTAACTCTGATTTCAACTCGTATGCTTCTGACTTACAAAGTAAGATTGATTTAAAAGAAACTCATATATCAATAAAGAACAATTTTAATTTCATCTTTGATTTAGATACAAATACAAAAATCTCTACTTCTTCACTTGAATCTTCAATAAAAACGAATAAGAAAGAAATTGCATCTTTAAAATCTGTTATCTCTGAAGAAAAAGAAAAAATATCCAATGCAGAAGGTTTAATTAGAGCAGCACAAAACCAAAGAGCTACTTATACAGAAACTATTGGTGATGAATTAATTGCTAAAGTAAAAGGGAAAGCAAAAGAAAAAGAAGCTAAAGGAAAAAAACTTAAAGGAAGAAAAGGAATTATTTATTCTATTATTAATTCTCAGGACAGTACAGAAAATGTAAATACAACAATTGTAAACACTTGTAATAAAAATATCTCAGACTCCGAAACGGAAATTGAAGCTAGAAATTTATTAATTACCGTTTTAGAAAAAAATATACAAGCAATAAAAGATGTAAACTCAATGCAAGAATTTGCATTTACTCAAAATAAACAAACATCAAATTTTGACTCATTAAGTTATTTTACAATTAATGAAGAAATAAAAATTGTAACAACACTTAAAAAAGGAAATTACACAACACCAACTTTACCAAAAGAATGGAAAAAAGCACAACTAAAAGCTGATTTCTTGGTAGAACAATCCATGGATGCAGAAATGTTAGAAAGAGTAAATCAGAGTTATCTAAACTCTGGTGGAAAATGGAGAGATTTAACAGAAGAAGAAGGATTTGCTAGAGGATTAATTACTGTAACAATCAGAAATGTTTCTGAAGTTATTTTTGATGAAATATACATGAAAAACAGAACTGAAGGAATAGAATTAGATTTGGATGAGTTAACAGAAATTCCTCATACAAACTTAACATATACATTTGAGGCAAAAGAAACTCACCCTAATTTAATGGAACAAGCTCAAGGTGAAATTGATAGGTATTATTTTGTTATCTCTGCGTCTTATGATGATGTTTTTTCTGGAATGGATGAAGAACAAAAAATACTAAGAAGAAATGGAGAGAGAGAGTTAATTCAGGTTGGTTCTTTGGACAAAACAATAACAAATGGAAACTGGGGAGAATAAAAATATCTCTCTTGGTTTTTCAGATCTTGACATCCAAAATACCGAAACACTTCATCTTTCAGTAGAGGTTTCTCCTAATAATTTAAGATATTGTCTTCTTGATACCGAAACTCTAAAATACATTGCATTTAAAAGTATAACAAATCCCGATATAGTTGATATTATCAATAGAGAGGAAATCTTAAAAAACAACTTTTCAAGCTCTTCTGTTTCTTATACAAACTTTCCGACAACAATTATTCCAAACTCTTTATATAACTCTTCTGAAAAGAAAAAATATATTGATTTTGTTTCAGAGGAAAATGGAGTTGTAAAAACCGATCAGATACATATTAATGATTCTACATTAATTTATAAAGTTGATGAGAATATTTCAAACATTATTAATCAGATACAAACAAATATAAAGGAGAGAAATAGTAGTACAATTTCTATTTCAGGACTGATAAAAGAGTACGGGAAATCAGATGAAACGAATTTATTCCTGATAGTAAACAACAAAGAAGTGGAGATAATTGCACTTAAAAATGAAACTCTTATTTTTAATAATACTTTTGATGTTCAAAATGAAACTGATATTTTATATTACACCTTATTTACTTACGGTCAGCTAGATTTAAATCCAGATAAAAACCAACTTTATTTACTTGGAAACATTAATAAAGGAGATGAGAAATATTCACTTTTATACGATTATATCAGAAATGTTAAGTTTGGAGAAATCAGCAATAACTTATCTTTCTCTCAGGAACTTAAAAATGTTTCTTCTCATCAATATTATGCACTTTTCAGCCAGTTATTGTGCGTATAGTAAGCGGGAAACACAAAAGTAAAAGAATCATTGCTCCTGATAATTTACCAGTAAGACCAACTACTGACAGAGCTAAAGAATCTCTTTTTAATATTCTGGAAAACAGATATTTTTTTGATTCCAAAAATGTATTAGATTTGTTTTCTGGTACAGGAAATATATCTTTTGAGTTTTCATCAAGAGGAGTAGAACATTGCAGTTGTGTAGATAATAATAACAACTGCATAAATTTTATTGATAAAATAAAAACCGAATTAGTTTTTAATATAACTACTATAAATTCTGATTGCATTAAATATCTAGAAAAATGCGATAAACAATTCAATTTTATTTTTGCCGATCCTCCTTATAGTTTTGATAAATATCAGAAATTGAAAGATATTATCATTAAACGAAATCTTATAAAAAAAGATGGTTGTTTAATAATCGAACATGACAACAAAACCTCTTTTGAAGATGAAAATGTTGAACTCAGAAAATACGGAACCGTACATTTTAGTATTTTCTCATTTTAATTTCTTATTTTTGAAAAATGAATAAAACTGCAATTTTTCCGGGTTCTTTTTCTCCTTTTACTTTAGGTCATAAATCTGTTGTGGATAGAGCACTTCCTCTATTTGATAAAATAATTATTGCTATCGGAATAAATTCTGAAAAAGATGAATATTTTTCGATTGAGGAAAGAGAAAATTGGATTAATAGTATTTATAAAAATAATCCGAAAATCGAAACAGAAAAATATGAAGGACTTACAGTAGATTTTTGTGGCAGAGTTAATGCAAAATACATTATTAGAGGATTAAGAGATTCTCATGATTTTAAGTATGAAAGAAACATTGCACAAACCAACAAAAACCTAAACCCAGAAATAGAAACTGTTTTTATTATTACTCCTCCAGAAATCTCACATATATCCTCTACCATCATACGTGATGTTATTAAAAATGGTGGAGACGTAAACCAATTTCTACCTAAAGAGGTGGATTTATAAATTCTCAATAATTTCTTGGAATTTATATTTAGGTAAAACTATTTTAAACTCTTTATTGCAATCTTTCTGAAAATAATACAACTTATGATCAGCATTACAAGTAGAACGTTTAAATATTAATACTATTTTATTTTTTTTCTTTGTGATTTTAAATAACTTATTTTCAATAACATCTTTATTTTCTAGATTTTTAAATGATTTTTTGAGAATATTTATTTGTTGATGGTTTAACTTTTGTTTCCATTCACAACTTTGTACATCATTGCTTTTTTTGTTGTAAGCAGTAAATATAAAAAAGTCCTTATCTTTACTTACAAGAAGTTTTTTTGATTTCTCATAATTAGTTGAGTAAATTACAGTTGGTTTTTCAACTATAGCATTTGAATAAGCATTAGTATTAAATATAAAATTAATGACAAATATGTATAAATAAATTCTTTTCATACCCATTAAGTACGAACGGGAAATTATTTTGTTACATATTATCCATTTAATAATTCATCCAATCTATCATAAATATGTGTTATTATAAAAATGGTGGAGATGTAAGGTCAATTTTTACCAAAAGAAATTGATTTGTAGGGTTGTACTGCTACCCCGACTTTTTCTGTTTATTATGCTTAGCATAATACTTCCTTTTTCTTTTCTTTTCTTTGTATCATGAAAAAAACAATTCTATTTTTAATTACTCTTATAACACTTACAAATGTAAGTTATGCATCGTTTCCTTTGAATAATATTAGTCATGAGATATATAATCAATCAGAGATTATTTCAAAATCCTCAGCCGATTATGGTCCTATATTAGGTATTACTTTAATCTTATCATATGTAACGTCAATTTTGTGGTATCTTTCTAAACCAATTCCTAAAGATGTTAAAAAAAGGAAAAAGTTTTATAGAAAACTGTTACTTCTTATCTTTATTCCTATAATTATATTTGGAATAGTTGTGATATATCTTTTTCAAAATATGTCTATTGATATTTCACTTGATGATCTCGTAGATGCGGCTGAATAAATTATTTTAAAAGTTTTTTCTAATCAGAAAATCTAATTAATTTTTAAGTTTGTTTTAGTAGATTGATTAGCGGTGCAAAAAGCGGAGCAATTTTTTGTTTGAAAGCTTACTGTAATCTAGTGAAAAGAGTAGAGGTTGTAATCCTGCTACCCAGGACTTTTTCTCTTTATATTACTCAATATTTTTTTGTAAGTTTGCTTTAACCTACCACCTAAAATTATGAAGAAAATATTACTCTTGTTACTTTTTTTTCCTTTGATTAGTAACGCTTCGTTTCCAGTTGAGCAATCAAATACTGAAAGGGATGTTAGTGTTTTACCCTTAACTGAACAATTAATTGACGATAATCTATTTGAGCCTGAATCCGGATTCTGTAATAATTTTGCTAACATTAGCTTTTATTTTGGAGTATTCTGGTATTTTAATGCAATGATTGGATCTCAATTGAAATACATGTCGTCAGAAGAAATATTGGGTGAAGTCTTAATGATTTTAGCTTCTATCTATAGTGTTTTATCATTTATGGCAGGGGTAACGGGTTTATTTATAGGAGAAAAAAGGTGGCAGTCTCTATTTGGGATTTTATTAAGTATTCCTGGATTAATATTAACTTGGCTTCTTATTAAGTATGGATTTGATTTTTATGAATAAACTGCCTGCTTTTATCATAATGATTCTTATTATATCAACTAATATAACTTACGCTTCTTTCCCATTAGAAGAAAATACTAATAATGAGATTCTGACAAATCTTTTTCATGAAATGAATAACCCAGATTGTATTATAGAATGGTTATTAAAAATTCTAAAAATTTTTCTATCTACACTTGTTTTCTATTTAGTTGTTTTTTCTCCAATATATTATTATACTGTAGGTAATATGGAATTCCCTACAAAAGTAAAACGTAAATTTTTATTTAGAAATGCTATGATTCTCCTGGTAGCTTTACTTTTATTACTAGTCATATAGGTCTTTATATTAGTTTTAATCAGAAAATCAAATAATATTTCTTAAGTTTGTTTTAGTAGATGGAGCAGTGGTGCAAAAAGCGGAGCAATTTTTAGTTTGAAAGATTACTGTAATCATGTAAATAGAGTGTTGGTTTTAATCCTGCTACCCCGACTTTTTTCTCTTCATATTTTTTGTAAGTTTGCTCTTATGAAAAAATTAGTGCTAATGTTGTTCTGTTTTCCATTGATTGGATTTGGGCAATTGACTTATTGTGATTCTATTCAAATTAATTTAATATCAATAGATACACTATCTAATCCTAAAACTATTGATTTTGAAGTTAGTCCTAATTATACTACTAATTATAATTTTCCTTATTGTGGACTTTTTCTTTTCGATAATAATGGAGATACATTAGCGTATCAACCTTTACTTTCAGGAAATGTTTATGGTATAAGTCAGGGGCTTGTTGAAATTAGAACACTTGAAGCAACATCAAATTTCAGTTATTTTTTTTCTGGAGTATTACAAATAGTTAATTATTGGCATTCAGGCGGACCTACTTATACAGCATGTTCATTCCCAATTAATTTCTCTTCTACAGAATTATCAGAAGTACTTAATTATTCTGATAAAAGATTAATTAGATTAGTAGATGTTTTAGGAAGAGAAGTTGACAAAAAAAGAAACTCCCCACTATTCTACATATACAATGATGGGACAGTAGAAAAGAAGATAATTATTGAATAAATTATTTTTAAAAGTATTTCCTAATCAGAAGCTCAATATAATTTTTTAAGTTTGTTTTAGTAGATTGGTTAGCTGTGCAAAAAACCAACTAATTTCTCTACAGCTTTTCCTCTATGGCTAATTTTTCCTTTTTCAGTTTTTGTCATTTCTGCAAATGTAACTTTATATCCTTTTGGAGTAAAAATAGGATCGTAACCAAAACCTTCTACCCCACTTTTAGTTTTCGTAATTTCTCCTTTACATTCTCCTTCAAATAGAGTTTCTGTTCCATCAATAATAAGTACAATTACAGTCCTAAATTCTGCAATTCTATTCTCTTCTCCTTCTAATTTCTGTAAAACCAAATTCATATTATCCTCTGCTTTACAATCTTCCCCAGCATATCTGGCAGAATAAACTCCCGGTTCTCCACCAAGTTCATCTATTTCTAATCCGGTATCATCTGCAAAACAGTTGTATCCGTAATTATCAAACACATACTTTGCTTTTTGCAAAGCATTTCCCTCCAAAGTAGGATTTGTTTCTGCTAATTCCTCATTACAATTTATGTCTTTCAAACTTAAAATCTCTATTCCCTTAGGAACTATATCTCTAATTTCTGATAATTTGTTAGGGTTATTGGTAGCAAATACTAGTTTCATTTATTCGTGATGATAAGGTTCGTTATTTAAGATAGTAAAAGCTCTATAAATTTGTTCTACAAAAAATAATCTCACCATTTGGTGAGAAAATGTCATCTTTGATAAAGAAAGTTCTTCATTTCCTCTTTTGTATATTTCTTCAGAAAACCCGTAAGCCCCTCCAACTACAAATACAATTCTCTTTTTTCCGCTCAGCATCCATTGTTGTAATTTTTGTGCAAATCTAGGAGAAGTGAAATCTTTTCCTTTATCGTCCAAAAGTACCAAATGATCAGAATTTTGTATTTGTTTCAGAATCAATTCACCTTCCTTTTTCATTAATTCTGCTTCTGATAAATTCTTAGAATTTTTAATATTCGGAATTTCCATCATCTCAAAATTAGTATAGTGTTTTAATCTATTTTTATACTGATAAATTCCCTCAATTAAATACTTTTCGGATGTCTTTCCTATTGTTATTAAAACAATCTTCATTTTTTGTATTTTTGGCAATATTAACAATTAGTATCTTGATGACAGACAAAGATTTTGAGAAATTTATAACAGACTCTCTTTCAGAGGATGTAGGAGATGGCGATCAAACTTCCTTAGCTAGTATTCCTAAATCTGCTACAAACAGAGCACATTTGCTAGTAAAGGATGAAGGAATTATTGCTGGCATTAAACTAGCAAAAATGATATTCCGAAAAGTAGATGATACTTTAAAAGTAGAAACTTTTCTGAAAGATGGAGATAAAGTAAAATTTGGGGACATAGCTTTTATTGTAGAAGGAAATTCTATTTCTATACTTACTGCAGAAAGATTAGCTCTTAATTGCATGCAACAGATGAGTGCAATTGCTACAAAAACTACTTACTTAAATTCTTTAATCTCCTCTACAAATTGCAAATTATTAGATACTAGAAAAACTACTCCACTTAACAGAAAATTAGAAAAATGGGCCGTAAAAATTGGTGGAGGCTTAAATCACAGATTTGGTCTTTTTGATATGATTATGATAAAAGACAATCATATTGACTTTGCTGGGGGAATTACAAAAGCAATTCAGAAAACGAAACAATACTTAAAAAATAGAAACAAAAACTTAGAAATAATAGTAGAAGCCAGAAATCTGGAGGAAGTAAACGAGATATTGTTAGAAGGTGGTGTAAAACGAATCTTACTAGATAACTTTGATTATGAAACAACCAAAAAAGCAGTTGAAATAATCGGTAACAAATGTCAAACAGAATCAAGTGGAGGAATAACAGAAAAAACAATTTCGGAATATGCAAAATGTGGAGTAGATTTTATTTCAGTTGGAGCACTTACACATTCGATAAAAAACTTTGACTTAAGTTTAAAAGCTATTTAATGTTTACATTGATAAAAAATATTTCTAAAAAATTTAAACCCTGGGGGTTTGAAGGACTTAGTGTTTATGATGTAACTATTTTCTTTTGGAAAGGACTAATGGAAGGAGCAATTACAACCAGAGCTTCCTCTTTGGCTTTTAATTTTTTCTTATCCTTTTTTCCGGCAATAATTTTTCTTTTCACGCTTATACCCTACATTCCAATTGAAGGCTTTCAAGAAACTTTAATGGACCTTTTGGCAAGTGTTTTACCTCCTTCAACTAACGAAATAACTACAAAAACTATTGACGATATTGTAAATAATCCTAGAGGAGGATTACTTTCTATAGGTTTTGTTTTAGCTCTTTATTTTGCTACAAACGGAGTAAATTCTCTAATTGAGGCATTTAACTCCTCATTTCATATAAGAGAAAGTAGATCTTTACTTTATCAAAAATATTTGTCGCTTGTTATCACCCTAATTTTAACAATTATGTTAATCTTAACCATTTCATTATTAATTATCGGAAAAGGACACCTAGAACATCTCCTTTCAATTGAAGTTATTTCTCAGGAAAATTTACATTGGTATTCATTTTCAAGATTGATATTAGTGGGATTAATGTTGTTTTTTGGTGTTTCACTGTTATTTCATCTGGCTCCTGCCAAAAGAAAAAAGTGGAAAACTTTTACACCCGGTACAATTTTATCTACCATATTTATTATAATTACATCTTTGCTATTTTCATATTACATCAATAATTTCTCTCAATATAACCAGATTTACGGATCTATAGGAACTCTAATTATTATACTTCTTTGGATATATTTTAATGCTATCATTCTACTTACAGGATTCGAATTAAATGCAAGTATATTAAACGCTTCCAAAAACAAAGAAAAATTGTAAATTCGCAAACATTAAAATAAAAAAAATCATGATAAAAAAACTACTAACCATCCTACTTTTAGTACTTACTGTTTCAGTATTTTCTCAGACTAAGTATAACGCACTTGCAAAACCAAATACTTATCAGAACTATGATAATCCTAACTATTGGAAAAATAAAATGCCTAATGCTGCCTACTGGCAACAAGATGTTTATTATAACATAAAAGCAAATATTGATGAAGTAACGGATATCATTTCTGCTACTGAAGAATTAACTTATACTAATAACTCTCCTGACAATTTAGATGTTGTATATTTTCATTTATATCAAAACGCTTTTCAGCCTGACTCCTACTATGATAATTTACAAAAACAAAATGGGAAATCACCTAATTACGGAAAATATGAATCTCAGAAACTTGGTACAATAATTGAAAATCTACTCGTTAACGGAGAAGAAGTAAAAACTGAATTAGACAATACAATCCTAAAAGTTTACCTCCCATCAACATTGAAAACTAACGAAAGCATTACCTTTAATATTAAATTTAAATCATATTTTGATGATGGAGGAGATACTAGAAGAAGGATGGATTTATTTAATTCTTGGGGATACAAACATTATAATGGTGTTCATTGGTACCCTAGAATTTGCGTATATGACGCAAAATTTGGATGGACAAAAGACCAGCACTTAGGTAAAGAGTTTTATGGAGATTTTGGAGCCTTTGATGTAGAATTAACGTTTGCTTCTAACTATGTAGTAGGTGCTACTGGTTTTTTATTAAACAGAGAAGAGGTTTTACCAAAAGACTTAAGAGAAAAATTAGATATAACGAATTTTAAAGATAAAACTTGGAATTCTACTCCTTCTGTTATTACTAAATATACTAGAGGTGAAACAAAAACTTGGAAGTTCCATGCAGAAAACGTTCATGATTTTGGATTTACTGCAGATCCAACATATAGAATTGGAGAAGCTTGGTGGGAAGATAAAGTTTGTTATTCTTTAGTGCAGGAGCCTCATGCAAGCAGATGGCAAAATGCTGCAGAATATTCAGCAAAATGCATACAAGTATTCTCAGAAGATTTCGGAAGATACACTTACCATAAAATGATAGTTGCTGACGCAAGGTCAGGAATGGAATATCCAATGATGACTTTAGATGGAGGACAAGATCCTAGTTATAGAGGGCTCTTAGTTCATGAAATAGGACATAATTGGTTTTTCGGACAAGTTGGTAATAACGAAACTTACAGAGCTTTATTAGATGAAGGATTTACACAATTCCTAACTGCTTGGGGGCTGATAAAAATTGATGGAGATTATCTGGTTTCAAATACTCCAAAATCAAAATACAAACAAAAATTTAAAGAAGAAACAAAAGCGATAGATAGTAGAGTTTATTTTGCTTATATAAATGATGCAACTAAATACAACGACCCTGTTATTTCAACTCATTCTGACGGATTTAATGGAGCTCTCAAACATGGAGGTGGCTACAGGCATGTTTATTATAAAACTGCTTCCATGCTTTATAACCTTCAGTATGTCTTAGGTGATGAACTTTTCTTAGATGCAATGAAACATTATTTTGGAACATGGAAAATTGCTCATCCTTATAATGAAGATTTCAGAAATGCAATTATTCAGTACACAAAGGTAGATTTAAACTGGTTTTTTGACCAGTGGTTAGATACTGACAAACGAATTGATTACTCAGTAAAGAAAAAAGGTAATATGGTAACTTTCGAAAGAAAATCTAGAATGCAAATGCCAATTGACTTCAGGGTAATCGCTAATGATGGAAAGACTTATGATTACCATATCCCAAATCATTGGTTTGTAAAAGAAACAGATGCAACAGTACTTGAAAAATGGCATGCTTGGGATTTAATTCAGCCAACATACACTACTGAAATTAATGTTCCTTCAGGAATTAAAGAAGTTATTATCGATCCTACTCAAAGATTAGCAGATGCCTACATGCCAGATAATTCCTCAAAATGTAATACCACTTTTACATTTAACGACAATCTTTGGAAATACCCAGATTGGAAAAATTATGAGTTAAAATATCAACCTAATATGTGGTATAACTCTACTGATGGGCTGAAAATTGGAATGAACTTAAAAGGTGGGTACATGAATCATCATCATGTATTTGACGCTACTTTTTGGATGAATTCTGGAATTAATCAGGACCAAACTACTGAAAACTACTCAGATTATGATGATTTATCTTATAGATTTAACTACAAAACAAATCTTGATAACATCTCTTTAAATAGTAAAGTTGAGGTAAATAGTAGTCATATTGCAGGTCTTAGTAATAATTCTGTTTCATTAACAAAATCTGGAATCTCAGATAAAAACAAAATTAAACTTACAGCTGTTTCTTATCTACGAAATGTAAACTCTTCTGATAATTACATTGTAAATGACAGTTGGAATAAAGGGAAATTCAATAATAGAATTGATATTGACATAGAACATAAATACAATTATAGTTACGGAAAAGGAAAGGTAAATTTAAGTTTAAAAAGTTCTACTTTAGGTTCTGATTATGATTATAGTTCTCTTTCTTTAACATCTATAAACAATAATAAAATCGGAAGAATAAAAGTAAATACCAGAAGTTATTTTCAGTTAGGAAGAGGAACTGATTGGGCTCCCGAAAGCAAACTATATTTATCTGGTGCAAACCCTGAAGAATTATCAACAAATAAATTTACTCGAACAAACGGAATTATAAATTCTGATGATGTAGCATTCACAAATGAAATTGGATGCTATCAGATGGGTGGAGGACTTAATTTGAGGGGATACACAGGGTATTTAGCTCCTGAATACAATGAAAATGGTGAGTTAATTAAAAACACTAATTATGGTTCTTCAGGTGCATCTTTCACTGCTGAAATAGATGTAACTTCCTATTTACCTTATTCATTAATCAGAACAGGAATCGGTACTTACCTTTTTGCAGATGCTGGAATTATAAATATTGAAGAAGTAAATAGTGAAAATTATTTAGATGCATTCTCTGATTTGAGAGCTGATGCAGGTATCGGATTCACATATACTCATAGGAATTGGGGACCTTTAGAAACAATAAATCCACTAGTAATAAGGTTAGATCTTCCATTGTTTTTAAACAGACCTCCATATGAAGAAGAGTACACACAAATGAGGTGGTTAATCGGTATCGGTAAAACATTTTAGATGAGAAAAATAATAATAACTGGAGGAGCAGGATATATTGGTTCGCATACTGTTGTGGAACTATATAATTCTGGCTTCACTCCTATTATTATTGATAATCTTTGTAATTCTTCCGAAAAGAACATAAAGGGTATTTCAGAGATTCTTGGAAAAGATATAAAGTGGTACAATGTTGATTGTACAAATCAAAAGGAAATTAATAATATTTTTAAATTAGAAGGTGATATTGAAGGTATTATTCATTTTGCTGCATATAAATCAGTGGAGGAATCAATACAAAATCCTAAGAAATATTACGACAATAACATAGGTTCTCTGGAAGTTATTTTAAATTCAATGGGAAAATATAAAGTTAATAATATTATATTTTCTTCTTCCTGCACTGTTTATGGTATGCCAGATATTTTACCTGTTACTGAAAATGCACCTTTCAAAAAAGCAGAATCTCCTTATGGAGAAACAAAACAACTTTGTGAGAAAATTCTTATGGAAAATAATTTTAGCAGTGTTTCTTTAAGGTACTTTAACCCTATTGGTTCTCATCCCTCATCTTTAATTGGAGATTTCTCCGCTGACAAAGCTAGTAATTTAATTCCGATAATTACTGAAACATCTATCGGAAAGAGAGAGGAAATAACAGTATTTGGGAATGACTACAACACCTCAGATGGTACTTGCATCCGTGATTATATACATGTAGTAGATTTGGCAAAATCACATGTTAAATCAATGGATTTTCTTATTAAAAATGATGGAAAACATGCTTTTAATATCGGTACCGGAATTGGAGTAAGTGTTTTACAAGCAATTAGTATATTCGAGAAAAGTAATAACAGGAAAGTAAATTATTCTGTCGGACCTAGAAGAAGTGGAGATATTGAACAAATTTACGCTAATTCTGATTTATCACAAGAAAAACTAAATTGGGTAGCGAAAGAAACAATAAAACAAGCTATGATTTCTGCATGGGAAT
>Ga0206679_10002306_pt1 | contig 15198 bp, 14 predicted proteins | sample M110012015metaG_FD_155464 | JGI IMG/M metagenome (GOLD analysis project Ga0206679, IMG submission 155464) | Ammonia-oxidizing marine archaeal communities from Monterey Bay, California, United States - M1 100m 12015 | ecosystem: Environmental > Aquatic > Marine > Intertidal zone | place: USA... | reverse complement strand
AAGAGTCGAGAGGCTCATTCAGGGGGCCGGGTTGTCACGAGAAGCGGGGTGTGCAGCCACTGGGATCCGCTCGATGCATGCGTTGCCCTGGCGTGTCGGTGCCGTGATTAATCATCCCATTTCGCAAAAACCCAGATCCTCTGCCGTCTTGCCGTGGGCCGTGGTGCGATCACCGAGCGAGCTTTGCGACACACCGTGGAGGATCACGTGAGGGTGGCCAATCAAACTTTCGCTGGGAGACTGTCCCAGTACACGGGTGTGGGCGCCCTGCGGGAATCCCGCGTGCCGTCCCCGTGGCCCGGGCCACCGGCCCGCCCGGTGGGGGATCCCCTACTCGGGGTACGGGAGCGCTGGTACATGCTCGGAACATCTGATCTGGTTGGTGACGACCCGGTACCGGTTCGGGCCTTAGGCGAGGACCTGGTTTTGTGGCGCGACGGCGAGGGTCACCCTCGACTGATGGCGGACCACTGCCCCCACAGGGGGGCCCGGCTCTCGATCGGCGACGTCGTCGATGGGCAGCTTCAGTGTTGGTACCACCACTGGCGGTTCGATGCCAGCGGTCAATGCATGTCGGTACCATCGCAGGGGGGTGCTTGCTCCCTAGCCGCTCGCACCAGGGTAGAGTCCGCCTACCCGGTCGAGGAACAGGCTGGGTATCTCTGGGCCTGGATGGGGACAGAATCGCCAGCCTCTCTTGTGTTACCTGAGGAGTTCACCGATCCACGGTGGTCAACCTTCCCCGAGACCGTGGCCTGGTCGGCCAACTGGATGCTGGGCCTAGAGAACCTGGTCGATCTCATGCACGCCCCCTTCCTGCACGCCCGCTCGATAACCCTCAAGGGAGGTATCACGGACGATCGGGTCCTCGTCACCGATCACGATGACGGCTTCGAGGTCACCCGTAAGAATCAGTCCGGCGTGAACTTCGACTGGATTGACGTGCACCTTGGTGCCCTACCTCATGTCCGGCTCGACATTCCGCTCCCCCCGAGCGCGGGCCCTGGCCCCGACTTGCGCATTATCGGCTTCCTTTTGCCCCGCGACAACGACGAAACGCTGATTCACTTTCCCCGCTTCCGCGAGGTGTCGGGTGGCGCGCGCTTTATCTGGCGGAGCCTCTACCGACTCCGGCTCAGGGGCACCCACCTCCACGTCCTCAACCAAGACAAGGCGATGCTCGAAAGTATGCGGACGGTCGAAGAAGCCCGCCGCGACGAGCACTTAGCTCAGGCCGACCGGCCGGTCATACATTTGCGGCGGACGCTCGAGCCGGTGTTCGCTGCTCAACGTGAGCGGTTTGGCCTCCCCGCGGAGACACCGGCCAAGGATGTCGATGACTGAGGCCTGGTTCACCACCCACGGTGATCCGTCTGATCCCGCACTGCTGTGCCTCCACGGCATCGGCTCGTGTGCCGACGCGTTCCAGGCTCAGCTCTCGCTCACCGACCGGGTAAGGCGCAGGGTCGTGGCTTGGGACGCGCCCGGCTACCGGCGCTCGCCCGATCCGGCTGCTGTAATGGGTCTCAATGACTGGGCTGATGCTGCGGCTGGCCTCATCGAAAGAGAACTGGGAGGAAGCGCTGACCTGCTCGGTGTGTCTTGGGGCGGGGTGATCGCAGCCCGACTCGTCCTGCGTCATCCAGAACTCGTCCGCACCCTAGTTCTGGCTGATTCGTCGGTCGGCTCGGGCACCAATCCCGACCGCGCCACCGCTATGAGGGGCCGAGCAGATGAGCTTCGGCGGGTTGGCGCATCGCGTTTCAGCGAAACGCGGGCCGCCCACCTAGTGTCGCCTGATGCGCCGCCCGAGCTTGTTCGCTCGATTGCTGAGATGATGGCGCTCAGCATCCGTTTGCCCGGCTACGGCTGGGCCTGTGAGTCGATGGCAGCCACTGACCACCGGCCCGACCTCGGTGGGGTAACGGTGCCGACCCTGGTTCTAGTGGGCGAGCACGATGTGGTCACACCTGTGGGGCGGGCCCAGGAGCTGGCCTCGCTCATTCCTCATTCCGAGTTGGCTACCGTTGCCGGCGCTGGGCACTTGGCCAATCAAGAGCGATCTGTTGTGTTCAACGACTTGATCGAGACCTTCCTGAAAGGACATCAACCATGACCAAGAACAATGTCGAAAAGATGATCGACTCCCTGGTTGCCAGCCGTGAGAGTAGGCGCGAGGACTGGGATACCCTCGCCTTCCAGACCAAGGCCGGTCCCGAATATCGGAGGGCCCAGATCCGGTATGTGGGCTCGGGAGGTACTGGTCATCACGAGAACGACGGCCTGATTCTCGAGGCTGACCATTTCACCTTTTCCAACATGCGCCTACCTCCGGGGGCGGTCGGCCCCGAACACGATCACCACGATGTCGAGGAGGCGTTCTTCGTGCTCGAGGGCGAGCTCGAGGTCACCATTCATGACGGCGACCAGAAGGCGAGTCGGGTCTTGGGCTACCGCGATCTCATCAAGGTTCCGCCCAACACGCCTCGGTCGCTGCGCAACATCGGCGACACGGATGCTCTGTTTATCGTGATGCTGGGAGCTAAGAAGCCACAGCTACCGACCTACCCTCCCACGTCGCCAATGGCTGGCATTACCCGCGACTGAGGGGGATCGATTGCTGATGCTGTCGGGTCGACGAGTGGTGGTGACAGGGGCAGGTCGCGGGCTCGGCGAGTCGATGGCGCACGCCATCGCCTCGGCTGGGGCCCAGGTCGTTGTCGCGGAGATGGTGGCAGAGAGGGGAGAAGCGGTGGTGGACGATCTACGAGCTGCCGGTCACACGGCTTTCTACGAACCGGTTGACGTTGCCGATGAGACATCAGTGGCCGGCCTGGCGGAACGAGTGCTGGCCGCGGGCGAGGTATGGGGCCTGGTCAACAACGCAGGGCTCGCCGACACGGTCGGAGGTCGCTACTTTTGGGAGCTCACGGTCGACGAATGGGATCGAATCCTCGCGGTCAACACCCGCGGTCCGTGGTTGGTCAGCCGAGCCTTCGTTCCAGCTATGCGCGATGCCGGCCGAGGTCGGATCGTCAACATTGCCTCCGACGCCGCTCTGTACGGCTCGCCCCGGCTCAGCCACTACATCACGTCAAAGGGAGGGTTGATCGCCCTGAGTCGGGCCATGGCCCGAGAGGTTGGCGACGATGGCATCACCGTCAATGCGGTGGCGCCGGGCCTCGTCGAAGGGCCCTCGACCGACGGCGTCCCGGCTGAACGCCACCAGCTTTATGCCCAGGGACGAGCTATCAGTCGGCCTCAGGTCCCCGACGACGTCACCGGTGCAGTGACGTTTCTTTTGTCCGATGCCGCCCGCTTCATCACCGGCCAGACCCTGGTCGTCGATGGCGGGTTCGTAATGCCATGAGTGTGTTCGCCATGAAGGAGACCTGATGGACCTGGGGTTGACGGATCGGACGATCATTGTTACCGGAGGCACTAACGGAGTGGGCCTGGCCACGACCGAGTTGCTGCTTGCCGAGGGAGCCCGGGTCGCGGTCTGCGGACGCAATCCTGACCGTCTGGTGGCAGCTCTCGATCGCTTCAACGTCCCCGATCGGCTGCTGGGAGTCGAGGCTGACGTGCTGAAGCCCGACGAGGTAGCGAACCTAGTGACCACCGTGGTTGATCGCTGGGGCGGTGTTGACGGGCTAGTTAACAACGCCGGCGAGAGTCGGATGTCCACCTACGCCACGACCACTGACGATGCCTGGCGCGACGAGTTGGAGCTCAAATTCTTCGGCCTGCTGAATCCGATTCGGGCGGCTGAGTCCTTCCTTCGCTCCTCGGAGGTGGGGACAATCGTCAATGTCAACGCCGTGCTCGCCCGCCAGCCCGAACCGGGCCTCGTGGCGACGTCGGCCGCTCGCGCTGGCGCGCTCAACCTGACCAAGAGCCTGTCGGTTGAGCTGGCCCCCGCCATCCGGGTCAACTCGGTGTTGTTGGGTCTGATCGACACCGGGCAGTGGCATCGGCGTTACGAGCAGACCGAGACAGATCTTACTTACAAGGAATGGGGAGCTGAGCTGGCCGCTGACCGCGGCGTACCCCTCGGTCGCCTGGGCCGACCCGACGAGGTGGCTCCCGTGGTCGCGATGCTGCTCTCGCCCCGGGCAGGCTACGTGACCGGGACATCCATTCAGGTGGCTGGCGGAGTCGGTCGTCATGTCTGAACCACGATCTAATGGCGGCGATCTCCTCGTCGAACTTCTTCGTCTCCTTGACATCGATACCGCTTTTGGGGTCGTGAGCGTCCATAACCTGCCCCTGGTCGAGGCTCTCAATCGCGATCTGCGATGGGTTGCCACGCGGGGCGAAGCCGCGGCCGTGAATGCCGCCGACGGTTACGGACGCAGCCGCAACGGTTTGGGTTGCGCCGTGACCTCCACGGGCACGGGCGCCGGAAACGCAGCTGGATCACTGATCGAAGCACTTGCCGCCAGCGCTCCCTTGCTCCATGTCACGGGGCAGATCGACAGTGCCCACCTCGGGCTCGGACGCGGGTTCATCCATGAGACCCGCGATCAGCTTGGTTTGCTGACCGCTTGCTCGAGTTGGGCCGCGACCATCGGCGATGACCCGGTGGCCGACTTCGACCAGGCCCGAAGCCGACTGACGGCCCCTCTTACGGGTCCGGTCAGCCTCGAGTGGCCCATCGACCGCCAGTACCAAGCCGTCGCCGGGGTCTTAGCATCGAGGGAGGATCTGGCAGCCTTTCCCGAGCGCGACGACGAGGGGATCGAGCGGGCCCTGGCGCTGCTCGCCGAGGCGGAGAGACCCGTTGTCTGGGCTGGCGGTGGCGCCGTCCGGTGTGGCCCTGAGCTTGATGTGTTCCTCGATCGACTCGGGGCAGGACTGATCACGTCCAATGCCGGACGGGGCGCCCTACCAGAATCTGACCCCCGGGTGGTAGGGAACTTCGCCAGCGCTGCCCGTGGCGCCGAACTTCTCGGTGCCGCCGACCTTCTGGTCTCGATCGGTACCCACTTTCGCTCGAACGAAACTCGGTCGTATCGTCTGGGTCTCCCGTCCAACCACGTCCAGATTGACCTTGATCCAGCGGCGCTTGGGCGCTCCTATCCGTGCGAGGTCGGCATCGCCGGCGAAGCCGGTCAGATATTGCGGTGGTTACTTGACGCACCAGACTGGGGTCGCTCGGACAAGTCGAATTGGATGGGTGAGATCCGGCAAGCTCGCGCTGCCTGTCGGAGCCAACTCGAAGCCGATATCGGCCCTTACGCTCTGATCTGCCATTCCATGACTGAAGTTCTGGGGTCTGACGGGCTCCGGGTCCGCGACATTACGATCCCGAACTCCGCCTGGGGTAACCGCCTGCTCCAGATCACTGACCCACGCACCAACATCTACCCCCGGGGTGGGGGGATCGGACAGGCATTGGCGATGGGGGTGGGCGCGTCGGTCGGCCGGTCCGAGGTACCCACCATGGTGTTAATCGGCGATGGAGGCCTACAGGTCCAGCTCGGCGAATTGGCCACTCTCGCGGAGGAACAACTACCGGTTACTCTGGTGCTCTTCGATGATGGTGGCTACGGCGTGCTTCGCAACGCCCAAGACCAGTACCTGGGTCACCGATTCGGGGTCGACCTGTTCACCCCCAACTTCGCACAAATCGCTTCCGCATTCGATCTCGGCTATGCCCGGGTCGAGGCTGCCGGTCAGTTCCACGGCGCCTTCTCGGCTGCCGTCGACAGAGGTCGGCCGGCACTGATCCATGTCGACTGCCAGCGGCTGGGCCCGATGCCCAAGCCCTTCTTCCCGCCTGTCGACCTACCGGAGGACACCTCATGATTATCACCCAGGGAACCCACTGATGGCTATAGACATCCGGCACCTACGTCGCATCTCCCTTCACACCACAGAGTTTGAAGAGAGTGTCGACTACTACGGCGGCCCATGGGGGCTTGAGATCGTCGACCAGAGCCCGACATCAGCATGCTTGCGAGCGACTGGACCCGAGCATCATTGCCTAGAGCTCCATGCCTCGGGTTACAACGGCATCGAACACATCGGATTCGGCTTACCGAGCATGGCTGCGGTTGAAGAGGCTGCGGACGAAATCGACGGCCAAGGAATCCAACTGTTATCGACTCCAGCTGACCTCGCGGGGCCCGGCGGCGGCTACGGGTTCCGCTTAGCTGACCCTGAGGGGAGGGTCATCGAGTTGTCCACCATGGTCGAGGCCGTGGCCCCCCGATCTGCTGGCTCGAGCCCCACCACGCTTTCCCACGTCGTGCTGAATACGGTCGACATTGATGCCGCGCATCAGTGGTGGTGTGGCGTGCTCGGGTTCCGGGTGAGCGATTGGAGCGAGCACCAGATGGTGTTTCTTCGGTGCAATACCAACCACCATTCGATTGCTTTCAATCAGGCTGAATGGACGTCGGTCAATCACATCGCCTACGAGGTGGCATCTCTCGACGCGTTCATGATCTCGTTGGGCCGGCTTCGCCATGACGATCACACTCCTGGCTGGGGGCCCGGCCGCCATGGACCAGGCCACAACGCGTTCGCCTATTTCGTCGACCCAGCCGGGTTAGTGCCGGAGGTCACCACCGATCTCGAACAGGTAGACGAGTCCTTGTGGGTTCCTCGGGTGTGGCGTCGGATTCCGGAGCTGTCGGACCTCTGGGGCACCGCTGGTGCGCCTTCGCCCGACATCAGGGGCTATATGGCCGGCACGCCCGACCCGACCGCGGACCGTCGCTAGGGGTAAGGCTCAGAATAAAGACGCCAAAGCGAAGCGCCAAGCGGGGAAGTCGTCGGTTCGAGTCCGATCAGCTTCACAAACAAAACTCAACAAATTTTGCCTTTGAGCGGTCAAGTTTTAGAGGGCTGTGGTTGGTTAACTGCGCAGGAGCCCAACGTTCCTGCTTGTTGGTTCCGCACATTGTTCGCCTGTCCGCTGCCCTGGTGGGGTTGGGCTTTGGGTATCCACGTGAGGAACGTTGACTTGTTCCTCGCTAGCAAGTTTTCGACGGTACAACGATAACTATCAACAGTGTCGAGTAGGTGAGTGGTAGGCCCCGCGCCGGCGCGGGACTGGGTTCAGAGTGCGACCCCAACCCGATGGCCGCTGCGCACCGCTCCCTCGATGTACCACTCTTCGTCGGCGTCACCGACGATGTGCACCTCGTGGCCGTCAGCTAAGAGGGAGTCAGCTAGCGAGCGGTCAGCGTGAACTGCTCCGGCGAAAATCACTGTGTCGGCGTCGAGGTGGAGGGTCATGTCGGCCTGCCGATATTCGACCTGCGTCGGCGAAATAGAAGTTGCTTCGGCTTCGGTGTGAAACGTGACGCCAGCAAGCCGCGACTCATGCAGCGCCCGCCAGCGGCGAGGATGGGCCATAGCGATGGCAGGCTGGGTACCCAGCTCGAGTACATGAACGATGCGTCCCCGATCGGCGAGAAAATGTGCAATTTCAGTACCAACGAGATCGCCATGTATGACTACAACGCGACGACCAATCGGCATCCAAAGTCGGGAGAGAAGACGCACCCGGCCCATATCGGTCGTGAGCCGCAGGAGGCGACTGATCTTGAGAATCAGTCGTGTCAGCATCCCTGGGCGACGACGCGCAACGAGGTCAGCATCGCCTGTCAATTGGGCCCGAAGATCATCACCAGAAAGCACATGGGGGAGATCAGCGCCAGGGAGGTCAGGCTGGGCCCGACGCGCACCGGTGGCAACCACGACAGCGTCCGGCGCAAGGGTGGCAATTAGTTCGTTATCAGCTCTGACACCGGTGTGGGTTTCGACGCCAGCGTCGCTGATTGTCGTGCGAAGAAACTCGATAAATTCGCCGTTGATGGGGGTGGTGAGTGACGAAAAACGCGTCGTTCCCCCAAGTTGGTCGGAAGCTTCGAGCAAGGTGACGCGGTGACCGCGTTCGGCTGCAACCCGCGCGCACTCCATGCCAGCAGGTCCGCCACCGATGACGACTACATGGCGGGGCGAAGCTGCAGGTAATGGATCAGGTTCGTCGTAATGGCCAAGTCGTGCGTTGACAGCACACACCGGTTGGCCACTCCAGAAGTTCTGCGCGACGCAGACGAGACAGTTAATGCAGGGACGAACCAGATCGGGGCGGCCGGCATCCAGGCGTCGGACCAGGTTGGGATCTGCCAGAAGTTGCCGACCCATAGACACGAAGTCGGCGTCGCCGCTAACAAGGATGCGTTCAGCGTCCGAAGGACGGATTCGCCCAACCGCGAGAACGGGTACGTCGACTGCCTCTTTCACACCTCTGGCCAGGCTTTCATATTGATTAAGCTGCCAAGGAATTGGTGCATCGGTGAACCCAACGCCGGTCCCTGCTGACGAAGTCGCCGAGATGTGAACTGCGTTCGCGCCCGCATCGACGGCCGCTCGGGCGTGTTCGGCTGCATCCTGGACGGTAATCCCACCCTCAACGCCGTATTCGTGGCCGTCCAGGCGCACGATGATTGCGAACTTCGGTCCACACCTGTGACGAACTGCAGCGATGACATCGGTGAGGAGTCGGGTGCGTCGCTCACCAGAGCCCCCGTAGATATCGTCACGGCGGTTCCAAGCTGGAGACAGGAACGTAGAAAGGAGGTAACCGTGAGCAGCGTGGACTTCAACCCCATCAAATCCGGCCTGTTGGACTCGAGTGGCGGCGACGGCGAAGTCTTGGACGATATCCGTGAGTTGTGATGCTGTCGCTTCAGCGTAGGAGGGCATTTGCCCTCCGGTAAGGGTCGCCATCTGCAGCAACTCTTCCATGGTTGTGTCCGCCATCATTCCCCTGGGATCTGAGGGGGGTGGCGGCAGTGACGGTATAAGTGCCGGTCGACCCTCAGAAACGTCAACGCTCGACGTTTTCCCGTGATGGCAAATCTGCACAATGATCTTCGCACCGTGGGCGTGGACAGCGTCAGCGAGCCGCCGGAGGTTGGGAATTACTTTGTCGTGCGAGAGTGCTGGTTGGTGTCGAGCCGTCGCACCATGAGGGTAGGAGACAGCTGAGGTTTCAACGATCAGAAGTCCCACACCTCCCTTGGCGCGCGCCTCATAGTGGGCGATAGTTTCGTCGGTGATCAGACCCTCTTCGGTGCAGTTGTTTTGGTCCATCGCTGGCAGGACTATCCGGTTACGCACCTCGAGCGGACCAAGTCGTCCAGGAGAAAGCAGCTTCGGAAACAACGAGTTCACACCGTTCATCTTGCCGGATCCTCATCCCAATGACTCGACACTGCTGGTACCGCGCTGAACGAAGCTATATGACCCACATGGTGGAGCTCGCCCACATCAAGATCTAGCCGTGGCCCCTGTCAAGCAATCTGGTCGTTGCTTAACGGAAGCGGTGATGGTGACCGCGGTAAGGGGAAGGTCTAGTCTCGGGCCGTGGAGACCCTCAAAGACAAGACAGCAGTCGTCACCGGAGCTGCCTCGGGGATAGGGCTTGCAATGGTTCACCGTTTCGCGCGGGCAGGTGCGAATCTAGTCCTATCTGACATAGACGATGCCAAGCTTGACCGGGCTTTGGGAGAGGTGATCGGGCTTGGCGCAACGGCGATAGCCGTGACCACCGACGTCGCGGATGAAGCTCAAAATCACTCATTATTTGAAACTGCCATTGATGAGTTTGGACGCGTCAATGTGGTGTGTCTTAACGCAGGCGTACAGGGATCGATCGGGCGATCATGGTCTCTCTCCAAAGATGACTATGAATGGAGTCTTGGCATTCTGCTCGGTGGGGTGATTCATGGTGTTCGGGCCTTCGTGCCCCACCTGGTCGACCATGGTGATGGCCACGTAGTGATCACCGCCTCGGTCATGGGACATGTTTCATCGCCATTCAACGCTCCCTACACCATCAGCAAACATGGCGCCGTGACCCTCGCTGAGACCCTCTTCCACGAACTAAGAACAGAGGGGTCCACTGTCGGTGTTACTTGTTTGTGTCCGGGATCTGTGAATACCAACATCGCGAACGCGATGGCCGCACGACCACCGGGCTCGGTCGGCTCCGCCAAGGACGGCCTAGGCCACCAGATCCTCGAAATATCTCAGCGCGCGTTGCTGGGTGGGTTGGATCCTGCGGTAGTAGGCGATCAGGTTCATGACGCAATACTCGGTGGTCATTTCTGGTTGTTTACCGACGAGAATTGGGATGCCCCGATATCGGCGCGAGCTGCTGAAGTCGCGGGGAGACTTCAACCCCAGTTCCGGGCGCCGCCTCTGGGATGATGAGACTCAAGATCCACAATTCGAGGATTCGGAGAAGTTGAGAGAACGCCACCCCAGCAACTAGCAAGGTTTCCTTCTCAAAGAAACGGCTGCCCGATTTACATCCGAAAGTCAACCGACGGTTGCGGATGCGCTTATCAGCGGATGACATACGAAATTAGCTACTAGGTGGTTATGGATATGAAAGAAGAATCGGCGATGTGAGCTCGGTTCTTCGGGCTTGGGATGGTCTACGCTTGCGCCGTGTCAGACGCTCGAGGGGATGTATGTGAGCGAGATCGGTGACGCCGGTTTGTCCGCCTATGAGCGGCTGATCGGTGCGGATCGAGTTTCAGGGCGGTTGTATACCGACCCGGCCGTCTTTGAACGCGAAATGCAACAGATCCACCATCGGGGCTGGATGTTCGTTGGTCATGAAAGCGAGGTAGCCGACCCGGGCGAGTTTGTCACTCGACGCTTAGGACGCCAGCCGGTGCTGCTCACCCGTGACGACACCGGCGCGGTGCGATTGTGGTCCAATCGTTGCCCCCACCGCGGTGCCACGGTGTGTGCCCTCGATCAGGGTCAAACCCGTTTCTTTCGTTGCCCGTACCATGCGTGGACCTTCGACAATGCCGGAGCCTTAGTGGCGCTGCCGGGCGAAGAGGGGTTCGGGCCGACGTTCGATCGCGACACGCACGGACTTGCGCCCGTGCCCCGCATGGACACGTACCGAGGCTTTGTGTTCGGCAGTTGGTCACACGAAGGCCAGACGCTGGCCGAGCACCTGGGTGATGCCCGAGATCTGATCGATCGGACGTGTGATGTTTCGCCCGTGGGTGAGATCTCGCTTCGGGCAGGGTGGCTGCGCCACCGCATCGGGGCCAACTGGAAGATGGCCGCAGAGAATGTTTGCGACTTCTACCACCCACCAATCACCCACGGCTCTTCCGGTCTGATGGGAGGGGTGCCTCCCGACTATTTCACCGACGCGCATGGTGGGGTGACGCGGGACCTAGGCGGCGGCCACGGAGAGGTCGACTACCGACACACGCAGGGCGGATCACAGACCGGGCTCGGACCGCATGGGTTCATCTTCCCCAACCTGTTCATCGAAGCCTCGAGCATCTTTGTCATTCACCCGGTGAGCGTGGGGGAGATGACCCACCTACAGACGCCGATCACGTGGGTCGGCCTGTCCGAGGAGATGCAACGTCCCCAGTCGAGACGATTCGCTATGGCATTCGGAGCGGCCGGTGTGATCGAACCCGACGACGCTGCGACATGGGAGCGGATGCAGCTCGGTCTGCAGGCCGGCGAGCCGGAGTGGGTGGTGTTGGAGCGGGGCGTGCAGTCCGACCACACTCGCGAGGGCCGAGCCCTCGACGAAATCGTTATGCGCGGTTTCTGGCGCCACTACCGCTCGCTGATGACCGATGAGGCAGCGGCGAGATGAGCGACATTGAGGAACTCCTGGAACAGCAACGTGTCGAGCAGTTCCTGTTTCTCGAAGCCCGACTCATCGACGGGCGCCGCTTCGCTGAATGGGAGGCGTTATGGGTTGAGAACGGGATCTATTGGGTACCGGCCAACGGTGACGACACCGACCCACGTAGCCAAGTGTCGCTGATCTACGACAACCGAGCACGCATGCACAACCGGGTCGAGCGCTATGCAGGTGGAAAGGCCATCTCCCAGCAGCCACCACCGCGCACGGTCCACCTCGTCAGCAACGTAACCATCAAGCCAGCCACATCAGAAGGCATTGTGGACAGTGACGTTTCGCTGGTTGTCCACTCAACGGTACACATAGCCGAATCTCGCCCCGGCGTACGCGTCAACTGGGCCGGCCGGGTTATCCACCACCTCGTCGAACGGCAGGCGGCGTTGCAAATCGTGTTCAAGAAGGTCATGCTCGTTGACAACGACCAGGAGCTGACCACGATCGACTTCCTGCTCTGAACAACGCCGCGTGGCCCATACCTCTGCGCGGTCAAGTTTCAGGGGGCTGTGGGTGGTGCACTGTCCCAGTGCCCAGAATCCACAAAGCGGCGAGAATCAGCGTGAACAGGTAGTTAGTATTTCTGCACCCACGCAGCAAGCGTCTTTGGATTCGATAACGGAAACGGATGAAGGGTCGACGAATGGAGCAGGAAATTAAGTTCCAGGACGGCGAGTCCTACGAACAATGGATGGGAGTATGGAGTCAACTAGTTGGCGATCAGTTTCTAGATTGGCTTTCCCCCGAGACCGCAAAAACCTGGATAGATATTGGCTGCGGTAATGGGACGTTCACTGAACAGATTTACAATCAGCATGATCCCTCCGAAATCCAAGCCATTGATCCATCTCCTGAACAAATCGATTTTGCATCAAGGCGCATAGTCTCCAAGAGGGCGTCATTCCAGGTAGGGGACGCCATGGATCTAGAATTTGAAGCTAATCGCTTTGACTATGCGACTATGGCCCTGGTTCTGTTCTTTGTACCCACCCCTGAGGTCGGAGTTTCTGAAATGATCAGGGTGGTTAAGCCAGGTGGCGTTATCTCAGCTTATGTTTGGGACGTTTTTGGGGGTGGCTTGCCCATGGAGGCCATCAGCGCTCAACTTCGCAGCCTAGATATACCCCACCCATTAGCACCATCTGCAGAGGTTTCAGGTATTAACACCCTTGAATCAACATGGCTCGAAGCTGGATTAAAAGAAGTAGAGGTGAAACAAATTTCTGTGGATCGAACCTTTGAAAACTTCGAACAGTTTTGGGATATCACTACTTCTTCACCTTCCATTGGACCTGTCGTGTCCAAACTCCCCGCCGACGTGGGCCATCAAGTGAAAACAATGACACAGGACGCTCTTGGCGTAGACAACAGCCAAACAGTAACGATTCATGCCTTTGCGAACGCCGTTAAGGGGATCGTGTAAATAGCTCTCAATGGTTTCTGCCTATCGACAGAGGTTTGTGTTTGGTTCAGGAATTCATCGCCGGGCGGGACGGAACACTCACCGGTAGCTCAGAACCAGGAATCGGAAACAGCGCCACCATCAAATACGTGCTGCTATAGATTTTCGGTATGAGTTGGGAACAAGAAGTTGCAGAACTAGATCGAAGGCTTGATCTCATCCAACAAATGGGTGGCACCGACAGCGTCGAATTTCATCACGGGCGAGGAAAGCTCACCGTCCGCGAACGAATCAACGCCCTGCAAGACCCCGGAACGTTCCGCGAAGTTGGGGCACTCGCTGGGACCCCCGTGTTTGATGAAAATGGTGATTTGGAAAGCCTCACCCCAGCCAACTATGTGATCGGCACAGCCGAACTTGAGGGTCGACGAGCTGTCCTGTGCGGAGGAGACTTCACCATTCGTGGAGGCGCCGCCGACGGCAACATCGGACAAAAGTACATCGTCGCTGAGACACTGGCCCGCGATCACCGAATGCCACTGATACGCCTACTCGACGCAACAGGTGGAAGCGTTAAAACATTCGAAAAACTCGGCCACACATATTTGCCCGACACCGAGTCCCCAGATATTTCAACAGAACTTTTAGGTCAAGTACCGGTCGTGTCCGCAGTCCTGGGATCGGTAGCAGGACTCCCAGCAGTTCAGGCCTGTCTGGCGCATTTCAGCCTCATGGTGAAGGACACAAGCCAAGTATTCGTTGCCGGACCCGCAGTGGTAAAAGAAGGCGTAGGGGTCGATATCACTAAAGAAGACCTGGGTGATGAACGAGTCCAAATCCCTAATGGCGTCATCGACAACCTGGCCGAAGATGAACAGGACGCGTTTGAACAAACACGAAAATTTCTTTCCTACCTACCCTCAAACGTTTGGGAGATGGCACCCCGAGCTGAACCCAAAGACCCGGTAAATCGCAGAGAAGAGATGCTGCTAGAAGCAATACCTCGTATCAAAAGAAGAATTTATTACCCCCACAAAATCCTTGACGCTGTCCTCGACATCGACTCATTTTTCGAAATAGCTCCCCTGTCAGGTCGTGCCCACATCACAGGTTTGGGGCGAGTAGACGGTTTCCCTGTCGGGGTAATGATCAACAATCCGCTGTATTACGGCGGTGCGATGGGTCCACTAGAAGCTGAAAAAGCAATGCGACTCGTGCAGCTATGCGACACCTTTCACCTTCCACTCGTCTGGTTGTGTGACGAACCGGGCTTCCATGTTGGACCCGAAAACGAAGTCCAAGGAATACTGCGCGGCGGAGCTCGAGCCGTGACGGTCTTCTCAGCTTCGAAAATGCCATACATCTCGTTCCTTATGCGCCAGTGCTACGGGGTGGCAGGCGGCCTTCATGTTCGCCACAGCGGCATGTACCAGCGCTACGCCTGGCCATCAGCACACACAGGCTCTATGCACATCGAGGGCGGCACGATGGTTGCGTACAAACGAGAAATTCAAAATGCTGAGGACCCCAAAGCGAAACGAGAAGAAATAGAAGCACGTTTAGAAGCGATCGCTTCTCCCTTCAGAAACGCTCACGCCATGGACATCGAGAATCTGATTGACCCACGAGACACGCGACCCTTGCTCTGTGAATTTGTGCAACAAGCTCAAAGCGTTCTACAAACGCAACTCGGACCCACAGCAGGCGCCTCTTTCAGGCCATAGATCCGTTATCTCACAACCGCATCTTTCAGAGGTAGTCGCGGCGCAAACGCATGGATCCCTACCGCTGATCTTGAGTGCTGTGGTCAAGTAACGGCAGGGACCCGTGGTTTCCCCTTCGAGAGGGGTGGGGGAGACCTATGGGGGGTCTCTTCTCTAGTGGTAACGCGGTTTTGCTACGCGGTAGCGGATGGGGTTGCTCATGGTTGAGTCTCACGGCCACTCTCATCCCGATTTGGCGGTTACGTGGACCTTGCAACGACGAATGACAGCGAGGAACCGCGGATGGTGACCAAAACCGCAGAAATGCCCAAAATGCGCCCCACGAGAAGCCCTCCGAGCAGTTCTCAGCGGCACCCGAA
>Ga0206679_10002303_pt1 | contig 15203 bp, 14 predicted proteins | sample M110012015metaG_FD_155464 | JGI IMG/M metagenome (GOLD analysis project Ga0206679, IMG submission 155464) | Ammonia-oxidizing marine archaeal communities from Monterey Bay, California, United States - M1 100m 12015 | ecosystem: Environmental > Aquatic > Marine > Intertidal zone | place: USA... | reverse complement strand
TGATGCTTTGCAGGATCTGTCCCTTGATAATTATTATGAAATGAGAGATCACGTTGGCGATCGGCGTTTTTTATTAATGAAAAAGATAGAAGCAAAATACACCGCATTGTATCCTAATAAATGGTTACCGTTATATTCCCAGGTAACTTTTAGCAGTATCCCATATCATGTGGCGTACGATCAAGGGAAAATTCAAAATTCAATAATGGAGGCTGTAATGGATATTCCAAACATTGAAGAATTATGGGATTCTGAAGAGGTTATGGCCAAAATGGCTAAAGAGAGTAAATCATTTAATTTTGAGATATGAAGACAATTGGATTATTGATTTTTAGTTTAATCGCTTTTAATACCCTGACACAGGGTCTGTTTAAAAAATCATCGAAAGACAATGATTATTTAGTTGTGGTAAATGATGGCATACAGTTTAATATCGGAGCAGCTTATTTACTGCCATCTGAAGAATTGAATGGAGAATTAGCTGAATCTTCGGGAAGGGGAGTGTATCAAATTACTCCAGCAGGAAAAATAGGCTATTTTGCTGAGCTTGGATTTGCTCATTTTCCCAAATGGAATGGAGTACCGGTAAGGTTATTTAAGTCGAAAAAAACAAACAAATATCGAATAGATAAGAGTAGAATTATTGACTATTTTGATTGGGGATTGGGATACAAAGTGCTTTCCGGTAAAGAAAGCACCGCTATAGATCGTTTTAACAGCGCAGATGACCTTATTTCCAGTGTAGAAGGCACAGGAAAGTTTCAAAACAACTACTTTTTTACCCGAGTGTCGGCACATTCCTTAATATATTATGGAAAGAAAAAGATTGATAAGGCCAGAAAACATTTTATTGATAATGCCTTTGGATTTAACTTTGATTATATGCTGACTCAGGGGAATACATTTTATGAAGATGGGTATACGGATTATGCCTTAGGGCACGAATTTCAGAATCAATATAATTTACAGTTTCATTACAGTTTGGGAGTAGGAATAAGATTTAATAGGGCATGGATGATGATTCCTGCGGTTGAAATGCCATTACTCAGCCTATATAAATGGAATGGTTTTAATGCCAAAATGAATTGGTTTTCTTCACAATACTGGCCTATTATGTTGAGAGTAAGATTTATTAAATTGTTTGAGAGGGTACCAAAGTGCGGGGCATATGGAGACCCTGCAGATATGAAATTTGACAAAAAATACCGTTCAGGTAATAATTAGGATTTAAACCATTTTCTGGCCATTCTTTTGGGAAGTTTTTTGCGAATTCGTTTTAAAACTGATTCTCTGTCTGAAATATTCCTGCACCTTAATATATCCCTGTAAATCACCTTGTTATTTCGAAAAAAAGTAAATTCAAAGCTAACAGATGTCGCTTCTTCTCTATAAATGTGATAAATACTTGTTCTTCCTAACATTTCACGTAAGGAGACCTCTGTTTTACTTGGTTTGAACCTCCTGTCATAGCCCCGAACATTAACTACTAAATACGTTGTAATATTATTTTTTAGCAGCATGCTTTGAACGGAATCATTTGCCAGCACTGAAGGATCAGAACCCTGTTTCAATACATTAAGAGAAGGCATAGACTCCAGCCCATTCCTTGATAATAGCTCAGTTAACGCTACCTCTATGGCATATCGCTCATCTGGTTTATCGAATTGACCTATAATTAGTGCTTTTGAATCTTTAATAGTTTGTGTATAACCATATTGAGGTACGGAAATCACTATAAAAACGAATAAAACGAATAAATTTTTCATTTAAAATATTTTTGAAGCGATTGCTTTTACAGCTGTCGAATTTGACATGGTATAATAGTGAATACATGGGACTCCAGCTTTCATGAGCTCTTTGGATTGTTGAATTCCCCATTCTATACCCACCTTTTGTACCTCTGCATTGTTTTTGCATTTTAAGAGCTCTGAGGACAGCTCTTCAGGATAATCGATATGAAAAAATTTCGGCAGGAATGAAATATGATTCATTGTTTTTATAGGCTTCAATCCTGGAATTATTGGAACCTCAATTCCGATATTTCTACAGGCATCAACAAATTCAAAGTACTTTTTGTTATCAAAGAACATTTGAGTCACGATGTAGGATGCTCCGGCTTCAACCTTTTTCTTTAAATGTTCCAGGTCAGTTTTAAGATTCATGGCTTCGAAGTGTTTTTCAGGATAACCAGCTGCACCGATACAAAAACTCGTAGGTTCCAGCTTTATATCATCCATCATATATTCCCCCTTGTTCATTCCGGATATCTGATCAATTAATTCTACTGCATAGGAATGTCCATTAGGATCGGGGCGAAATGTAGATTCGGTTTTGATAGAATCTCCTCTTAATGCCAGTACATTGTCAATTCCCAAGAACTGTAGGTCAATTAAGGCATTTTCAGTTTCTTCCTTGCTAAATCCACCACAGATGAGATGTGGAACAGCATCTACCTTGTATTTATTCATAATGGCAGCACAAATTCCAACGGTCCCTGGCCTTTTTCGAATAGACACCTTTTCCAACAGACCATTTTCTTTTTCTTTATAGACGTATTCTTCACGGTGATACGTTACATTGACGAATTTTGGTTTAAATTCCATTAAAGGATCAATACCATCGAATATAGATTGTATACTTTTCCCTTTCAGAGGAGGTAGTATTTCAAATGAAAACAAAGGATCTTTAGATGACTCAATATATTCGATAACTTTCATAGATGGGTTTACTTGCAAAAATAAATAATACTTCCTTGGCCGTTATATAAATTATGGAATACTTTCATTAATTGATTCATAAATAATTGTTGCTGCCTTAATTATTTCCTGATTACTAATATTTAAAGGAGGCGATAGTCTGAAACTATTTGGATGTGATAAAAACCAAAATATTAAAACTCCCTTCTCCAAGCACCTGTGAACTACTTTGGAAACAATTTCTTGAGATTCCATATCAAATGCGAGCATCATGCCTATTCGTCGGTGGCTAATTATGGCTGGGTGTTTCGAAATCATTTCTTCTAATAAAGCTCCTGATTTTTCAACTTCCTCAAAATTGATCTCTTCCTCTAATGCTGTACAAAAACCTGCCGCTGCCGCACATGTCAGTGGGTGTCCACCAAATGTAGTGATGTGTCCTAATGCCGGATTATTTTTGAAGGTGTCTAGGATTTCTTTATTTGCGATTAAAGCTCCAATCGGTAATCCTCCTCCAAGTGCTTTTCCTAATGTTAATATGTCGGGCTGAATTCCGTAATGTTCAAAAGCGAAATATTTTCCAGTTCTACCAAGGCCACATTGGATTTCATCAAGAATTAATAGTGCACCCACTTCTTTACATCGTTTTATCAGCTCGGTCATAAATGTCTGAGACGGAATCTGAACTCCCGCGTCTCCCTGCACTGTTTCGAGAAAAACACCGGCAGTTTTGGTACTGATTGCATTAAGGTCCTCCATTTTATTCAGGTGAATGAACCTCACATCCGGAAGAAGTGGACGAAAATTCCTTTTCCTATTCTCATTTCCTGAAATGCTAAGTGATCCGTTGGTGCTTCCGTGATAGGAACCATGAAATGAAATGAGCTCAGAACGACCTGTATATGCTCGGCAAAGCTTTATGGCTGCTTCATTGGCTTCTGTACCGGAGTTTACAGCATATAGACAATCCAGATTTTGAGGTAAAAGAGATTTTAAACTTCGCGAGAGATTCAATTGGGCTTCTTGAATAAATTCACCGTAGACCATTACATGCAAATGCTTGTCTAACTGATCTTTGATCGCTTTCACAACCCTTGGATGATTATGTCCTATATTATTGACAGCGACACCCGAAATCATATCCATATATCTCTTGCCTTTCTTATCGAAAATGTACACCCCCTCTGCATAATCCACTTCAATTAGAAAAGGACTTGAGTTGGTTTGTGCAAGAGAATTTATGAATTCTTTCTTTATGTTCACTGGCATCTAATTTTGCAATAGTTCAACTATGGGATTTCCAGTCATGGCGCCAATTCTCTGCAAATTCAACATATGGACTAAGGTTGCAGCGATATCTGTTATTAATACAGGGCGATAAATCTCTTGTTTTTTAATGCCTGAACCGTACCATAAAAGGGGAACATGGGTATCATAGGAGTAGCCCGAACCATGTGACGTACCTTGATGCATGGCCGGATCTACAGAGCTTCTTGGAAGATAACCAGGCTCCAATACTATAATAAGGTCTCCGGACCTGTGGGAGTCATACCCCATATTGATTAATTTGACCCATTTGTCGTCATCATGGGCTAAAGTTCCGCCACCTGTAACCACTTTTTTAATTCCGGGGATTTTGTTGAGCTCTTCAGTAAGTACCTGAACGACCTCTTGTTTTTCCAGACCCTGTATAGAGTCAATTCTATTATAATTGAGGTATACATTCAAATTAGACACATTCTCTATTAAATCGGCTTGAAATGCGCTCATACTCCTTTCTTTTAATCTAATTAAGACCGAGTCCAAAAGTAAATATCCACCAGGGAGCTTTTCATCAACCAGCTGCTGAGGCACAGTGACAACACCATGGTCAGCAGTTAAAAAAAGGACATATCCATTTTTGCCATAATTTTTATCTAAAGCTTTTATTAATCGTTCGATTTCCATGTCTAAACGAATATACATGTCCTCTATTTCTTTTGAATAAGGTCCAAAAGCATGCCCGGCAATATCGGTAGAAGAATAGCTGATACACAGCATATCTGTATGCTCTCCGTTACCCATATCCTCCTTGTCCATTGCTTCCAATGCCAGATCAGTTAATAGGGTATTTGCAAAAGGAGACACCGTAAATAGAGAAAAATTCGAATTTTTAATTATAAGACTCTTGATGTCATATGGGAATTGAGCATTTTCTTTTCCTGGTAGCACAACTTCATATTTACTGTTATCACTATTTGAATAGCTTTCATTTTCTAATACAGGATTCCATATTTTTGCATAGCTATAGCCGTTTTTAACCTTGTTAAACTCTTGCAGCCAGCTAGGTAAGCTTGATTCAAAATAATCGCTTGTAATGAACCCCCCGGAAAGGTAATCAAACCAATAAGAACCATCACTTTTATGCCCCCCAGGAAGTATGGCTCCGCGATCCTTAATGGAAATTGAAATCACCTTGGATTTTGGATAAGTCATTTTGAGCTGATCAGTAATGGTGTACGTATTGAGCCTATGTGGAGAACAAAGACCGTAAATAGACCCAGCTGATCCTACACATTTGGTATTTGAATCACTTACACAGTTTACAATTGTTTTAAGAGATCGGTCATACCACGCATTGGCTACAATTCCATGATTATTCGGAGTTGTTCCTGTATATATGGATGCATGTCCAGGACCTGTAAATGTCGGTATATAATTATATTCCACATTTCGGCAATTACTGCCTTTAGACATTATTTTGTTGAATCCTTTTGATGAATAATTGTGCTGAAATCGATATAAATAATCATAGCACATCTGGTCAACTACTATGCCTACAACAATTTTGGGCTTTTTCTTTTGAGCAGTTGAAGTAAAACACAAACAGGTAATAGCGCAGATCAATACATATTTCATACGATAAAATTAGCAAATATCTCTATCGCCTGTTTTTATTTTTTTTTAGGATGCAACTTTTAAAAAAAACAACCCGTCTAGGCGATGGGTTACTAAAATTGTTAGTTAAACCTTTATCAAACAATTAGAAGCGTAGATTTTTCTACGCTTCTTTTTTTATATATGGATGCAACTTTTTAATGACTCTTACAGTCTATTTATCAAACTACTATAAACTCTAAGATACTTAACTCTTATCTGAACAAAGCACCACTTCGTTGGTGCTTTTTTTATGGAGTTTAAAATGCGATGCAACTTTATTTGAATCTTTGGCGTCTAACACCCAAACTACTATAACTCTAAGATACTTAACTCTTATCTGAACAAAGCACTACTTCGGTGGTGCTTTTTTTATGAAATTAAAAATGTGATGCAACTTTTTGACAACTTAAAGAGTCTATTAATCAAACTACTATGAGACTGTTATCTAGGAAAAAAGCATTACTTCGGTGGTGCTTTTTTATGAAATTAAAAATGTGATGCAACTTTTTAAATACACATAGAGTCTACTAATCAAACTACTATAAACTCTAAGATACTTAACTCTTATCTGAACAAAGCACTACTTCGGTGGTGCTTTTTTTATGAAATTAAAAATGTGATGCAACTTTTTAATAAGTTATAGAGTCTATTAATCAAACTACTATGAAACTGTTATCTAGAAAATAAAGCACCACTTTGCTGGTGCTTTTTTCTTATGAGATAAATTTGTATCCCACACCTTTAACAGTAGAAATGTAATTTTCCCCAATTTTTTCTCTTAATTTTCTAATATGCACATCGATTGTTCTATCCCCTACAATGATATTCTCACCCCATACCTTCTTCATAATTTCATCTCTTCGAAATACAAAATTAGGTTTCGAATATAAAAGAGAAAGAAGCTCAAATTCTTTTTTAGGAAGCTGAATTTCTTTACCATCTTTCGTCACCAGGTATTTTTCGAAATTGATTTGTAAGCCGATGAGCTGATGACTCTCCTGTTCAGGGTGCAATCGTCTTAATATCGCATTAAGCCGACTGATTAGAACTTTTGGTTTTATAGGTTTGGCTACATAATCATCACCTCCAGCCTCTAAACCGGCAATTTGACTATAATCTTCATTTCTGGCAGTTAAGAAACAAATTAGAATATCCTTATTATTTGGATCTGATTTTATTCGTTCGCAAACTTCAATGCCATCCATCTCAGGCATCATGACATCAAGTAATATTAGATTGGGTTTAACCTCCTGAACTCTCTCAAGGCATTCCAATCCATTTGACGCTTGATGAGTAATAAACCCTTCTTTTTCCAAATTGTATTTAAGTAAATGTCTAATGTCATCATCGTCATCTACAATAAGGATGTTATATTGAGTCATACTAACAAATATAACGACTTTCAATAAATTATAAGTTTTGCAAAATGCGAAAAGCAAAATGTGAATAAGATGTGAATAAATTATTTTTTACTACCAATAATCGGATATCTATTCTCACTACATTTAGAGTACGGTAGGTTAGGTTAATTTAGTAAAAGAGCTCAGCTTTATTGGGCTCTTTTTTTATAACTTCGTCGTATGAAAATCAAAATTTTATTGGTTGAAGATGATTTGAATTTGGGATTGGTTATTTCCGATCATTTAAACTCAAATGGTTATCAGGTTACAATTGCTGATGATGGCTCTGAGGGGCTAATCAAATTTAATGCTGAGCTATTTCATTTATGTATTCTTGACGTAATGCTTCCTAAATTAGATGGATTTTCCGTGGCAAAAGACATACGAAAATTAAATACGGACATCCCCATTTTATTTTTAACCGCAAAATCTATGACTGAAGATAAAATCATGGGCTTTGAAGCAGGCGGGGACGATTATCTGACCAAACCCTTTAGTGTAGAAGAGCTTCAATTGAGGGTTAAATCTTTACTCAAAAGAGTTAATCTGAATTCTAGTGAGGAGGTCCTGAAAAAAATCAACATAGGTAATTATATTTATGATGTGGAAAACCAGATTTTAAGCATAAAAAAAGCTGAAAAAACATTGACAAAAAAAGAGGCTCAAATATTAAATCTTCTATATAAGTATAAAAATCAAGTGATTACACGTGAGATTATTCTTAAAGCTGTTTGGGGACAGGATGATTATTTCGTGGGAAGAAGCTTGGATGTGTTTATTACCAAATTACGCAAGTATTTTAAAGATGACCCCAGAATAATTATCTCTAATCTGCATGGAGTGGGTTTTAAATTTCAGATTCCCGATTCTTGAATGAATTAATTTTACATATTGAAACTTCAACAAAGGTATGCTCTGTAGCGCTTTCTAATTCTGGTGAGTGCATTGCAATCATTGAAAAGAATCCGGATGACTATATTCACGGGGAGTATGTAACTCTGTTTATTGAAGAGGTGCTTAGCCAGGCTGAAAAGTCTATTGAAGATCTACATGCAGTTTCAGTTTCTATAGGGCCTGGTTCGTACACTGGATTGAGAATTGGTCTTTCAGTGGCAAAAGGGATATGCTATGGATTAAAAATCCCATTAATTGCCATTGGTTCTTTAGATTGCTTGTTAAATGTGGCTAAAACAAAATATCCTAAACATACGCTTTGCGCAGTTATGGATGCAAGGAGAATGGAGGTGTATTCAAAACTAGTAACAGAAAAAGGTGAAGTCTTGTTGGGTCAAAATGCCGTTGTTATTGATGAAAAGTCCTTTATAGAACACGATCCATTTGTTTATTTTGGAGATGGTTCATCTAAATTGCACAATATCTGGTCAGGCAGGAATCTCATTGAAGATTTGGATATAAATATAAGCGCCAGTGGACAAATTGCTTCTTCCATTATTAAATATCGTAATGGAGATTTTGAAGATTTGGCTTACTGTAGACCGATTTATTTGAAAGAATTTGGTGCAAATTAAAACTCACATTCTTTGGCAGACGTAGATTTTTTAAAAAATAAGTGCTGATTTCTTTATTCTTTTTGAACACATTATTAACTTTGAGGAAAGATGATTGTAATGAATCAAAAAATTCAGTTTCACATAAAAGACATTTCTGATAAAGCCAAAAAGCTCATTGACAGTATGTCTGAATTGAAAAATGAAAATGGAAAGCTAAAGGCAAAGAATGAAGAGTTAGCTTCGAAATTAGCTGAAATTGAAAAGAATTTGAATCAGGCAAAAACGGAAAATGTGAAGCTGGACCAATTGTTACAATCATCAAAACAAAGTGTTATTGATTCTTCTTCTGTTAAATCAAAAGAAAATAATGAGGAGATAGATCAACTAGTTAGAGAAATTGAAAACTGCATAGACCAATTAAAGCGATGATATGGGTAAAGTTTCATTAAAAGTTACTATAGCGGGGAGGACATATCCATTAAATATTAATGAGAAGGAGAAGGATGACGTCTTGACGGCTGTATCCGATATCAATCGTGCAATTGACAAGTTAAAGAAAAATTATGCCGTGAAGGATCCTCAGGATTTAATTGCCATGACAGCCTTACAGCTGGTAATGAAGCGTGATTCCAATTCCGGAAAAGTGAAATCAGCATCTAAATCCTCTAATGAGGATGTTGATGTCATTGAAAAAGCTTTGGCAAACTTGTCTAAACAACTGGATTTATAATAGTCTATTTCTCATGAATCAATAACGCAATTATTTAACTTATTAATTGTGTTGAAAAATGAATATAGTATTTTTAATTGCCGGCTTAGCTTCAGGTTTAGCTGGATCATTGATTGTCCAAAAAGTAGTTCTTAAAAATAAAGCTCAAAAAGTCATTAAGGATGCTGAGGCTAAAGGAGAGAACATTAAAAAGGAGAGAATTCTGCAAGCAAAAGAACGTTTTCTGAAGCTTAAAGAAGAGCATGAAGCCAAACGTAAAGAGAGAGATCGCCTAGTACAATCCTCTGAAGACAGGGTCAAAACCAAAGAAAACAAACTTGAAAATAAGCTTTCTGAAATAGGAAGAAGAGAAAAGGAAATAGAAAAAATCCGTTCAGATTACGATGCTAAATATAAGGGATTGGAAATCAGAATGAAGGAGTTAGATAAGACCCAGGAAAAAAGAGTAAGCGAGCTTTCGAAAATCAGTGGAATGTCGGCAGAAGAGGCTAAAAATCTTTTAATGGAAGCTCTTCAGGATGAGGCGAGATCAGCGGCGATGGTTCAGCTAAAAGAGATTCAAGAAGAGGCCAAGCTTAATGCAAATAAAGAAGCACGCAAAATTGTTATACAGTCCATTCAAAGAGTTGCTACAGAGCAGGCTATTGAAAATGCTGTCTCTGTGTTTAATATTGATTCAGATGAAGTTAAAGGTAGAATTATTGGTAGAGAAGGAAGAAATATTAGGGCCTTGGAGGCGGCAACAGGTGTTGAAATAATTGTTGATGACACTCCCGAAGCGATAATGCTATCGTGCTTTGACCCTGTAAGAAGAGAAATTGCCAGATTATCATTACATCAGTTGGTTACGGATGGTAGAATCCACCCTGCACGAATTGAAGAAATTGTAGGAAAAACAAGAAAGCAGCTGGATGAAGAAATTGCAGAAACTGGTAAAAGAACGTGTATTGATCTAGGGATTCATAATCTTCACCCTCAGCTTATGAAGATGGTTGGTCGTATGAAATTTCGTTCATCCTATGGACAGAATTTACTGCAGCATTCGCGAGAAGTTGCCAACTTATGCGCCACTATGGCTTCTGAATTAGGCTTAAACCCCAAAATCGCAAAACGTGCGGGACTGCTGCATGATATTGGAAAAGTACCTGATGAAGAGCCGGAATTACCCCATGCTATTTTAGGGATGAAGATTGCAGAGAAATTTGGTGAAAAACCTGATATATTGAACGCAATTGGGGCGCATCACGATGAAATTGAAATGACTACTTTGATTTCACCTATTGTTCAGGTTTGTGATGCTGTATCTGGTGCTCGACCAGGTGCTCGACGAGAAATTGTAGAAGCATATATTAAGCGTATTAAGGATCTAGAGGGATTGGCAATGTCTTTTGATGGTGTGGCAAGTGCATATGCCATACAGGCTGGTAGAGAATTAAGAATCATGGTTGAATCGGATAAAGTGACCGACATCAGAGCTGAAGAATTATCATTTCAAATATCAGAGAAAATACAAACCGAAATGACGTATCCAGGTCAGGTCAAAATAACTGTAATTCGTGAGAAAAGAGCAGTTAATTATGCCAAATAGAAGACTTGAGTTATAAGAAATTCGTAATTGTTTCTTCAAAGGAATGAATAGTATACCAAAATTAATTGCAGGACCTTGTAGTGCTGAATCACGTGAACAGGTGATTGAAACTGCTAAAAATCTGGCAAAGCTTAAAATTGACTTTTTTAGGGCTGGTATATGGAAGCCCAGAACACGTCCAGGAGCTTTTGAGGGAGCTGGCCTTCCCGCTTTAGCCTGGATGGTTGAAGCAAAAGAAAAGTATGGTCTGAAAATATGTACTGAGGTTGCTCACCCTTCTCATGTAGAAGCTGTATTGAAAGCGGGATTCGATATGGTGTGGATAGGAGCAAGGTCTACTGCTAATCCGTTTACTATTCAAGAAATTTCGGAAGCCATCAAGGGTGTAGAAATACCTGTAATGATTAAAAACCCTACAAATCCCGACTTAAAATTGTGGATTGGTGCAGTAGAGCGATTTATGAATAATGGTATTGAGGATATTTCTGTTATACACAGGGGATTTTCAGTGTATGACAAACACCTGTATAGGAATAATCCGAACTGGCAAATCGCTCTGGACATTAAAAAAGAATTACCTCAGGTACCCTTAATCTGTGACCCTTCGCATATTTCAGGTCGTAGACATCTTGTCTATGATATAGCTCAAAAGGCGATGGATCTTCGTTATGACGGACTTATGATAGAAACGCATTGTAATCCTGACGAAGCCTGGACCGATAAAAAGCAGCAATTAAGCCCTGCCGAGCTAATTGATTTACTTTCGAGACTAAAGCTTAGAGATAGGCGTGAATCCGTGGATGAGCCACTGCAGAATTTTAGAATGGAATTAAGTGAAATTGATTCAGATTTGGTTGACTTACTGAAAAGGAGAATGGATATATCCGAACAAATAGGAATATACAAGAAAGAACAGAATTTGGTTATTTTTCAGAAATCCAGATGGGAAAAAGCATTTCAAAACAATATCGATAATGCCTTAAATTCTGATTTATCAGAAGAATTTGCTTCACAATTATTCAAAATGATTCATCAGGAATCTATAGTGAAACAATCAAAAATATTTTTGAAACCGGATGAAACAGATTAGTCCATTTACCTATTTTGGAACCATTCAATCGTGTACCTCGAAAAGTCATGCTCAGCGTATATTGCTTCTTGGACTACTCTCTAAAAGGGATTTTTTTATTGAAAACTTTTTTCATTCCGAATGCAGTGAAGATGTCAGAAATATGATTACAGTTCTAACTCAATTAGGTCATGAATTTGTTGAAAAGAAAACAGGAACAGATGTGATAGCACCCACAGATGGAATTAAATATTCTTTTGATTCGATTTCAGTTGGAGAATCGGGGTTTGCATTAAGAACACTCTCCACTGTAATGTCAAGATTTCTGGAGAAATATGAAATACACGGGACGAAAACAATCCTGGATCGAAATCATAGAGAATTGATTAAATCTCTTCAAAAGATTGGTTTTCAAGTCAGTTCAAATCAATCTGGTCTTCCTATAGCTATTGCTGCTGATAAGACGCTGAATTCTAATTTATATGTTGATGGAAGCGAAGGCTCTCAGTTTCTGTCTGGATTACTCATGTTATGTCCATTTTTGAGCCATGATACACGTATTAGTGTGGAGAATTTAAAAAGTAAGCCCTATATTGATTTGACCATAAGAACTATTGAACAATTCAATGGAACGATAGCTCAATCAAATTACAGCGATTTCAGAATTTCCGGGGATCAAAGGCTTTCTACAGATCGAATTTCGGTTGATGGAGACTGGAGCAATATGGCATTCCATATTGTGGGAGCGGCCTTAAATGGGGATATTGAAATTTCAGGTTTGTCAATGAAGTCAAATCAGGCTGATGAAATGGTGCTTGGTATCGTTGAAGAATTTGGAGCCATATTAGAGTATAAGAATAACAAACTATGCGTAAAAAATTCGAAAGAGAACCCTATTCATGCATCGCTGGTAGATGCACCTGACCTCTTTCCTGCAATAGCCGTTTTGGCATGTGGTGCCAAAGGGGTTTCCAGACTAACTGGGATTAGCAGGCTATTAAATAAGGAAAGCAATCGTTTGAAAAGCATTTGCGAAATGCTCACGGTGTTTCAAGTAAAGTTCGAAGTTGAAGCTGACGATCTTTGTATATTTGGAAACGGAACTATTAAAGGTGGGCACGTAATTACCTATGGTGATCATCGAATAGCAATGGCGGCAGTTACCGCCTCGACAATTGCAAATTCAGAAATTAGTATCGATGATTCAGATTGCGTTCAGAAGTCTTACCGAAATTATTTCAGAGATATGTATATTATGCTGAATTAAATGTGTATAAGGAGTATTATAGCGATTGTAATCTTACTATCTGGATACCAGATTGTTGCTCAAAACAGTATACATAGGGTAGACCAGAGTCCATATCCTTCATCAAGCCAAGCGGATACGCTATATCTATTTCACGATGACTTATTGACAGATTATGAAATCTTGCTCTTACAAAGTATACAAGGCTTATTAGCGAAGACAGAGCCAAAAATATATAGGGACAGGGGAGGAGGAAGCTCCATATGGATTAATGATCTAGCAGAAAATTATAATGTGCTTGTATCGGATGAATTTGATGGAAATATGGAGCCTTTTTTATCAGTATATCATTCACAATTTTCTGGGTATATCCTTTGCAATGTAGATGACAATTCAGCTAATGTCGCTAATTCAATTTGCGGTCCGCTAAATGCGATTGCCGTAACACCACAGCTGCAGGATATGGTAGAATCATTCGGTATACCTATGTTAGCTGACGTCAGAGAAAAGGAGGAGCAATGGGTTTTAGATCAGTACGATTCCCTACTAAACAAGAAAATCGTAACGTATCAGAGAGAAGACAAATCTCTGTTTCTTGGGGATTATTCAATTTTTACAGATGCCTTGCATTTCTATGACGACATTCACAGCTCGACAACTGAAAACTCTTTTTCAAGGATGGAGTCAAATTCGATATTATTTGGTTGGGGGGATGACGAGTATCAGACCGTTTCTAAAGCCTCATCTTATTCGATAGGGGTCCACCCAGCAGACTGGGGTTTTAATATTTCCACTTTAACCAGTTTTAATGCTGAAACTTCTCAGCATATTGCTGACATAAACCCTGTAATAGAAGAAGGGACGCATACCGTATGTTTTTTAATGTCGGATGGAGATAATGTGCAATGGATGCTTAATCTGTTTGCTGAAGATGAAAGATGGTTTGGGAGTCCAAACAGAGGACTTATGGATATAGGATGGACCATACCACCCGCACTTTCAGAAATTGCTCCAACCGTAATGAGTAAGATTTATTCTATGGCGGAAGATACCGATTCAGGAAAAGATTATTTTGTAGCAGGGCCTTCCGGACACACCTATCATTTTCCAGATCTGTATCCAGAATTGGACAATTCATGTACTCTTATGAATCGTTTTATGAAAAAGGCGGATTTACAAATTGTCAATCTTCTGGGTAACGACTATGATTTTGGCTATTTCTACCCCTATTTAAAGCAGGAATCTGTTGATGGCATTTTTTATTATGACTATTCTGATTACAGTAAAGAGAAGGGAAGGATGGACTGTTTTGCATTAAAACCCGTGATTGCAGGAAAATATAATTTGTGGGGCGGTTTTGAATCTTGTGAAAGTCTGGCTGATAAATTGAATGCAGAAATTCGGGATCCTCATTCTGAAGATGGTTACTCTCTGGTGGCCGTTCATGCATGGTCAAATTCAGTAGACAGCTTATTGTATATAAAATCACTATTGAATGAGGATGTACGTATTGTAGCTCCAGATGAATTTGTACAGCTAATTAGCAACAATATTTGTGGACCAATGATTCCGGATAGGCCAGAAATCGAAGTTGCACCAAATCCGGTTTTAGATAATGTCAGATTTAGATTAAGGGGAATATGCTGTGAGGATTATCAAATAAAAATTTCAGATATGACGGGTAAAGAATTTGATTTTGATTTTGTTGCAACACAGACCATTGATGGTTGGGTTTTTGAAGGAAGTATAGAGCCTCTAAAGGTAGGGTACTATAACTTTAGTTTTGAATGTGAACAAGGAGAGGCATCTACAAAATTCTTTAAATTCAATTAGAGCTTAATCCAGAAAGGTAATGGCTTTTTCATTTTCAACATTCATTGTAGGTACTCCTTTGTTTTCTGATATTTTTCCTCGAATGCATACTTTTTTGTTTTTGAGCTCGATGTGAGGTTGGTAGCTGAAATTATGAAGGTTACTGTTCCATATGGTTAGCGAAAAAATTTGGTTTGGAAAAGCCTTGTCTAAATTTAAAAAAGTGTGTTTG
>Ga0206679_10002302_pt1 | contig 15205 bp, 10 predicted proteins | sample M110012015metaG_FD_155464 | JGI IMG/M metagenome (GOLD analysis project Ga0206679, IMG submission 155464) | Ammonia-oxidizing marine archaeal communities from Monterey Bay, California, United States - M1 100m 12015 | ecosystem: Environmental > Aquatic > Marine > Intertidal zone | place: USA... | reverse complement strand
GAAAAAAATACTTGCGCTGTGGGCAGTACCGAGATCGACATCAACAGCATTCGAGTGGATGATGAGAATGCGTGGTGATTTCGAGTGTTTTCATGAACCATTTGGGGAAGTTTGGTATCAAGGCGAAGATCCCTTATGGCCACGTGCAACTGAAGATAGCTTGCGCACCCCAGGTCTGACCTATGAGGCCTGTTGGCAGAACCTTCAGGATGTTTTATCTGATAAATCTGTATTCATAAAAGATTTTCCCATGTACTTGGATCCAGTGCTATCAGACGATTTTCTTTCAAATTTTAATCATAGTTTTCTGATCCGTGACCCATTAAAGACTCTTACCTCCATGCACCAAAAATGGCCTGATTTCCATGAAAAAGAAATCGGATTTATTGAACAACGGAAACTTTTTGACCTTCTATGTGACCTGGATGGTGTGGCGCCGCCGGTAATAGATAGTGATGATTTACTGGAGAATCCTTTTGAGATGGTAAAACTCTGGTGTCATGCAGTAGGGATTACCTTCCTTCCCGAAGCTCTCTCATGGGAATCTGGTTCACGTGATGAAGTGAGTTGGTGGGACGGTGGATCATTCCACGAGAACCTCAGAAATTCGGATGGTTTAAAAAAGCAACCAAGAAAAGTTGTCAGCTTGGAAGAGTCACCGAAACGAGTTAAAGAGGTCTATGAGACCATCCGACCACATTATGAACATTTAGCGTCGCATCGTATTATCTTAAAAAACGACTGAGAGCCGCATGGATTTATACGCATTGTGCATTAGTTTTTAAAATCAGACCCGATTCGATATGTGGCATTTTTTCAGTGATAATTGGAGGAGTTCAAGGAGGCTTTTATGGCTACTAAAGATTTTCCAAGCACAATCGAAGATGTCTCGACGGATTGGCTAACTGGCGTATTGCAAGGTTCTGGATTCGATGGAGTCGAGATAACTGACATGCAGGTTGAAGTGATAGGTGAAGGTGTAGGAATAATGGGTCTTTTGTACAGAGTGAAACTTTCATACAGTGATCCCTCATCGAAAGACTCTCCAGACTCTGTAGTCATCAAAGTTCCATCACCACACGAACAGACAAGACACATAGCTCGGGCTTTCATGTTTTATGGAAAAGAAATCGGTTTCTATCGAGATGCAGCAAAAGACACTCCTCTTGGCACGCCAAAATGTTATGCGGCACTCCACGATCCTGAATCCGACGACTTTGTACTAGTTCTCGAAGATCTTGACGGAACAGAAGTCATAAGTCAGCTAGACGGTTGCCCTATAGATAAAGCTGAAATTGCAATAGAAGCGCTAGCCAGACACCATGCAGCATTTTGGGAAAGCGAACGTTTCACCGGCGACCTGTCATGGGTCCCATACGGATGGGATGTTCCCTTCCCACAAGCTATAGCTCAAGGATTTTCTGAGGCATGGCCAAGTTGCATGGAAATGTTTCCCAATGGAGTATCCGACCGCATAAAAAAAGTTGGAGAAAAATTCCCGGCAGTAACAGGTGAAATGATGGAATTAGCTGACAGTCCAATCACATTGGCGCACGGTGATTTCCGACTGGACAACCTATTTTTCCAAAATGAAACTATCAAAGTTATTGATTGGCAAATTTGCATAAAAACTGTCGGAGGTTATGACGTCGGATATTTCCTCAGTCAGAGCCTCACGATTGAAGACCGAAGAAACCATGAAACCGAATTGTTAGAGAGGTATCGAAAAACTTTAAGTGACATAGGCCTGGACTACCCACAAGATCGACTCATGGAAGACTACAGACGCTCCATATTGTTCTGCTTGGCTTACCCCGTGCAAGCTTCAGCAGCTGCTCTGGTAAATGAGAGAGCAGTGCAACTCGTTACTGAAATGTTCGCCCGAGTGTCTACAGCAATCGAAGATCTTGACGCTGATGAGTTCTTGCCTGAATAACTGATTCAAGAGATTATTTAAATGGTTACTTTCTTAGCGTTAGCAGCGGCTGTACTAGCAGGAACCGGAGATTTTTTCGGAGGTAAAGCCACAAAGAAAACAAACGTTGTCTCTGTGCTGGCTATCTCACACTTCCTAGGACTCATAATAATTCTGGTTATGGCTCCATTGATGGCAGAAGAATTCAAAACTCATGATTTCTTTCTAGGAGTTCTGGCATCAAGTTTCGGTTTATGTGGACTAACTCTTCTATACAGAGGTTTAGCAAAAGGACCAATGGCAATAGTTGCTCCAATAACAGCGCTAGCGTGCGCAACTCTACCTGTCATTTGGGGCTTACTCTCCGGGGAAAAACTTTCGACACAACAGACCGTGGGAGTATTTATTGGCTTGCTAGCAATATTTTTGATCTCTTGGACACCAGGTGAACGGACTGCAATTAAAGGTTTATTGATACTAGAAGCCTTGATAGCTGGATTAGCTTTTGGGGCTTTTTTTATTGTCATTGACGGAACTTCAGAGACAACAGCACCTTGGCCCGTTGTCGGCTCGCGAGTCTTTTCAGTGGTCGCTATTTTTCTTTTTGTAATTATCGGAAGGAAAAAAATAAAACCAGAACAAAATTCGACCCCTTACATCATCGGAGCGGGATTTTTCGACACACTAGCGAATGTTGTTTTACTGGCTGCATTAAACAAAGGATTTCTGAGTTTAGTTTCAGTCCTAGCTTCTTTTTATCCTGCAGTAACGGTTCTACTCGCAAGATTTTTTCTAAAAGAAATGATGTTAAAAAGTCAGATCATTGGATTGCTTTTAGGTTTGACCTCAATAGCACTCTTAGCGATTAGTTAAATCGAATCTAAAAATGATCGAAGAAGTATTGCCGACTTACTCCTTCCTATGATCAACACTTCTGAAAGGTCGAGAAAGTTAGAGAGGTCTTTAACTTCTTTTGCGAGTTCCGAAAGAACTATTTCCGGATCCGTTCCTGCTTCTAAATAGACCCCTTTAACGAGTAGCTTTCCTTCATGACGAACAGCTTTTAAATCCACACGCGCTACTAGGTTTTCATTTAACAGAAAAGGTAAAACGTAGTAACCGTATTTCCGTTTCTCTCTTGGAACATAAATTTCTAATCGGTATTTGAAATCAAAAAGTCTTTCAAGGCGGGGTCGACACCAAACCAGAGAATCAAAAGGCGACAGGAGTGCTCTGGATGAGATTTTTTTTGGCGAGGATACAGAAGGATGCAGATATGCATTTTCATCCCACCCTTCAACACTTACAGAGAGCAATTTTTTCTTTTCCAAAAGGGAAGGAATAGCTTCATGCACAAATGAAGGTTTCATCCTAAAATAATCAGCGATGTCATCGACGGTTCCGATTCCATTGCAACGCGCAGCGATCAGAATTAACTCCTCGATAGATTCACTTTCTAGGGGATCGGAGAGAGAGTAGATATTTTTTGGAATCGCTGAATTAAAAGGAACGTAACTCCTGGAAAAATTTTTGTCTCTTTTCACAGCTATTTCACCAATTCTGAAAAGCCAATCAAGTGTCTTTTGGCCGTCTGAACGACCACTCCACCAGGATCCAGAACGACTCCGAGGTTCACTCAATTCAGAAGCTTTAATTGGAGATGTTGACAGTAAGACTTGATCCATTACGTCTCTAACATATTTCTTCTGTGAGTTGGCTAATTCGAAAAGACCTTTCCATGTTTCGCCATTAAGCGCTCTGCTTTTCTTCCAACGAAGGAAAGGTTCCGTTTCAACAGACAGAATTGATGCCTCATGTGCCCAAGATTCGAAAATTTCTCCTGAATGCCAAATCCAGTCATCTAGTTTCAATCGGTCATATTTTCCCAAACGACTGAAAAAAACCAAATAATGGGATCTGCAGACTGCTTGAACTGAATCTAGTTGCACGAGGCCTGTGTCACCGAATACGCGACGGAAATGTCTTCGATCAACTTTGCCGTTAGGTCGCGGACGGTGTAAGCCTTGTGCAGTCACAGCAATGCGTTTTGCTGAAACCGCATCAATTTCTAAATTAGTTTTTTTATTCATAAAACACTGAAACATTTAATCAGATATAACGAAATAACAACTAAATAGGAATAAGTGCCGTACGCTTCGTGAATGTCGAAAGAGCATGCAATGAACGAGTCACTGCAACATGCCGATCTTCAGAAACGAACCCTTCGAACTCTTATGTCAGGTTTGGTGCCGGCAGGTGCGGCCATTACAAGTGCCTACTCGGCGGCTGCGGTTCTCGGAGAGGAAATAACAGGAAATGAAACGCTTGGCGCACTAGCTGCTGCTTGCCTGACTACAGGAGCGGCACTATCAACCTTGCCATTAGCGAAAATAATGACTGTCAAAGGAAGACGTCCAGGGATAGTTGTTGGTTACGCGACTGCCGTTCTTGGAGCGATTTTAGCAATGACAGCTGCTATTACAGGGGTTTACATATTTCTGCCACTTGGCATTCTTGGAGTTGGTGTAGGTAACGGTGCTAATTTAGCGGCGCGTTTCGCAGCAGCAGATTTAGCACCCGAAGAAAACAAAGCTTCAGCGATAGGTAACTTGGTTTGGGCATCCACAATCGGCTCTGTACTCGGACCTACTATTGGCCTAGGTCCTGCCAAAAAATTAGGAGACTTTCTTGGCGCTCCTGAACTTGCAGGACCTTATATCGTTTCAGGTTTACTTTTTCTGTTAGCTGCTCTGACCATTCAAAAATGGCTCAGACCGGACCCACTAGTTGTAATAGGTGGCATAGGAGGTGAAGGAGGGCAGCAAACTTCAGTAAAAAAAGCCTTCAGAATACTGTTCTCATCAAAAATAGGGCGCCTTTCTGTTGGATCCATGGTTGTCGGACATGTGGTCATGGTTGGAGTTATGACAATGACACCGTTGCATCTCAAAGATGGTGGTCATCAACTCGAAATAGTTGGCTTTGTGATATCGCTTCACATAATAGGCATGTACGCATTCTCACCACTTGTAGGTGCTCTAACCGGAAAGATTGGAGCAAAAGCTGTTATCGCTCTCGGTGGAGCATTTTTAGTGATCGGATCTGAACTCGCATCTCACACCGAACCTCAAGATTCACTTGGTGTTTTCATGGGTCTTTTCCTCATAGGTCTCGGATGGAGTTTCGGATTAGTCGCAAGCTCAGCACTGATTGCAAGTGAATTTGATGGTCCGGAAAAAGTTCGAATCCAAGGTTTAGCGGATCTCTCGATGACGGCAGCAGGGGGTCTAGCAGGTCTTGGTTCTGGATTAGTGGTAACAGTGACCGATTATCAAACCCTGAGTCATTACAGTGCATTTCTGGGTTTGTATCCACTAATGACCGTAGTATTTTTCTTCCTCATCGAGAAAAAGCGACGAAATTCATTAAGAGAACGTCTCTAGTCCAATCAAATCAGTAGAGAAGTTCCAAGAACAGTAAGAATTGCACCAAACCATGCAAACGGAACAGGCATTTTTTTCGTAACTATTGATTGAAGAGGTAATAGTAAAACCGGCGTAGTAGCTGAAAGTATGGAGACAACACCTGCGTCACCGTTACCAAGGGCGTAAAGAAGAAGAGTCATTCCGCACACCATTGCTATCAGGGCACTGGAAGCCAATTTGAACGGATCATGTTTAAGAAGGGGAGTTTTCTTTACAGAACGGGTTAACTTGTCGGTCAGGTTAGGAACTAGCCACATGGCTGCTGTGGCAATCAGAGCTCTCAAAGCTGCAACAGTAAGTGTGTCCGCACCATCGTCCAAAATTGGTTTTGCTGCTAAGGCGCCTCCGGCTTGTCCTAATGCACCTATGGCAGCCCAAAAAATTCCTACAAAAAGAGAACCTTGAATACGTTCAAACACTCCTGTTTCTTCAGAGGGACTTCCATATACGACTGCCAAGGTGATACCGAGAAGAATAAGAGCAGAACCAGTGAATGAAGATACAGACAGTCGTTCTTCAAAGAAAATAGCTCCACCTATTGCCGCCATTGGCGCATTCAAGGTAAAGAGCATTCCGGTTCTTCGCGGTCCGATCCTGGCCATAGCTGTGAATAAAGCGACATCGCCGACAAAGATTCCTATAAGACCCGATACGGCTACGAGCGCAGTGTCACTAAAATTTAAAGTATTCCAACCACCTGAAATTGTTGCCGCTATCACGAGCATGACACTGACATAGAGCATCCTTATCCGGCAAAATCTCGCACCTCCGAGACGGCGCGAAGGTTCCGCAGCGATCAAACTGCTTAAAGCCCATGAGGTCGCAGCAAGTAGAGCGGCAAGTTGATAAGACAGAAACTAAAGTAGACACGCATAGAAGGAAAAATGCAAAAGCGGGCAAATGAAAGGTAAATACTATAGATTCATCTAACCTTCAAGAGTGAAATCAGCGAGGCATCTCAAAGTTTTAACAGCTCTCTTAATTAGCAGTTCTCTTTTATTTTCACAGTTAGAAACGGTTGCAGCAGATGTAATAACCGTTGAAACGGGATATCCAACGGAAGGTCTGGAAGATCTTATTTGGGCTGCTGAATATCTAGGATATGAAAATCCCGGAGAGCTACAAAAGGCAGGTGTGGAAGTTCTACGGTTCTTACTTGTAGCCATCGCTCAGGTAACCGGCGATGACTGTGAAAGCAACCTAGGCGAAGACCTTGACCCAACAGGACCGAATCGGTATAAAACGGTTTGGAATGAACAAGAAGTAGAAGCTCTTAACTGGGTATCTGATTATTACTGTCTAAGCGAATCACAAGCACAGATGCTTGGTGGAAGTGTTCTCACATTTCTGGCTGGAATTGACGCCTCTCTAAATGAAGGAAACGTGGCGAAAGTTGATTCGACGGAAACTGTTGAAAGTAGTAATAAAGAAACTTCAGATATAGAACCGATCCAACTTGCTGTCTCAACAGGAATAGATTCAGCAAAGTTGAATTGGGAAACAACGGAAGAGTTCCAACAAGAAGGAACAGAATTCACGATTCGCTATCGACAGACTTATCCAGCTCCATATGAACTCGTAGCGGAACCAAACATCTCCGGTGAGATGCTTTTTATGAGCGACAGGGACGGAGATTGGGAACTATATACAGTTAACGCTGACGGAACCGGTCTGAAGCAAATAACTAACAATGAAGTGGATGACTGGTCTGGCGTTTACTCACCTGATGGAACAAAGATAGCTTTTGACGCCAAGCACGGTACGGCGCCAGGGGACATTTTTGTTGTTAATGCAGATGGAACGGATTTAAAAAATCTGACTAGCAGTTTCGCCGAAGACGCGTTTGCGACATGGTCACCTGATGGAAAGCAGATAGTTTTCGAAAGAAAAATAAATAATACCTACCGCCTCCACATAATGAACTCCAATGGCAGTGGATCACGACTGTTGAACGAGATTGATACAGGAGGATGGTCTGTACCAGCTTGGTCACCTATAGGAAGCAAGATAGCTTTTTCCGGCCGAATGGATGGGGATACTGAAATTTATATTCTCGACACTCAAGATGATTCCATAACGCAAATAACGGATAATGAAGGCTTTGGTGATGCTTGGCCTACATGGTCACCTGATGGGACAAAGCTCGCTTTTTTGAGCAACAGCGATGGATCTCAGAACATTTTCACAATAAATCCGAACGGTACCGATCGACGTCAAGTAACTGACGATGATTTTTCGAAAACTGAACCTGCATGGTCGGCTGATGGAAAGTACATTTCATTCACAAGGTCAGACGGAGTAAATAGTTCAGGCAGGAGTCAAAGCGAGATATTTCTGGTCACAACAGATGGTGTAGAAACATTTGGACCTATTACTGTTGGAGAACAGACGAATTGGAAACCTGTAACTTCAACTACTGTTACTAAATCATCGGATAGAAATAAGCAGATAATCGATTCAGATATTCCAAAAATAACTCCTCTTATAGTTGGTGCAGAGGAAGAAAAACCTGGGGACACGTCTTTTCAAGTCGGAATATTAGACGGTGACAATCCTCTACAGAATCAATTCTGTGGTGGAGCTTTGATAAAACCTGAATGGGTTCTAACTGCAGCCCATTGTCTTGTCGATGAGGGTACTGGATATCTTCAGGCATCTGAATTAAAAGTTGCAGTTGGAAGGAGTGAGCTTTCAACAGTTGGCAAGGAAGACATTTTTGAAGTTAAAGCTATGTACCCTCATCCCGCCTACGACAGAAACGTAAATAATGACATAGCACTAATGCGCTTATCTAAGCCTGTGCCTTCACAAATGGCTACGCCGATACCTTGGCTTGATGATCCGATACTGCCGACTGACGGAACTCCAGTCCTTAAAACAGGGTGGGGTAGTATGGATGTGGTTAATGAGGGACCGTATCCCGACGCTCTTAAATCGACTATCGCAAACGTAATTGGAAGTCACGATTACGACTTCTGCGGTTCTGATACTGATTTCGTAGCTGTGAGTAGAGTTTGTTCTAATTCCCCTGCACGAAAAGGAGCTTGCTCTGGAGATAGCGGTGGTCCAAATGTGGTAGAAGTTGACGGATATTGGTTCTTAGCAGGAATTACTTCATATGGAATGACGGATGACACGAACAAGTGTGCAGAGGATGTGGAAGTAATGACGCGAGTTAGTTATTACGAGAAATGGATAACTTCGCACGTTGGTTGGCAATGGACGTGGATATCCGGAATAGAAGGAAATGAATACGAAATAGAAAATCTTGAAAGTAACTTGAGTTATATTTTTCAAATACTCGCCCAAAATGGATCAGCTAAAACACCATATTCTGAGCCAATTATTACTCAAATTGAAACTCCAAGAACGACGCTGTCAGATGCACCGTTTGCACCTGTCAATGTTGAGGCTGAAAGCAAATCCGGAGAAGTTCTAATCAGTTGGGAATATGCAGAAAAATTAAATGGAGTCAGTTTCTCGATAGAACATTATGAACCAGAAGGGTTGACGAACACACCTCTCAGTATCCGGCCAGATGAGACCCGTGGAAGTGCTGACAAGGGTGGGAAGTACACTCCCGAAAAAATGATCATAGGCGGGGGGAAAGCTGAAATTTCAGATAATTCCCACATCGTAGCTCTCCTAACTCCTGGAGTAACAGACGCAACACAGGCACGGTTTTGCGCTGGAAGTTTAATTGCTCCGAGATGGGTGATTACCGCAGCTCATTGTGTTGACGGAGGAAAAACGTCATCGAATATAGAAGTCGCAACTGGAGTAGCAGATCTGTCAACAGTGCAACAACAAGATCGCTTACAGGTGAAAGAAATACATATACATAACGGGTACTTATCGGATCCTTTAACACATGATCTGGCCCTTCTCGAACTTTCAACACGTGTTAGTTCAACTGAAGCAAATTGGCTTCCCTGGGAAACAAACATACAACTTCCCTTAGATGGAACAGAAATAAAAACAGCCGGTTGGGGATCAACAATTGCTGGCGAAGCAGAAAAAGAAACGATATTACGTGAAGCACAAGGCTCAATTCTTTTTAACCCAGGTACGAACCGGTGCGGACAGTGGTCGACATTCGACCCATCACAGTGGCTTTGTGTGGGCGGAGAAGATGGAATAGGTTCATGCCTCGGAGACGGAGGAGGTCCTGTAACCACAGGATCAGTATTGCCAGTATTGATCGGAGTCATAGCTTGGGGACCAGCGGGTGATTGCGCCAGCACGCGGCTTCCAAATGTGGCGGTGAGGCTAAGCACTTACGATGACTGGATATCGCAAAAGGTAGGAACTCCATGGAAAAAAGCTCAAGGAATAACATGGTTCAATCATGCTATAAAAAACTTACAGGTGAATCAGAGTTACACATTTTTCGTTACTGCAAATGATCAGTTAGGGAGGCGATCTGAGTCTGTTTCTGTGAATATCACAGTTAAAGATTAAGAAAAATCCAGTTCTGACTCGTTATTGCCTCTCATCTCTGGAATACTGTCGGGATGAAGATTTCTCTAATTCCAGTTGCCATGCTTATAAGCTTCTCCGTTATTGCTACTGGGTGCGGCCTTTTCGAAAGTAATGATGATGAAATTCAAACTCTTAGAGCTGAACTGGTTCAACTCAGAGAAGATGTGCTTGATTTAGAGACCGAAATTGAACTTCTAGCAGTTGCTCCACCACAGCCAGAACCACTGATTGTTACCACAACCACGGTGCCTGAAGTAGAAGATGCGCAAGTGACAACAACTACAGCTCAACTCCCAACACTGCCATCAATCATCGACACTGTCATCAATGACAGTGAAGTGGAAGCAATATTAACTGCTTCATATCAATGGGGACCCAGTTCTGTTGCCGAAGCGCTTCAAACAGTTCTTGGAATAGAGGCAGATGGATGGTACGGAAATGGCACGCGAGCCGCACATGTCGCCGCTCTTGAAGAAAGAGGCTTGATGACTGATGGGGTTCCAAGCGTTCCAACTACAACCACTACTACAGAAGTAGAAGAAGAAGGCGTTGAAGTAGAAACTTCTACTGAAACAGTTGTTGAAACCACAACAACAGTGGCTGAATCGACCACTGCTGAAACCACTACCACGGTTGCCGCAGATTAGCAGTTAAACTACCCGGACTGAAATTTGATCGAACCCTTCGGCTCCATTAGGTGCAGTTGCTACGACGTTTGAAGACTGAATAACGCCGTTACTGTCAGTAGCTCTGACTCTGATTTCATATTTTCCTGGTGCTGCATCCCACTTGTACGCCCATTGAGTCCACGATTCACCACTTAGTGAGATACCCAAGTTGCATTCCTGCCAAGGTGCAGAATTAAAGGAAATTTCCACTGTTTCAACTCCGGAAAGTGGAGCCCAAGCGACTCCTGCAATTGCGTTAACTCCAGCGTTGATTCTTCGTTCTCTAGGGACGTCAATCCTTGAGGCAATTTTTATAGGAGCTTTTTTTGACCATCCACGCGGTATCCAATATCCGTTATTTTCTTCCCACGTGCAAATCTCAATTCTCTTAAGCCATTTAACAGCGGAAACATAGCCGTATAAGCCAGCTACAACTAAACGGGCGGGGAACCCATGAATAACTGGCAAAGGTGTTCCGTTCATTCCGACAGCTAAAAGAGCTGTTCGTCCGTCAAAAATATTTTCAATCGGAAAACCGGCAGTAAAGCCATCAACAGAGTGACACATCACTTGTTCCGCAGTTGTTGCAGGATTAGATCTGGAAATAATTTCACTCAACGGGACACCAGTCCAAACAGCATTTCCTACTAGTGGTCCACCTATTTCGTTGGAGACACAAGTTAATGTCACATCTTTTTTAACAAGATCCATTTCAAGTATTTCTTCATAAGAAAGTTCATACGGATTATCGACGAGACCATCAATTGTGAGATTCCAGTTGACTGGTTCAATCGTTGGAACTCTTAAGGCAGTATCTATTCGATAAAAATCATTATTCGAAGTTATGTATGGTGAAATGCCTTCGATCTCATTCATTTCAGAAAATGTAAGAACGTCTGTTTTTTCTTGAAAAGTTGTCGCATCAATAGGCGAAGTTTCGGAAATTTGCCCAGCGCTTTTAAGTAATTCATTGTTTTCTTCAACGTCAGGTAAAACAATATTTTCACGAATGCTTTGAATCGTGTCATCTTTGAGCAGAACTCTTCCTACACCGGTCATAGTTCCCGCAGCTACAGATATCCCAGTAGCCCAGTTGATAAATTGACGTCGATTTGCATATCTATGCCGAGGATCTTCGAAATTTAAAGACACAGAGTGATCTAAAAGATTGTTTAAAAGAAAAAAAGTTGAAACTCCAATAAGAGTAGCTAGAGCAGAAAGAGAGAGAGCAGCAACTGTGGAAGTAAGAGGATCACGATTTAAGGTCCAGCCACCAAAAACTCCAAAAAGAATAAAAAGTGAATAACTAACTTCAGGGTATTTTCGCGAAAGTAAACCCAAAATCCCTCCAAAAAGTATTGAAAGAATCGTTATAGCTGTTAGCAGTAGTACTTTTTGAGAGTTTCCTATTGTTTCAATACTGGTACGAACCACACCCCCTGGAGTAATATCAACAATTAATTCACCAACAGCCAAAACCAAAGAAGTTGTTTTGTTAGTAGCGGACGCAACTAACTCCCCAAAAGCGAGTGCTAAAGCGGCACTGACCATTCCCACCAAAGCTTTATGAGAAAGTGGAGTTTTTTGAGACTCTAAATTGCTAATCATCTAAGTTAGACCCTTGACAATTCTTTCTATTATTTCATCGAGAAGACTTGCTGAAGTACCAAAAGTCAAACGCACGTGATTTTTTCCACTAGAACTAAAATCGGGACCGTTCCCACAAGCTACGCCAGTTTTTTCACGCAGCCATTTAGCAGGTTTTTCTCCAGGGTTGAATTCTGATAGGTCTATCCAAGCTAGAAAAGTCGAATCAGGGAGAAACATTTTAGCTTCGGGAATTTCCTCGTCGAGCCTAGATTTAAGATGTAATCTTCGATCGTCAAGTGTTTGAATAAGTTCATCCATCCAAGCGGAGCCTGTTTCCCATGCCGCTATTGTCGCCTCACAGCCCATTCGGTTAGCACCACCTAAAAGAAATTTTGGTACTTCTAAAAGTTTTTCTTTCAGAATGTCATTTCCGGGAATTGCGACAGCGCAGCGCATGCCGGCAAGTGCAAAACTTTTTGCCCCAGAGGTAAGAGCAATTGTTACTGAATCAGCACCATCGATTGTCAAAGTCGGAATGTGGATTGATTCCTTGTAAATGAAATCAGAGTGAATTTCATCTGAAACCAATGTGAGGTTGTATTTATGACACAGGTTCACGATTTGGGAAAGTTCACTTTGTTTGAGAACGACACCTGTTGGATTATGAGGATTGCAGAGGAGTAAAATTCGTATGCCGCGATCAGCTTCTAATATTTCTTCAAGTGATTCCATGTTGTAGTGCCAACCTGTCTCAGATTTGATTAGCGGCCATTCAACGGAACGTCTTTTTGCATGTAAAGGTAAATCAAGGAAAGGTGGGTAAGAGGGAGTGTTATACAATATTCCATCTCCGACTGAACTGAAAGCATCCACACAGGCGGCGACTCCTTGAAGCACAGTCACGGTGGGTATTACTTTCTCAGGGTTAAGTTTCCAAGAGTTTCTGCTGTCAGCCCAGAGAGCAAAGGACTCTCCGAGTTTCGTTTCTTCATCGTGGTAACCAAATGAACCTAGTGACAGTACATGCGCAAGCCTCTCATGGACAGCAGGTGGAGGTCCAAAATCGTGTTCTGCTACCCAAGCGGGTATGAAGTCGGACCCGTATTTGTCCCATTTTCTTAGGCCCGCTTTGTATCGGTCTTCTAAATCAAAATTTAAATCCATCAGAGTGATCGTAGGCTTTCTTGAGAATTAATGCTGAGTAGTGAAAGTAGAAATTAATATTTCCATAAATGCTTGATAGGAAAAATTATTTACCTGATAAATGAAGTGGTTCGCCTGCAAGGCCAAGAGCGGCTTCATAGATTGTTTCACCCATTGTGGGGTGGGCGTGAATAGTGCCAATTAAGTCATCAATACTTGCAGCAGTCTCAATGGCTAAAGCGGCTTCACCTGCTAATTCAGCAACATGTTTTCCTATAGCTTGAAAACCAACGATGGTGCCTTCTTCATCGGATACAACATTTACAAAACCTGATTCATCTCCTAGTGTCTTTGCTCTTGAGGAGGCTGAAAAAGGAAAACGAAAAGAATTAAAATTCATTCCGGAATATTCATCTGCATCTGGGTCTATTCCAACAGTCACTATCTGAGGATCGCTGAATACAACCATAGGCACACAGTTAGGTTCAAAAGCATTTGAGACTCCACAAGCTACATCAGCGGCAACTTTAGCTTCAGCAGTAGCTTTGTGCGCTAAAGCAGGGCCTAACGTCAAATCACCAATGGCGAAGATATGTTTAGTAGCGCGTCGCTGTGAATCAACTTTTACATGACCCGTAGAGAGTAAGGATGCACCACTCTCCACGATATTAACAGTGTCGCTGTTTGGCTTTCTTCCTGCTACAACTCCAACAAGGTCGCTGGGTATAGCAGAACTTTCTGTATTATTTTCAATAATGAGTTCATTTTCATCAAATGAAACAGCTCTGTATCCAAGGCAAATTCCAATTCCTAATGAGCGAAGACCATTTTCCAGTTTTTTACTCAGTTGCTTGTTGAATCCTGGCAGGAGTTGTCCTTCAGATTCGACAATAACCACTCGTGATCCTAATTTGGCATACACGGTCGCCAATTCCACTCCTATGTAGCCTCCTCCAACAAGTGTCAGTTTGTCAGGGACTGAATCCTGAAAGAGTAATGCTTCTGAATCGACAACCATTTTGCCATCTGTAGGTAGATTCGGGAGAGTTACTGGGGAAGAACCGGTCGCCACTATTACATCACGAAATTCTAGATGTTCTAAAAGGCCTTCTTTGTTCTCCACGGCAACTCTATTTGGCCTAGTAAACCTTGCTGTTCCATTAATGACATCAACTTTTGCTTTGTCTAATAGAAATGTAATGCCATTACTCAAATCTGTTACAAGGCCTTTTATATGCTTATTGACCTCGCTCATATCAACGCTTGTAGAAATGTTAATCCCTAAATCTTTTTTGCTGTTTCCAAGGTTAGCGAGATCTGCAATCTCAATTAGAGCTTTAGAAGGAATGCAACCAACGTTGAGACAAGTTCCCCCTATGAAATTACTTTCAACTAAAGAAACTGTTCTACCGAGGCGACTTGCATTCAGTGCAGCAGCGTAGCCGCCAGGACCTCCTCCAATGACGAGTAAATCAACTGATGAAGAAACCTCACCTACTACCAAGAAGACCTCACTCTGCGACCAATAGGTTCAGTGGTTCTAGAAGATCGTTCATTATCGAATTTTTAAAAGCTTCAGCAACATCACCATCAATTAGACGATGATCCGCCCCTAGAACGATCGGTAAAGTGGGGCGGGCTGCAACTTTTCCATCCACTGCGACAGGGCGTTCTTCGATTTTTCCAACACCAAGGATTCCTGCCTGACCTAAAGAGATTATAGGAAGAGCCCAACGTCCCCCTAGGGAGCCATAGTTGGTTATTGTGAAAGTTGCGCCCTGCATTTGCTCTGCGGTTATTTTATGGTCTCGTGCTAGTTCTACCAGTTCGGAGATCTTTTCAGCGAGCTCAAAAATGTCAATACTGTTAGCTTCGTTAATTACTGGAACTAATAGACCAGATTCTGAGGCAACGGCAATTCC
>Ga0206679_10002299_pt1 | contig 15214 bp, 15 predicted proteins | sample M110012015metaG_FD_155464 | JGI IMG/M metagenome (GOLD analysis project Ga0206679, IMG submission 155464) | Ammonia-oxidizing marine archaeal communities from Monterey Bay, California, United States - M1 100m 12015 | ecosystem: Environmental > Aquatic > Marine > Intertidal zone | place: USA... | reverse complement strand
CTCCGAAACTTTTGACTTAACTTCTAAATATGACGAGATTGTAAATACACTAACCGATGTTACACTTACGTATTACAATACCGAGGCCGATGCGGATGTGGATACAAATGCTATTGTAACACCTTCTGCCTACATCAGTAGTGGTACAGAGACGATTTGGGTACGTCTATCTGATAATTTTACACAATGCTACACAATTGGAAATTTTCAAATTGAAACGATATTTTGTCCATTACCAGATGCCACAGTATCCATTAATAATGATCTTTACGCTTGTAGAAATCGAGATTTAATTATTGAATATCGTGTTAATAATATAGACGGAACTGCTATACTACCTGCTTTCACACCGATTTCTTTTTATTTAGATGAAATACTAGTAACCCAGACTCAAACCTTAAATGATATTCCCATTAATGGAAGTGAAATTAATTCGATTGAAATAAATTTACCAATTAATACTCCTAATTTATTTGAAATTTTAATTAGAGTTGATGATCTTGGTTTCAGTGAGGGTATTATTGAAGAATTGGATGAGCTAAACAATGAGTATTCAGTATCAATAGAATTTGGTTCCCTACCGCCTATCCTACCTTTATCAAATCTTATAGAATGTGATGAAGGAAATGAAAGTGCCAACTTTAATTTAACGCAACAAAACAATTCAATATCAACTAACACCAACGATATTATTACTTTTTATGTTTCAGAGGAAGATGCTAATCTAAATGAAAATGAAATAACTGATACTGGAAATTATCAAAATACATCAAATCCTCAAACTATTTATATAAGATTAGAAAATGAAATATGTTTTACGACGTCGTCATTTGAGATAGAAACTGAAAATTGTATTCTATTTATCCCAGAGGGATTTTCTCCGAATAATGACAATATAAATGATGTTTTTGAAATTGATCATCTATTAAATGTATATCTTGATTTTGAGCTTAAAATATTTAGTCGATATGGGAATATTATATACAAAGGTACTCATGAAGACGGTTTTTGGGATGGTATTTCTAACGAGGGCATTACTTTCAAGCATCAATTAGTTCCTACAGGAGTTTATATTTATGTTTTACAATTAAACGATTATCGCTATCCTGATAGCTTTATTGGTACTGTTTATATAAATTATTGAATAAGATAAATAGAGAGAAATAATAAAGTAAAAAGTTATACTTTTACATGAACTAAAAAACTAACAGCTTTGAGATATATTTATGGTTTTGTTCTAATTTTCACCATACTATTATGGAGTTCTTGTCGAAATGATTTTGAATCTGTTCCTAGTTCAGGGAATTTAGAGTTTTCACAAGACACCATTTTTTTAGATACAATTTTCACTAATGTTGGATCCAGTACTCGAACACTTAAAGTTTATAATCGCAGTAGTGAAGATATAAACATCCCTAACATACAATTATCAGGCGGAGAATCATCAAGCTATCGTTTAAATGTTGATGGCATTCCGGGAAAAATATTTCAGGATATCAATATTTTAGCTAATGACAGTATTTTTGTTTTTATTGAAACCACCATTGATATCGATAATTTTCCAAATCCAGACAATTCATATTTATACGAAGACAGAATTGTTTTTGATTCAGGCACCAATACTCAAGATGTTAACTTAATTACTTTAGTAAAAGATGCTGTTTTTCTTTTTCCTGAACAAAGTTCAGATGGAACTGTAGAGACTTTAAATCTTGGTACCGAAGAGGAACCTATTTTAATAGAAGGTTTTTATTTAAACGATAATCAGCTAAATTTCACTAATGAAAAACCGTATGTTATATATGGGTATGCAGCAGTAGCACCCAACAAAACGTTAATAGTTGAACCTGGTGCTAGAATTCATTTCCATAGAGATAGTGGTATTTTAGTTGCAAACACTGCTTCCATGAAATCAATTGGATTGGCCAGTAGCGATATAGAGTTGATGGAAAATCAAATTATATTTGAAGGTGATCGATTGGAACCATCATTTGCTGACGTACCAGGTCAATGGGGAACCATATGGCTAACTGCTGGCAGTACCAATCATGAATTTAGTTATACAACCATTAAAAACTCAATAGTAGGAATATTGATGGATAGTAATGATGGAGATCGCACCTTAACATTAAAAAATGTTGAAATATACAACACTTCGAATATTGGCTTATTAGCACGTACAGGCGATATCTATGGTGAAAATCTAATCATAAATAATAGTGGCCAATCATCGTTATCATGTAGTTTAGGGGGGAAATATAATTTTATTCATTCAACATTTGTAAATTATTGGACTAATAACTTTAGAATATTTCCTGCAGTTTCGATAGATAACGTTTTACAGATTGGTGAAAATGAATTTATTACCTCAGATTTAATCGAAGCAAATTTTATAAATTGTATTGTATATGGTAATGAAGCAAGAGAGTTAATATTCACTCAAAGTCAAGAGGCTGCTTTTAATTTTAATTTTAAAAATAGCTTAATACGGTTTGATGATCCTTACGGAAATTTTGAAGATGATTTAAATTATAATTTTCTAAATGAAAGTCTGTACCTCAATATTGTCAGGAATCAGAATCCGTCGTTTTTGAATACTACACTGAATGATTTTAATATTGAAACTGAAGTGTCTGGTGCCGATGGAATAGGAGATCCATCAGATGCATTAACTGTTCCACTTGACGGAAATGGAACTAGTAGAAATGTTTCAGCTCCTGATGCGGGAGCCTACGAAAGTATTATATACCCTGATGAAGGAACATAAAAAAAGCCTTTTCAATTGAAAAGGCTTTTTTATTAAAAAATGATATTTTATATTATAGAACTTTCACATTTACTGCGTTCATTCCTTTTTTACCTTCTTTTAATTCAAATTCAACTTTGTCATCTTCACGAATATCTTCATCGATTAATCCAGAGATGTGAACAAAATGTTCTGTGTTTGTGTCATCTTCAGTAATAAAACCATATCCTTTGGAAGCATTGAAGAATTTAACTGTACCTGTTTGCATTATTTAAAAATTTATTTAATTAAGTTGCAAATGTAGTTTTTTTTATTTAATAAAAAGGTTTTATTAGTTGATAATTAACTTTTTGGTTAATATTTGTGATTGATTAAAAATTTTAAGAAAATACACACCACTATTAAAATCACTTAAATCAATACTTATTTCTGAGGATTGTTGTGACGTACTAAACAAAATCTTTCCAGTAATATCGGTTACGTACAAAGTCATTTTTTCGTTAAAATTATTTATTTTGATGTGAAATTTTTTACCTGGATTCGGGTAAACTAATAAATTGTTATCTTGATTTTCATTTATCCCCAATTCCCCGCCTTCAATAATTGTTATATGGCTATTTATGGAGGGATTTTCAATAACATCAACTTGACCACTAAGCCAAGTTACTTTTATATAATCGACGGAACTTGCCGATCCTAGTCCGAAAAATTCATAAGCAGAATTTTGACCAAGGAATCCTTCGCCACACAAGGTATAATTGTATTGCTTATTTCCGTTAATAGAAATTTCTATCCAAGAACCTATTCCCTGACGATTACTATCTATTCCCTCCAACTTAACTTTTAACCAATTATTATTCTGATTGGTTATATTTTTCCATAAAAAAATATTGTGAGGTTCGTAGTTTAAGACTGCTATATCAGGATAACCATCATTGTTAATATCGCCAATTGCATTAGAAAAACTTTGAGCTGTATCGTTTTCAAACCCTGCAGAAGGCGGAATCGTATAATTACCAAATCCATCATTTTCGTAGAAAGCTGAAGGCAAAAAGCTTGTCGTTCCATCCAAAGCTCCACTAACATATAAATCCAAATCAGTATCATTTTCAGCATCTAAAAAGACAGCTCCCCAAGCGGCAGATTCAAACAATGTTCCGTTATTTTCAGCAATATTACTGAAAGTACCATCACCATTGTTTTTTAAAAAAACATTACCTGCCAACGTATTGGTAACATAAATATCTAACCAACCATCATTATTATAATCACCAATTGTGGTGGACATAGCATCCATAGACAAATTAGTTCCAGTCTCTTCCCCTACTTCAGTAAATGTACCGTCTCCATTATTTTTATATAATAAATTTTGTGTATCTAACTTATCATTTGCAATGTATAAATCTTGCCAACCATCATTATTGTAATCAAAAAAAGCTGAGCAGAATGAAAGATGGTGGTTATTATCTATTCCAACAAGATCATTTACAATAGTGAAGGTTCCATCACCATTGTTATGATATAAATAATTTTGTGTGTCGTTACTAAAATCACCTCTAGAACATATAAAAACGTCCAAATAACCGTCTTTATCGTAATCCCCCCATGAACTTCCAAAATTAGAATTATTATTAAGTATTAATCCTGACGATATGGTGATATCATTAAAAACCATATTTCCGAGATTTTCGTATAATAAATTTGAGTCAAAATTACTTGTAATAAATAAGTCATAATCATTATCGTTATCAAAATCGATCCATTGAACTGTTTTAGTCTCAAATAATTCATTTACAATTCCAAAATCAATTTGAGAAAAATATCCATTGATATTATTATAGAATTTTACAGGTTCTCCTTCTTCAGAAGAAACAGTGATATCATCCCAACCATCTTTATCAAAATCAAAAAATGATATTCCCCCTCCTAAAGTCCCAATTCCATAACAAGAGTTGTCTAGTCCTAGTAAAATAGACTCTTCGTTAAATTGCAGTTGAGCTAACATATTAGGAAGGTAAATGATATGAAATAATATTAAGAAAAAGAATCTCATAAAATCAAAATATTACGCTTTAAATAAATCTCTTCCAGCCATTAATTCATTAACTTTTAAAGCGATTGCATCAAGTTTTTCTGAGTCATTAAAATTCATTATGACCTCGTCTACTAAATCAACGACTAATTTCATATCAGTTTCAACCAAACCTCTGGTAGTAATCGCAGGTGTTCCTATTCTTATACCACTAGTAACAAATGGAGATTTGTCATCAAAGGGTACCATGTTTTTATTAACCGTAATGTCCGCTTTCACAAGAGCTTCCTCTGCTTCTTTTCCAGTAATGTTTTTATTCCTTAAATCTATTAATAACATATGGTTATCAGTTCCTCCAGATATAATTTGATAATCTTTGTCCATAAAAGCTTTTGCCATAACTTTTGCGTTCTTTTTCACTTGTACAGAATAATGTAAAAAATCATCTGTTAAAGCTTCTCCAAAGGCTACTGCTTTAGCAGCAATAACATGTTCTAAAGGCCCTCCTTGATTTCCAGGAAAAATACCACTGTTTAACAATGAGGACATTTTTTTTAAATTTCCATTTTTTAATCTAATTCCAAAAGGGTTTTCAAAATCTTTCCCCATCATTATCATACCTCCTCGTGGTCCTCTTAAAGTTTTGTGAGTAGTAGTCGTAACAATATGGCAATATGGGATTGGATCGCTAATAATGCCTTTAGCTATGAGTCCTGCAGGGTGTGAAATATCTGCCAGTAAAATGGCACCTACGTTATCGGCAATCTCTCTAAATCGTTTATAATCAAATTCTCTTGAATAGGCAGAGGCTCCTGCTATAATCATTTTAGGTTTTTCCCGTATTGCAATTTCCTCTACTACATCCATATTAATTAAACCTGTTGTTTTATCCACTCCATAAAAAACAGGGTTGTATAATTTTCCAGAAAAATTAACTGGTGATCCGTGAGTTAGATGCCCCCCATGAGAAAGATCAAAGCCCAAAAACGTATCACCTGGTTTTAAACAAGCGAAGAAAACAGCAGTATTAGCTTGAGAGCCACTATGAGGTTGAACATTTACATAGTCTGCTCCAAAAAGAGTTTTGGCTCTATCGATTGCTAATTGTTCGACTTCATCAACAATCTCACATCCACCATAATATCTTTTTCCAGGATAACCTTCTGCATATTTGTTGGTAAGGACGGAACCCGTAGCTTCAAGTACTTGATTACTAACAAAATTCTCAGATGCTATAAGCTCTAAACCTTGAAGTTGTCGTTGTTCTTCCTTTTGAATCAAGTCAAAAATTTGCTCATCTTTTCTCATAAGTGTTTTTCTAAAAAATTAATTTCAAAAATACAAAAAGCGTACCTTATAATTTAACTAAAATTATATCTTTGATTAAGATTTTACTAACAAAAAAATAAGACTATATATGCCACTTTCTGCTAATGATCCTTCAAGGAAATCTTGGATTAAAACTTCACTAAATTCAGATTTTCCAATTCAAAATATTCCTTTTGGAGTTTTTCTAACTAGAGATGATATCATCACCATCGGTACCCGTATTGGTGATTATGCAATTGATCTTGGAGCACTACATCAGCTTGGTTATTTTGAAGGAATAGATTTAACGGATGATATTTTTATGCAAGACAGCTTAAACGATTTTATTGCCGATGGTAGAAAAACGTGGAGATTAGTTCGTAACCGCATATCTGATATCTTTCTAGATAGTAACAATAAACTTCGGGATAATGAAGAACATAAAAAAATAGTTTTATTTACTCTTGATGAAATTGAAATGCAATTACCAGTAGATATAGGTGATTATACAGATTTTTATGCTAGTAAAGAACATGCAACAAATGTGGGATCCCTTTTTCGAGATCCAGAAAACGCATTGTTACCTAATTGGCTTAGAATTCCTATTGGCTATCATGGACGCAGTTCATCAATTATCCCCTCAGGAACTCCCATCCATAGACCATATGGACAGACTAAACCAGGAGAAGATGGTATACCAGGATTCGGTCCCTCTAAATTAGTTGATTTTGAATTAGAAATGGCTTTTATAACGATGGACTCCAATCATTTAGGACACAGAATTCCTATCCAGGAAGCTGAAGATTATATTTTTGGGTTGGTATTGTTTAATGACTGGAGTGCAAGAGATATTCAAGCATGGGAATACGTCCCCTTAGGGCCTTTTTTAGGAAAAAACTTTGCGTCTACCATTTCGCCTTGGATAGTTACCTTAGACGCATTAGAACCTTTTAGAACTAATGGTCCAACACAAGATCCAGCTCCACTACCCTATCTAGCTCACGGCAATAATAAAAATTTTGATATAAAATTACAGGTAGCCATTCAACCAGAGAATGATGAAGAAACTGTAGTTGCTAATTCTAATTTTAAGTTTATGTATTGGTCCATGGCACAACAATTAACGCATCACACAGTTAACGGTTGTAATTTGCGATCTGGAGATATGATGGGAAGTGGAACCATTTCTGGGCCAACAAAAGACAGTTATGGATCTATGTTAGAATTAAGTTGGAGAGGTCAAAACCCTGTTTTATTAAAAAATAGTAAGGAACGAAAATTTATTCAAGATAACGATACCGTCATTATGAGAGCACATTCAGAGAAAAATGGTTTACGTATTGGATTTGGTGAATGTATTGGAAAAATACTACCTGCGCTAGAAAATTAAATGTAATTAACTAGAATAGTAGCGTCTATATCATGATGAGAGCTCTTTTGAATAGCTATCCCATTTTTCAAAATGATTAGTTGTGGGCTTTGATGGTAAACTTTAAAACGTGAAGCAATTTCGTCAGATATTTCTCTGTATACCAGTAAATCTAAATAATAGAGACTAACGGAACTCATTTCTATGTTTAATTGTTTCTCAAATTGTCTTAAAGCCATACGACTAATTCCACATCGTGTGGAATGTTTAAAAATGGCAATAGGTTTTATATGCGATTCTTTAGAAATATTCTCTAATTGATCTAAAGAGGTCAATGAAATCCAGGGAATCTGTTTTTTTGGTTCTTTTGTATTCTTATTTTCTCCAAATATTTTTTTTAAAAAACTCATGGGTAATAATTCATTACTTATTTGTTGTACATTTTGTTTAAAACATTAATAAAAATATCACAATCACCGAAAAATTAAATCAAACAGAGTACGCGTTTAATTATTGACAAATTTATGTTTTAAAATTAGTACAAAATTACATAAAAAATAAATCACATGATGAAATTAGTTGGTAAGTTATAAAACAAAAAAACCTTCAGATAACTGAAGGTTTTTTTTTAAAATAAATTATTCAATATTATCTAATAATTATCTTTTTTGTTGCTGAGCTAGTTTCAGTAGTTACTTTAACTAAGTAAGTTCCTGAGCTTACATTTAGGCTAAAAGCCATATTGTTAGCATTTACATTTAGCGAATACACTTCTCTTCCTGTTAAATCAAATACTTGAATTGTTTTAGCTACTTGATTTTCCATTACTAAAGAAATATTCTGTCCGTTTGATATAGAAGGTACAACAGTAAATTCAACATTTTGATTCTCTGTTACTCCTAAAATTGTACATTCCATAATTTCAGGTTCTAAACCATTAGGGAACGTTGCTTCAAAAGTTGTAATATCGGTTAAAGGCCAAATATCGCGATTCAGAAGAGTTCTATCTGGACCAATTAAACAAAAGGTAGGATAGGCACTAACTCCAAAATTACTATCTACGCTGGCAGATCCTCCATCAGCACTTACAGCGGGCGGATGGTTATATGGACCTCCATAAGTTTCTTCATACAAAAGAACCTCTTCATCTGAATCGGTACCATTATTTATTGATATCATTACTAAATCTCCGCCATTGCAGCCGTATTTATCATAAAATTCGCTAAAAGTTGGTTGCCATGTTTGACAAGGACCACAAGTATCAAAAAAGAAATCTAAATAGATATGCTTTCCAGCATCAGCATATTCGTAAAGATTGTGTTCAACGCCGTAGATATCGGTTACTGTAAAATCATCTACAATGTCTCCAACATTATAGTTGGTTGTTTGAGCAAAAATCAATGTTGTAAATAACAACATTAATGGGGAAGTAAATTTTTTCATTTAATTGTTTTTGGTTAATTATTAAGCACAATATAGATAAACGTTTTAAATATTTAAAGTAAAAAAATAATTTAAAATATTTATACCATGTGGTATATTTTAAATAAATTTGAAAAAACAGCTAAAGATGATATCAAAATCTGAAAAAACAACTAAATATATTATTAAAACAGTAGCTCCCATATTTAACCGAAAAGGATACGCAGCCACTACAATGTCAGATTTAACAGCTGCAACTGGGCTCACAAAAGGAGCAATTTATGGAAATTTTAAAAATAAAGAAGAACTTGCAATTAAATCGTTTAACTTTAGTGTTAATCAAGTTTTAAAGAGTATTAGTACACATCAAAATAAAAATAAATTACCCCTGCAAAAATTATATTTAATTACAGATTTTTATAAAAATTATTATGACTTTAGTAAAAAAATTGGAGGTTGCCCAATTCTTAACACTGGAGTTAATTCAAAAAATCAAAATAACAAACTACATCATGAGGTGATGCTAATTATCGATAAAACTCAATTAAATATTGCTAAATTAATTGATCATGGGAAAGAACTTGGGTATATAAATAAAAATATTAACTCCATAAATTTTGCAAGAAGGCTTTACAGTCATATTCAAGGAGCCGTATTTATGAGCTACGCAATGAATGACAAGAATTATTTATACGTAGCCGTAGAGGAGATGAACCATATAATTAAAAATGAATTAGAAAAAGCATGAAAAAATTAGAAAAAATATTAAAAAGTAAAGCAATAATTAGATTTCAGGATTGCGACCCATTTAATCATCTAAATAATGCAGCCTATTTAAATTATTTTACCAATGCTCGTGAAGATCAAATAAAAAATAACTATGGTATCGATATTTATGCAATGGCAAAAGAATCCGGAATTAGTTGGGTGGTAGGAAGTAATCAGATTGCATATATAAGCCCTGCTTTTTTAATGGAAAATATTGTAATCGAATCGCAATTACTCAATTACAATTCTACAAGTCTATTGGTAGAATTGAAGATGTGGAATAATGACGAAACTAAAATAAAAGCTGTCATGTGGAGTAACTTTGTTCATTTTAATTTATTGAAACAAAAGAGAGAAAATCACTCTAATCAAATTATGAAATTATTTAACGAAGTTCATAATCCAGTTGATACCACATCATTCGAAAAAAGAGTAGACTTTTTCAAAAAAAAGTATAGAGCATCAAATATTCAATAATATTGTAGCAAGTAAAAAAAATACCCCAAATAGTTTACCTATTTTTGTTATATATGGCAACACAAAAAACCATCAAAATAAAAAATAAGAAAGCAAGATTTGAATATGAAATATTAGACAAACTTGTTGCCGGTATTGTTTTGCGAGGCACAGAAATAAAAGCAATTCGTGAAGGAAAGGCATCTATTACTGAAGCCTTTTGCGAATTTAACAATAATGAACTATTTGTCATTAATATGACGATACAAGAATACTCTCATGCTGTACATTTTAATCACGCCCCAAAAAGTGAACGGAAATTATTATTAAATCGCAACGAATTGAGAAAACTTGAAAAACAAGTTAAAAATTCTGGGCTTACAATCATACCACTACTTTTGTTCACAACAGATAAAGGTTTTGCAAAAGTTGAAATTGCATTATGTAAAGGAAAGAAACTCTTCGACAAAAGAGAATCTATAAAGGATCGTGATAACAAGCGAGATTTAAGTAGAATAAAAAAGAATTTTAACAAATAGTATGGGAAATCACTTAAAAAAATTAAATCCTGCGCTTAAAAATTTCATAGAAAATCAAAAAATATTCTTTGTAGGAACCGCAAGAACTTCAGGAACTGTAAACGTATCACCAAAAGGAATGGATACATTTAGAATCGTAAACAATAACAAAATCGTTTGGTTAAACCTTACTGGTAGTGGAAACGAAACAGCTGCTCATCTATTAGAAAATAATCGAATGACAATTATGTTTTGTTCTTTCGAAAAGACTCCACTTATTTTAAGGCTTTATGGTAAGGCACAAATATATCATGAGAATAATCAGATTTATAAGGAACAAATTGGTTTATTTAAAGACTTTACCGGTGCCAGACAAATTATAGAAATGGACATCAATTTAGTTCAAACTTCATGTGGTTATGCAGTTCCTTTTATGGAATTTAAAGAAGAACGAACACAATTGAATGAATCAGATATAAAAAAAGGACGAGCTGGTGTTAAAAAATATTGGGAAGATCATAACAACCTAAGTTTAGATGGATTTAATACCCTTTAATTTTTATTTTCCAACAGAGGAACAAAACGAAATTCTCCAAATTCTTCTTTTTTAAATTCGGTCTGAGAAATTCTTGTAATTAACGTCATAATTTGATTCTCAAAACCGATTGGTATAACCAACCTACCTCCTATTTTTAATTGAGACATCAAAGGCTTTGGAACAAATGGTGCTCCAGCTGTAACTACAATACCATCAAATGGTGCTTCCTCTTTAAAACCCTTATAACCGTCACCAAAAATTAATTTTTTTGCACGATAACCTAATTTTGGTAAAAAAAGTTTTGTTTTTTTAAACAATTCATTTTGACGCTCAATAGAAAAAACGTGCATACCCATCTCGATAAGAACTGCAGTCTGAAATCCGCTACCGGTACCTATTTCTAAAATTTTTGATCCTTTTTCTAAATTTAGAAGTTCTGTCTGTTTAGCTACTGTAAAGGGTTGTGATATTGTTTGATCTGCTCCAATTGGAAAAGCTTTATCAATATAAGCATGATCAACAAAACCAGAATCCATAAATAAATGACGAGGAATAGTACCTATGGCGTTTAATACTTTTTTATTGGTAATTCCTTTTTGGACAAGGATTTCAACCAATTGTTTTCTTTTTCCTTTATGAGCAAAAGTATCTAACAAAAAATTTAAATTTAATTCAAACCAAAAATAGGTAATCAAAATTCAAATTTGTAAAATTTAATTAAAATAGTTTCAGAAAATTTAAAATAAAATAAGGTTAAAAAAAGTTATATTTGCGTAAAATCAATATCGATGTTAAATGCAGGCGTTATAGGTGCTGGTCACCTTGGAAAAATACATTTAAAACTATTAAATCAATCGGATAAATACAATCTAGTTGGATTCTATGATTCGAATCCTGAAGCCGCAAAAAATATATCTGAAGAATTTGGTTATAGAAGTTATAAAACGATGGAGTCACTCATTAAAGATTGTGATATGGTAGACGTAGTTACCCCCACTCTATACCATAGCGATTGTGCAAAAAAAGTTTTAAATGCTGGTAAACATTTATTTATTGAAAAACCAATTACGAAAACTGTTCAAGAAGCTGAAGAAATACGGGAATTAGCAAAAAAGAATGGTGTACGAGGTCAGGTAGGTCAGGTAGAACGATTTAATCCTGCTTTTACTGCTGTTAATAATCAAATTGTCAACCCAATGTTTATTGAAGCCCATCGTTTAGCAGAATTTAATCCTCGTGGTACTGATGTATCTGTAGTATTAGATTTGATGATTCATGATATTGATGCCATATTAAGTGTAGTAAATTCAAAAGTTAAAACAGTTACTGCAAACGGTGTTTCTGTAATAAGTCAAACTCCAGATATTGCAAATGCACGAATAGAATTTGAAAACGGCTGTGTTGCAAATTTAACAGCTAGTAGAATTTCTATGAAAAATATGCGTAAGTCTAGGTTTTTTCAAAAAGATGCTTATATATCTATAGATTTTTTAGATAAAAAATGTGAAGTGGTAAAAATGAAGGATGCACCTAATAATCCTGATGAATTTGCAATGATTCTAACCAATGCTGAAGGAATTCAAAAACAAATCTATTTTGAAAATCCAAATGTCAATACAAACAATGCAATTTTAGACGAACTTGAGGCCTTTGCAGATTCAATAAACAATAATACTACACCTACTGTTACCTTATCTCAAGGAACTGAAGCATTAAGAGTAGCTATGCAAATAATAGAAAATTTTAAAACCCTATAAATTAATTTAAATTACCGATTTCGGTCTATAAATATGAAAAACGTTGCAGTTATAGGTGCAGGAGCCATGGGAAATGGAATCGCACACACTTTTGCTCAATTTGATTATAAAGTACAATTGATTGACATATCCGAACAGTCATTAAAAAAAGGAATCACTACCATATCTAGAAATTTAGATAGAATGATTGCTAAAGAAAAAATTTCTGAAGAAGATAAACAACGTACACTTAATAACATAACAACTTATACCAATCTAGAGGAAGGGGTTGAATATGCAAGTTTAGTAGTAGAGGCAGCCACTGAGAATTTAGAATTAAAACTAAAAATATTTAGAGATTTAGAAAAGTTTTGTCCTGACGACACTATACTGGCTACCAATACATCTTCTATATCCATTACCCAAATTGCTTCCGTTACATCTAGGCCAGAAATGGTTATTGGGATGCATTTCATGAATCCTGTTCCTGTAATGAAGTTAGTAGAAATTATTAAAGGATACAACACAAGCCAAGAGACTTTCGAAATAGTTCAAAAAATTTCTAAAAAGCTTAATAAAATTCCCGTAAAAGTAAATGATTACCCAGGTTTTGTTGCTAACCGTATTTTAATGCCTATGCTTAACGAGGCCATTGAAACTTTTTACAATGGAGTAGCTGGTGTAAAAGAAATAGATACGGTAATGAAATTAGGAATGGCACATCCAATGGGACCATTACAATTAGCTGATTTTATAGGGCTAGATGTTTGTTTATCGATTTTGAACGTAATGTACGACGGTTTTAAAAATCCGAAATATGCTCCTTGTCCCCTTTTAGTTAACATGGTTACTGCTGGAAAATTAGGAGTAAAAAGTGGTGAAGGGTTTTACGATTACAGCGAAAGTAGAAAGGCTGAAAAAGTATCAAAGCAATTTTTATAATTTTTCAATTCACCCCTTAAATAATGGCAAAAATAATTCCTTTTAAAGCTGTTCGTCCTACACGAGATAAAGTTGGATTAATTGCGTCTAGATCTTATGAAAGTTATTCGGCAAAGGAAAAAAATGCACGCTTGCGCGATAATCCATTTTCTTTCTTGCACATTTTAAATCCAGGGTTTAAGTATCAAAAAAGGATTACTGGAGAACGGCGTTATACGTTAGTGAAAAATCGATACAAGGAATTTAAAGAAGAAGGAAGTTTTATTCAAGACAAAAATCCAAACTTTTACTTTTATAAAATTATTAATAAAGACGGACATGAATTTAATGGAATTATAGCTGGAGCTAGCGCTTTAGATTATCAAAATAACGTAATAAAAAAACATGAGAACACTTTGCTAAAAAAGGAAGTGCTTTTTGAACAATATTTAAAAATCGTAGGGTTTAACTCAGAGCCTGTTTTATTAACTTATCCAGATAACCAAGAGTTAAGAGAAATATTAGAAACTGCTATGCAATCAAGACCTGAGTATGAATTTACAACTACTTATAGGGATACCCATTATTTATGGAATATTGATAATAAATCAATCATTAGTAGGGTAGAAAGTATCTTTTCAGAAATGAATAAATTATACATTGCTGACGGACATCATAGATCAGCTTCCTCTAGTCTTTTAGCTTTAGATCTTGAAAAAGAAAACCCAAACCACACAGGCAATGAAGCATATAATTTTTTTATGAGTTATTTAATTCCTGAAAGTGATTTAAGAATTTATGAATTTAATAGATTAATAAGAGATTTAAATGGGCTTAGTAAAGAAGAATTTTTAATTTCAATCGATCAATATTATCGTATTGAAAATCGAGGTTATGTTTATTACAAACCAACAAAAAAACATCATTTTAGTATGTATTTAGACGGAGAGTATTATTCGCTCTACCTAAGAAAAGAGGAATATACAATCGATAATTCATTGGACAGTTTAGATGTTCAAATTTTATACGATACTATTTTAAAACCTATATTAGGAATACAGGATTTACGTAATAATGATCGAATCGAGTATCCACACGGAAATTCAGATTTAGCTTATTTAAAATCAAAGATTGACTCTGGCGAATTTGTTGTAGGTTTTAATTTACTTCCTGTCACAATCCAAGAATTAAAAAATGTTGCTAATGAAGGGCTAACGATGCCTCCAAAAAGCACTTTTATAGAACCTAAATTACGAAGCGGAATTACGATTTATGAATTTTAAAGAATGAGTATAAAAAATAATCTTGAAAATATAAGCTTAAAAATTCCCTCTGAAGTATGTTTAGTAGCAGTTTCAAAAACAAAACCCATAAGTGATATTTTAGAAGCTTATGAGTAT
>Ga0206679_10002296_pt1 | contig 15215 bp, 16 predicted proteins | sample M110012015metaG_FD_155464 | JGI IMG/M metagenome (GOLD analysis project Ga0206679, IMG submission 155464) | Ammonia-oxidizing marine archaeal communities from Monterey Bay, California, United States - M1 100m 12015 | ecosystem: Environmental > Aquatic > Marine > Intertidal zone | place: USA... | reverse complement strand
TATGGTGCGTGGTATCGGATTCTGGATTCGAATAATAATAGATATGATGACCTTAAAAGTCCTGCTGGAAAAGTAGACTATCACACGATGGGAGCTTGCTACGAAGTATTGAATGCTTTGTAATTATGATTCTTATTATATTGCTTCAGATTTACCAAGGCTTTCAAAAGAATAAATCTTAATAAATCCCTACTTAAATAACAATTAGATTCTACCTAGTTTAAAATATGGCCAGTTCTATATTAATTCTGTTTCATGAAGTCTAGTCAAGCTAATAGTCCAGAAAACATCATTGAGCAATGGGCTAACTATTTTAATGCAGGAAATTTAGATGGTATTTCAGATATGTACCATAACGAGAGTACTCTTTTACCCACCTTTCTTCCTAAATTACTCTCAAGCAAAAATGAAATTAAAGGGTATTTTAATGTTGCTTTTAAAGGAAAAGCAACTGTGACAGTTGACACAAGCAAGTCTATTAGAAAAAAGCTCTCTGAGACTAGTTATATAATGACAGGGAGCTATGTTTTTTGTTTGAAAAGCAGAGAAAGTAAAGACTATCTATCTTGGTACACTTTTTTAGTTGACTTATCTAGTGACTCACCAATTAGACATCATCACTCATCTAGGGTTCCATTCGAGTTTGATCTAAGTCAAACTGAAGAAAAACATTAAAAATTTTTCAGATTCAGCCCTTTAGAATTCATTGTTCGATTCAAATTGTAATATTTTGTAACAATTCTATACAGTTTGAAATAACCCCACTAATAAACTGGTTCTAATTCTGAGCAATGGTGCGCAGAATGAGATTCATAATATTTAATGGAGAAAAAATATGAAGAATAATAAGTTAACAACGCTAGCGGCAACAGCGCTACTAGCAAGCACGACTTCAGTATCTGCTGGAGACGTTGAGGTACTACACTGGTGGACAAGTGGTGGTGAAGCTGCAAGTGTAAATTATTTAAAAGGCAAGCTAAGTGACGCTGGAGTTGGATGGACTGACTTCGCTGTTGCTGGTGGTGGTGGTGAAAATGCTATGACTGTTCTTAAGTCTAGAGCAATTTCAGGTAACCCTCCTACTGCAGCACAAATCAAAGGCCCTTCAATTCAAGAATGGGGTGACCTAGGATTTTTAGCTGACATCGATGGTGTTGCAACTAAAAACAACTGGGATGATTTATTACCTTCAGTTGTCTCTGACGTAATGAAGCACGACGGCAAATACGTTGCTGCTCCAGTAAACGTTCACAGAGTTAACTGGATGTGGTCTAACCCTGAAGTATTTCGTGCTGCAGGCGCTACAATTCCAACAACTTGGGACGACTTCATGGTTCAGGCCAAGAAACTTCAAGACGCTGGTTACGTAGCACTAGCTCACGGTGGTCAACCATGGCAAGATGCAACTGTATTTGAAGCAGTTGTTCTTGGTGTTGGTGGCGCAGACTACTACAATAAAGCGTTCGTAGAGATGGACATGGACGCACTTAACAGTGATACAACTGTAGAAGTTTTCGAAACTTTTGGAAACTTACGTCAGTTTATTGATGCTAACGCACCAGGACGTGACTGGAACGTTGCGACTTCAATGGTTATTGAAGGTAAAGCTGGTATGCAAATCATGGGTGACTGGGCAAAAGGTGAATTCAAAGTTGCTGGAAAGAACGTAGGTACAGATTACACTTGTACTGCTGCTCCTGGAACTTCAGGTGCACACACGTTCAACATTGACTCATTTGCTTTCTTTGCGCAAGGAACTACAGCTGGTACTGGAGCTCAAAACATTATGGCTGCAGAAATCCTAGGTACTGATTTTCAAACAGTATTCAACCTAAACAAAGGATCAATTCCTGCACGTCTAGGCGTTTCAAGAGCCGAGTTTGATTCATGTGCTCATGATTCAATGGACGCTTTTGTTTCCGCTTCTACAAGTGGTGGCCTAGTACCGAGCTTTGCTCACGGTATGGCATTGCCTTCAGCAGTAGCTGGAGCGGTAGTTGATTCAGCAACTAACTTCTTTAACTCTGACCAGAGTGCTGAAGATGGTGCTGCTCAGCTTGTTGCTTCAATGGCTGCAGCAATGTAAGAGTAAGTCAGTATAAGCAAGCACTCTAACATTACTCCTTTATGTTAATGTGCTTGCTGTACACTTAGGGCGCCCAATATAGGCGCCCTAATTCTATAAAATCATAATAAAATTAGAATCACTGTGCTCAATTTTTTAGAAAAAAACCTGCCAAAAATAGTTTTGGCACCAACAACAATCGTGATGATTGTTTGTATGTATGGATTCATTATTTGGACTGGCTTACTCTCTTTAACTAAAAGTAGAATGATGCCTCAATGGGACTTTGTGGGTCTCGATCAATATGCTAGACTTTTTAATAACCCGCGATGGGATGTGGCAGTTGACAACCTATTAATATTTTTAATTCTCTTTATTATTATTGCGCTTATATTGGGTCTTTTATTGGCAATATTTCTAGACCAAAAAATTCGTGTTGAAGGTGCAATTAGAACGATTTATTTATATCCAATGGCAATCTCTTTTATTGTCACAGGTACAGCCTGGAAGTGGATCCTTAATCCTGGATTAGGCATAGAAAAGCTGATGCGTGATTGGGGTTTTGCTGGATTTGAGTTTCGATGGCTGGTTGAACAAGACATGGCTATCTATACGATAGTTATTGCCGCTGTATGGCAGTCAAGCGGCTTTGTAATGGCTCTTTTTTTAGCAGGCTTGAGGGGTGTTGATGATAACCTTACAAAAGCTGCAAAAATTGATGGTGCATCAACTCCGCGTCTTTATTGGCACATTATATTGCCGTTAATGAGACCTGTTTTCTTTAGTGCAATTGTTATTTTGACTCATATAGCCATTAAAAGTTTTGATTTGGTTCAGGCTTTGACTGGTGGAGGTCCTGGGTATGCTTCAGATCTTCCAGCAAACTTTATGTATACCTATTCTTTTAATCGCTCCCAAATTGGTGTTGGTGCTGCAAGTGCCATGATTATGCTATTTGGTGTATTGGCAGTTTTAATTCCATATTTGTATTCAGAATTACGTGAGAAAAAATGATGAATAACTATAAATTATCAAATTTTAATTTTGGACGTGCGTTTATTTATCTAATTCTGCTTTTCTTTGCCTTTATATACTTAGCTCCACTGTATGTCATGTTTACAACATCTCTCAAGGATATTGAAGAAATACGAAGCGGAAACTTGATGGCGCTTCCAATCGATCCAACACTATACGCATGGAAGAAAGCTTGGTCATCTGCCTGTACTGGGAGTGAGTGTCAGGGCCTAGCCCCATATTTTTGGAACAGCGTAAGAATTGTTTTCCCAGCAGTCATCATTTCGACGATTGTGGGGGCTTTTAACGGCTACGCTCTAGCTAAGTGGAAGTTTAAAGGAAGTGAATTGTTGTTTGGGGCTCTGTTATTTGGCTGCTTTATTCCTTTTCAAGTTATTCTTCTTCCAATGGCTAAACTTTTGGGAGAATTAGGTTTGGCGAATACAGTGACAGGATTGGTATTAGTCCATGTGATATACGGAGTTGCCTTTACAACGCTTTTCTTTAGAAACTATTACGTTGGCATTCCGACTGAGCTAGTGAAGGCTGCGAAGCTGGATGGGGCTAGTTTTTTAAGTATCTTTCGACACATATTTATTCCTTTGTCGACGCCAATTTTTGTGGTCACCATCATCTGGCAATTTACACAGATTTGGAATGACTTCCTTTTCGGTGTTGTTTACTCTGGCTCTGGAACTCAGCCAATAACGGTAGCACTTAATAATTTAGTGAATACGTCTGTTGGTGGAAAGGAATATAACGTTGATATGGCTGCTGCAATCATTGCTGCCATGCCAACTTTAGTGGTTTATGTGATTGCAGGAAAGTACTTTGTTAAAGGTCTTACTGCTGGAGCAGTTAAAGGATAAAAACTATCAATAACTATTTGAAATAATTAACAAATACAGGATAAAAAAATGGGAAGCATAAGTCTAAATGGAATTAGAAAATCTTTTGGGGAAATAGAAGTACTTAAGGATATCAATTTGGATATTAAAGATGGAGAATTTTTAATACTTATTGGCCCATCAGGTTGTGGTAAATCAACATTGATGAACTTAATTGCTGGACTCGAAGACTTGACTGATGGAGAAATTGTTATTGACGGTAACAACGTTTCACAGGAGTCTCCTAAAGACAGAGATATTGCAATGGTTTTTCAATCTTATGCCTTGTATCCAACAATGAATGTAGCTCGAAATATTTGCTTTGGGCTAGAAATGAGCAAGATGCCAAAAGAGGAGCAGGAAGTTATTCTAAAAAAAGTCTCCTCTCTACTACAGATAGATCATTTATTAGACAGAAAGCCAGGTCAATTGTCAGGAGGTCAGAGACAGAGAGTTGCAATGGGAAGGGCGTTAGCGCGATCACCTAAAGTCTTTCTTTTTGATGAGCCGTTATCAAACTTAGATGCCAAACTAAGAGTTGAAATGCGTACAGAGATAAAAAAACTACATAAACGTATCGGAACGACCATAGTGTATGTCACTCATGATCAAATTGAAGCGATGACTCTTGCAGACAGGATTGCCGTTCTTAAAGACGGAGAATTACAGCAAGTAGGGACTCCATACGAAATATACAACGATCCAGTGAGTCACTTTGTGGCAGACTTTATGGGATCACCAGGAATGAATTTTATTGAGTGTATTGTCAAAGATGAAAACCTAATTGTTGAAAGTGGTGGTCAAAAATATGAATTATCTATTCCATGCAAAGAAGCTCTAAATAATTCAAAATTAGATGTTGTTATGTTGGGTATTAGACCTGAAATGCTTACTGAAATTCAGCCTTCTGTTGAAAAAAATGCTTACATTCATAAGATTAAGTTTGACGTTGAAGTTCTAGAGCCAATGGGTGCAGATACTGTCGCTATAGGCCAGTGGAACGGTAATGAGGTTATGGCTAGACTCAGCCCAGAGTCTGGAAACAGAGCTGGTAAAGGGTTTGATCTTCAGATCGATACTAGTAAAGCAATCTTATTTGATCCAAATTCAGGTCTTAGAATCAGATAATTATTGATACAATGCCTTTATGAGTGAATCTTTCACAAAATCAGGCTTATCAATTCCTGCATTGGGACTAGGAACCTGGGACATGCAAGGCGATATTTGCAGCAGGATTGTGCAAGAAGCACTTGAGCTTGGTTATCGCCATATTGACGGCGCTTCAATGTATGAAAACGAAATTGAGGTTGGAAAAGGTATTATTAATTCAAATGTAGATCGAGAAGACATTTTTGTAACTACAAAAATTAATACAACAAGCTGGACCCCTTCGCAGGGCAATGGTTCCCCTCTAAAGAACAAAGATATTACTAAGCACTTTGAGAGAAGTCTTAAAGATTTGCAAACTGAATATGTTGATCTGCTTCTTATTCATTGGCCTAAGTTTGAAACTAATTTAGGGGATATATTAGAAATTTTGTATGATCTTAAGGATGCAAAAAAAGTCAAAGAGGTTGGTGTTGCTAACTTTAACTCTAGCCTTATAAATGAATGTATTAATCTTGGCTTTAAAGATATCTTTTGCAATCAAGTTGAATATCATCCTTTTTTGTCCCAAGCTAAATTGTTAGAGGTCATGCAGGACTTAGATATTATTCCAGTTGCCTATTGTCCAATATGCAGAGGCGATGTTGCAAGGCATGATGTAATTGTTGATTTGGCTGAAAAGTACTCAAAAACACCTGCTCAAATCGCACTCAGATGGATATTTCAACAAAAAGTTGTGTCAATTCCTAAAACTGCCAATTCATATAGACTGAGAGAGAATATTGATATTTTTGACTTCGAGATAGAGTATAAAGATATGCTTAAAATATATAATCTTGCCAGAAACCAGCGACTAGTTCCCAATCTTGAGATTAATGAGTTAGAGTATCCTTTTGATTAGATTTATATATGCAACACACTTTGCAACACTTTGACACATTTTAAAAAAACCTTTAGTTTAAACTTTACCCAGTTTTATTAGCGAAATATTAACAATCATTGTTACGATAGGTTATGGAAAACGTTAACACAGATATTGGCTTAATAGGTCTTGGTGTAATGGGATCAAGTCTTGCATTAAATATGGAAAGCAACGGCTTTTCTGTGTCTGTTCATAACCGAACATCTCCTCAAATACATAACCTAGTTAAAAATAGATCATCAAACAACAAGCTCTATGGTTTTGAGAATCTTGATGAATTTGTAAAATCTATCAAAAAACCCAGAAAGATTATGCTTATGGTTGTTGCTGGTTCTGTAGTTGATGATTACATTCAAAAGCTAGTCCCCTTATTAGATCAGGGTGACATTATTATTGATGGCGGTAACTCTCATTATCAAGACACTTCAAGGAGGTCTGAGGAGTTAGAGGCCAAAGGTTTTCATTTTATTGGTGCTGGAGTGTCAGGTGGTGAAGAGGGTGCCCTAAAAGGGCCTTCTATTATGCCAGGAGGCTCAATAGCTGCTTGGCCTGAAGTCAAAGATATATTTAAAAAAATATCTGCAAAAGTAGGCGATAACGAGCCTTGTTGTGACTGGATTGGTGAAGGCGGCTCGGGGCACTTTGTAAAAATGGTACATAACGGCATTGAGTATGGTGATATGCAGCTCATTTGTGAGGCCTATCAGGTTATGAAAGATGTTTTAGGAATATCTAATGATGAAATGCACAAAACCTTTAAAGAATGGAATGAGGGAGAACTTAATAGTTATCTCATCGAAATCACAGCGGACATTCTTAAATTTAAAGAAAAGGATGGTAGTTATTTAGTTGACAACATTCTTGATACAGCTGGCCAAAAAGGGACGGGTAAATGGACTGCCTCAGTTGCATTAGATTTGGGATCACCTTTAACACTCATTGGTGAGGCTGTGTTCTCAAGATACTTGTCGTCAATTAAAGATGAGCGAGTAGAAGCTTCAAAGCAGTTAAGTGGACCTAGTATTAATTTTACAGGTGACAAAGCAAAAGCTTTAGATGACATTCATGACGCTCTATATGCCTCAAAAATGGTTTCCTATGCTCAGGGTTATACGCTTCTTGCAGATGCGGCTAAAGAGTTTAATTGGAATTTGAATTATGGCGCAATTGCGTTGATGTGGAGAGGTGGTTGTATTATCAGGTCTGCATTTTTGAGCAAGATAAAAGATGCTTATGACAACAATTCTAGTCTTAAGAATTTATTGCTTGACCCTTTCTTCAAGGACAAAATTAATCAATCTCAGGATGGATGGCGAAGAATAGTATCTATTGCAATTGCTAACGGGGTCCCTGTTCCAGCAATGACCTCCTCTCTATCCTATTTTGATGGCTACAGAAATGATCGCTTACCTGCAAACCTTCTTCAGGCGCAAAGAGATTATTTTGGTGCACATACATACGAACGAGTTGACGGAAATAAGGGCGAGTTTTTCCATACTGAATGGATTCAGGATAATAATTAGAGTTTAAGGGTAGTGATATTGTGTCAGAATCTTTAATAAAAATTGATAGTTTTGTCCTTTTTGGAGTCTTTGGTGACTTGTCTATTCGTAAACTTATACCAGCTTGGTATTATCTTGAAAGGGATAACAGGCTTAGTGACTCATTAAAAATACTGGGTGTTGGAAGACGGATTACTTCTGACGCTGAATTAAAAGATAAAGTAAGAGAGGCGCTTGATACTTTCGTCTCCAAAGAATATCTTAATTCTGAGGTAGTTTCGCGCTTGCTGGAGCGCTTTTATTATTGTGCTTGTGATCTTTCAAAAGAAGAAAGTTATTCTGATTTAAGTGCAAAAATCAAGGATTGGGAGAAGCCTGCCGCCTACTATCTGGCTATTTCTCCAAGTCTTTTTGAAAACGTATGCGACGGCCTTAAAAGTGCCAAATTAATCTCTTCTCACTCAAGAATCGTTGTTGAAAAGCCTGTTGGGTATGACCTTAAATCTTCTCAAGAAATTAATGAGAAACTGACAAAGCATTTTGATGAATCGCAAATTTATCGTATTGATCATTATCTAGGAAAAGAAACGGTTCAAAACCTAATTACTTTAAGATTTGCAAACTCTCTATTTTCAAGCCAGTGGAACAGCAAAGGTATTGAGTATGTTGAGATAACAGCAGCAGAGTCAGTAGGAATTGAAGATCGCTGGGGTTATTTCGATGGAATGGGTCAATTAAGAGACATGGTTCAAAGTCATCTTCTTCAGCTGCTTTGTTTGATTGCAATGGAGCCGCCAAACAGGCTTGATGATCAAAGTATCCGATCAGAGAAGGTAAAAGTTCTAGAGGCGTTAAAGCCTCTTGATAAAGAGAGTATTCCATCTAACTATGTTTCGGCTCAATATTCCGACGGTGAAATTGATGGCATTCAAAAGCCTGGCTATATTAATGAAGATGGGGCAAAACCAGAGAGTCAAACTGAGACTTTTGTGGCTATTAAGACTGAGATAAAAAACTGGCGATGGCTGGGAGTTCCTTTTTACTTGAGGACTGGTAAAAGGATGGCATCAAAAACAACTCAAATTGTGATTCACTTCAAGTCTGATGGGCACTATATATTTAATGAGAGTAAAGAGAGTTTGGAGGGTAATACATTAATTATAAGCCTTCATCCAACAGAAGGTATATCACTTCAAGTTTTTACAAAGCCTCATGGCGTCGATAAGCACTCAACGGTGCGATCAGACCCTATGAGTCTAGATTTTATTAAAACACAAAAACTACTTAACATACCGAGCGGATACCAAAGCCTATTGATGGATATTCTGAATGGCAATCAAAGCCTATTCCTATGTAGGGAAGAGGTTGAACTTGCATGGAAATGGTGTGATGATGCCTTAGAGGCTTTCAATCAATCAAATCAAGAGCTTTGTTTTTATAATGTTGGAAGTAATGGTCCAATCAAAAGCAATGATCTCATTTCAAGTTATGGACATAGTTGGCATGAGGGGTAAAACATATTATCTTCCTGACCATGTTGGTTTTTATAGTACCAATAGTGGTGAGTCTTTGGCACTTGATCTCAGTCAAAACATTAACGAAATTTTAAAAGAGTCCATCAAAAAGAGAGGTCGTGCCAGTATGGCGGTTTCTGGTGGGAGCACTCCTAAACTTTTATTTGAAGAATTATCTCTTCTCAATATAGATTGGTCTAAAGTTGACTTAACTCTGGTTGATGACCGTTGGGTTGATTCCAACAATGAGGATAGTAATGAGCTATTAGTTAACACCCACTTCATTAAGAATAAAGCAGAAAAAGTTAATTTTGTGCCTCTTAAAAATGATGCTAAAACTGCAAAAGATGGGATTCCATTGAGCGAAGAAGCCCTTAAAAGTTTCACAATGCCTTTTGATATAGTCATTTTAGGGATGGGCGCGGATGGTCATACAGCATCACTATTCCCTTGCTCAGATGAGCTTTCAAAAGGGATGGATTTAAAAACAAAAAGCCTTCTAGTTGCAACTAAACCTAAAACTGCCCCCTATGAGCGGATTAGTCTGACTGCAAAATCCATTATCGAAGCTAAAAAAGTTTTTCTCCATCTTAATGGGTCTAGTAAGCTCCATACTCTTGAAGAAGCGATGAACATAAGTGATTCTAGCAAAATGCCAATCTATGCTTTTCTAGAGCATGGGCTTGATATCTTTTGGAGTCCTTAGAGTAACTGATTGCTATATTAACCTAAAGACTTAATTGTTTTTTAAAAAGCAAGGGATAATATTATTTTTTTGATTTAAAAATTATAGAAAAAACTTATGAAAATAAATAATATTGACGGTGAAGTTGTTAAAGACAATGAAACCTATTTGCTTAAAGATAACACTTCTCTTAATAACCTTGTTGTCAGCTCGACTACGCTGCACCCTGGTAAATCAACACGAGGACACTCTCATCCTGGTAAGGAGGAGGTATATATGATTATGAGCGGAACTGGAAGAATGCAGCTCGATGACAAAGAATTTGATATTACAGGCGGTGAAATGGTTCTAATCGAGGACGGTGTCTTTCATCGCGTTCACAACACTGGAGAGGTAGACCTTTATATGGTGTGCATTTTTGATGGAGATAGAAATCATTAATAATTCAATTTACAACCTGGTAGGAGATATTGGCGCTACAAATGCAAGGTTTGCTCTTGTTTCACCGGGCTCTTCTGAGATGGAAAACATACAAAGTCTAAAATGTTCAGACTTTGAAAACATTCAAAGCGCAATCCTTTTTTATCTTTCCGATTATCCAGATATAGAGATTCAAGCAGCCTGTTTTGCGACAGCAGGAACGGTACACTTGGACGTATTTAAGCTCGCAAATAATCATTGGCTTATCAGCAAGCAGGATGTTAACAAAGCTCTTAAAGGGGTTACCGTTGAATGGATCAATGACTTTACAGCACAAGCATTTGCAACAACAACACTTGGAGATGATGATGTTGTTGTGATTAATCAAGGGGTTGTTGAACCAGAGAAGCTAAGGTTAGTTATTGGTCCAGGAACTGGGTTAGGCGTTTGCGGATTAATTATGTCGCCTTCAGGCTGGCTCCCAATCGCTGGAGAGGGTGGCCACTCAGATTTTGCTCCTAATACCAGTCTTGAGTTTGAAATTTTAACAATATTGACCAAAAAATTTGGTCATGTCGCTGTTGAAAGAATTCTCTCGGGACCAGGCATTATGAATCTGTATGAGGCGCTTTGTCAAATTAACGGTAAAGAAATGGTGTACCAATCTCCTTCAGAAATAACTGCAGCAGCAGTTAATGGAAATTATGACCCCTTAGCAGATGAAACTGTCCAGATGTTTTGTAAAATCTTTGGCTCTGTGGCTGGAAGTATGGCGCTCACTGTTGGCGCTTTAGGCGGCGTGTATATAACGAGTGACCTGGTTAAAAACTTTTTAGATATATTTGTAGCCAGTGATTTTCAGGAGAGCTTTGAGAGTAAAGGAAGGCTTCAGCCAGTTCTTAAGGATATTCCTGTTTATCTATCAAAAAAGAAAAATATGGGCCTTATCGGTACCGTTTATCAAATAAACAATCATTGGATTCAAAAGGGCTTTAAGATTTAATTTGTCTTATTTATCCAGCGCTGTCTTCATAAGAAGCTCTGCAATTTCATCTCTTGACCCAAAGTAGTTTGAAATAGTTATATTAAGGTTAGGAAAATTCTCAGAAGCTTCTTTAACTTCACCGGGTATATCTCTATTGATGTGAACGCCTGCAGAGAGAAAATAGGGCAAAACAGTCACATGTGAGGCGCCTAATTCACTGCATTTTGTTATGGCTTCTGGTATTGAAGGAGAGGCAAATTCTAAAAAGGCTGGCATTATCAAATCAAAATCATTTGAATTGAATTCAATCATTTTTTTTGATAAGGCTTCCACCTCAAGGTTTGATTCATCTCTTCTGCTTCCGTGAGCAACTAATAGCAATACATTCATATCGGGCTGGATAATACGTTAAATTGAATAAATTGATTATTTTAGGGTATCTTATCACGTTGAAAAAAATAAATTAGAGGCATGCTTTTGTACCAAAGTTCGTCAATTCATGAGTCGGCTGGTAATAACAAGATTGGAGTGCTTTTGTCCAATTTAGGGACACCTGACGCGCCGACAAAAAAGGCGGTAAAGCCCTACCTCAGACAGTTTCTATCAGACACTAGAGTCATAGAGCCGCCACCTCCAAGATGGATTTGGAAAATTATATTGAATGCTGTCATCCTCAACTTGAGGCCTAAAAAATCAGCCAAAGCCTATCAAACTGTTTGGAATACTCATGGCGAAGGCTCACCACTTCTGTCGATTGCAAAGTGTCAAAAAGCCGAAATTACATCACAACTTGAAAAAAGAGCGCCAGCTCAGTTTGAGGTTGCACTCGGTATGTGTTACGGTAATCCGTCTATGAAGTCTGCTCTAGCAGAGCTAGAATCTAAAGGCTGTAAAAAAATTATTGTTCTTCCTCTCTATCCGCAATATGCAGCTTCTTCTACAGGCTCTGTGTTTGATGCTGTTGCTAAAGAGCTGTTAACTTGGAGAAATGTGCCCGACCTAAGGTTTATTCGTAGCTACAACGAGGAAGATAAATATATTGACGCGCTTGCTAATAGCGTCAAGGACTACCAAAATGTTCACGGTAAGCCTGATTTTTTGCTTATGTCTTATCACGGTATTCCTAAAAGGTACTTTGATAAAGGTGATAATTATCCTTGCCAATGCTGCAAAACGACTTTTCGTTTAGCGCAAAAGCTGGACTTGAAGCCGGATGAGTACCAAATGTCATTTCAATCCAGATTAGGCTTCGCTGAATGGATGAAAGAGTACACCGATCAGACTCTTAAAGCTCTACCAAGTAAAGGGATGAAGAATGTTCAGGTTATTTGCCCGGGATTCTCAGCAGATTGTTTGGAGACGATTGAAGAGATCAGTGAAGAAAATAAGAGTTATTTCATGGATTCAGGCGGTGAAAAATTTGGCTATATCCCTGCACTTAATGACAGGCCAGATCATATTGAGTTTTTGACACAGCTTCTTCTTGACAACACGTCTGACTGGAATAACTAGCATGAAAATTGTTATTCTAGGAGGGACTGGATTAATTGGCCAGGCGCTTCAAGAAAGTTTTTCAAAAAACCACCAAGTAGAGGTGTTTAATAGAACTGCCTTTCAATCCGTTAAATATTTAGCTTCAATCATTGATGGCAGTGACTTTGTTATCCAGCTAGCAGGCTCAACTATTTCAAAGAGGTGGAGTGAAAAAATTATCGAAGAAATGTGGCAAAGCAGAGTCAATACTAACCAAATGCTCTCTGAGGCAATCAAATTAATTTCTAGTAAGCCTAGAGTCATATGCGCTTCAGGAATCAGCTTTTACGCAGAATCTGACTGCAATGACCCTAAGACTGAAGATGACCCGCAAGGTGAAGGCTATTTGACTGACCTCAGTATCGCTGTAGAAAATGCGGCAAAGTCTATTTCAGATGATGTCACTATTTTAAGGTTCGGTGTTGTTCTTTCAAGAAATGGCGGTGCATTAGGAAAACTATATTGGCCTTATTATTTTGGTTTTGGCGGTCCTATTATGAATGGAAACCAATGCTTTTCTTGGATCCATATTGATGATCTCGTTAGAGCGTTTCATTTCCTAGTAAATGACTCTCAGAGTAGGGGCGTTTACAACGTGACATCACCTCAGCCGGTTCCCCAAAAGGTTTTTGGAAAGGCACTTTCTAAGGCGCTGAAAAGACCTTTTTTTATTCCGGTTTGGGAGTGGCAATTAAAAATCCTTCTCGGAAAGGGCTCTCAAGTGCTAACCTTAAGTGCATCTGTGATTCCAAAAAGATTGACTCAAGACGGTTTTGTTTTTGATTATCCTGACATCGATAGCGCAATGAAAGAATTAATAGCTTAAAGCGATTCAATCCTCACATTGAATTAGATTTAGCCTATGGTAAAATATGCTTAAGTTTCGTACGGTTACATAAGATTCAATGAGACTTTCCATTCTGGAAAGTCTTTTTTTTGGTTAATTTTGGAGAAAATATGAAAGTTAGTAAGGATAAGGTTGTTTCAATGCACTACACGCTCAAGAATGATGCTGGAGATGTTATTGATTCTTCTGAAGGTAAAGAGACTCTAGACTTTTTACAGGGGCATGGCAACATTATTCCTGGCCTTGAATCAGCACTTGAGGGTGCTATCAAAGGCGACAAGATGGATGTTTCGGTTGAGCCTGAAGAAGGTTATGGGCTTCGTATGCAGGATGCGATACAAGAGATACCTCGATCAGCACTTCAGGGTATAGATGAAGTCACGATAGGTATGCAGCTTCAATCACAAGACCAAGATGGCAATGCATTTGTTGTCACTGTTACTAAGCAGGATGATAAAAAAATTACTGTTGATGCAAATCATCCTTTGGCTGGCGAAACACTTCATTTTTCGGTTAGTATTGAAGATGTTAGAGATGCTGAAGCTGAAGAACTTTCTCATGGCCACGTTCACTCAGCTGGCGGTCACGCTCACTAATCATAAATCTTTAGCGGGCTATAGTGATTGAAATCATTACTTGTCCGCTATGTCAATCAAAGAATCATTCACTGATCTTTAAAGATAGTCTTCGAGAGTACATAAAGTGCTCAGATTGCGACTTTGTTTTTGTACCCAAAACCTATCACCTTTCTGAAATTGATGAAAAATTAAGATACGACACCCACAATAACGATCCTATGGATACTCGTTACCGTGAATTTTTATCACAGCTGACAGTGCCTCTTTTAGAGAAAATTCTTGAGAAGTCTGACGGCCTTGACTTTGGCTCTGGGCCCGGACCAACGCTCTCCTTAATGCTTGAAGAGGCGGGACATTGTGTCGAGCTTTATGATAAGTTTTATGCCTCAAATGAGCATATATTTACTAAAAGGTTTGACTTTATTACCGCTACAGAAGTTATTGAGCACCTGAGAGAGCCGAGATTTGAATTAAAGCGCTTAACTGCAATTCTCAAGCCGGGTGGCTACCTGGCACTAATGACGCAAATATTAACTGAAGAGGTCAATTTTAGCGACTGGTATTACAAAAATGATCCCTCTCATATTGGATTTTTTAATGAGAGATCTTTGATGTACCTTGCTAATGATTTAGAGCTTGAGATCACCATCCACTCAGAGCGCGTTATCTTTTTGAAAAAACTAGGCTAGTATATTTAAATAACTCTCATAGCGATTATCATTAATTTCCCCGCTTTCAAGTGCAATTTTTACAGCACAATCTGGCTCGTTAATGTGTTTGCAGTTTCTAAATCGACATCTGTCCGATAACGCTTTGAATTCCCTGAATCCGCCAACTATTTGCTCGTCGGAAAGATTGTCCAGTTGGAACTCTCTTACACCCGGAGAATCAATCAAGTCACCGCCACTCGGTATATGATAGATTGTTGTATTTGTTGTTGTGTGCTTGCCTAGCTTGCTCTTAATAGAAATTTCATTCACTCTGAGCTCTAAATCAGGAATAAGAGAGTTGATGAGTGAGGATTTACCTACGCCAGATTGACCTAAGAATATATGAGACTTGTTGATAAGCTTTTCCTTGAATGTGTCAACATTTTCTCCATTCTTAACACTAATAAAATGGACATCATAGCCTAAACTTTTATAATGCTCAAAGT
>Ga0206679_10002291_pt1 | contig 15225 bp, 16 predicted proteins | sample M110012015metaG_FD_155464 | JGI IMG/M metagenome (GOLD analysis project Ga0206679, IMG submission 155464) | Ammonia-oxidizing marine archaeal communities from Monterey Bay, California, United States - M1 100m 12015 | ecosystem: Environmental > Aquatic > Marine > Intertidal zone | place: USA... | reverse complement strand
TACTTCTCTTATAGCCATTGGTAGCCTCGCTGGGATATTAGTAAATGCTTTCTGGTGTGCAAATAGCCGCCGGTCATGATATCAGGTGCCACGGGGTGGTGGCCAAAGGCTTGCTTATTCTGGATAACCCCTATATGTTGCGTGGCCCTTTGTACCTACGCTGGGAATAGCCAATGGAGTCTGTGAAACTCGTGAAGAAGAAGCCCGATTTAATGTTCCTCCTGTTTTTACTGTTCGGTGTGGGTGTCGTGTTGAGCGCGGCCGCATCCTTGATTTAATTGGTGCTTGATCCTCTGGGTACTCTCTCAATCACGCGGTCTTCCGTAATCACTGCCTGCATCGCCACGTCATGCCTAGCGGGTTCAAAATCAGCCTGTTGACCTTCGAAAGCCAGGCCAACCAGTTTGCTTTGCTGGAAGCGTCGACTATCAAACGCTTTGTCGTAGTAGCCACCCCCCATGCCAATTCGATCGCAACGATTATTGAACCCGACGACGGGTACGCACACGAATTCTATGTCAATCCCCCGGATACAGTTCCCTGGCTTAACCGCCGGTTCCCTGATGCCAAATCGGTTCTCTCGAAGCGGGGTTTGGCCTGGTAAATATAGCGCGAACATCATGGATTGTTTTTGCCACACTCTGGTATCAATGACGGGAAGATAAATTGCCTTGCGAAGCAGTTGCGCAAGCTCTATGACAGGCGATGTGTCAACTTCTTCCGGGAGTGACAGGTATACAGCGAGCTTTTTACAGCGCCGAAATGGCAAGTATCGGGCAAGATTCCGTGCGAGCAGTTGTGATTTTTCTTCGCGTTCCACTGGAGCGATCGAACGGCGAGCGGATCTAAGGGTTTTTCTCAATTGGCTTAAGGACATTCCGGCCTCGATGATTAGTTCCCCAAATTGCCGCTGTACTAATAGGTCCTTGAACCCTGCGGTTCAAGGCGGTGGTCTCCTTATGACCTCAGGCTTTCCACTGAACGGACATGCACATGGTCGATGAAAAAAGACCTCCTGGTTATCGCTTAAAGGGTCGAGGACGTATCGACTGGCGAACAACCCAGGGAACTAAAACGCAAGTATAGCCGTTCGAAGGGCTGACCAGAACAGCGGTTTAGGTTTTTGCTTTCAGTCGGGTTAGGGCGGTATCGACCTTATTGTGCAGATGCTGGATTACGGTCTGCTGGTCGGCGAGCCTGGAAGAAACCTCGGTTTGTTTGGAATCCATTTGTGTGGCCTTTTCAGACTGCGCCAACAGATCATTGGTTAGGTTCAGCGCCGTCATCACGGCCAGGCGGTCCAGGCCAAAAACATTTGAATTCTGTTTCATCTCTCGCATCTTCTGGTCCAGGAACTGGGCAGATTGCTGTAGGGCAGTCACTTCGCTCTCCTCACAGCTGACCTGATAGTCCTTGTCGAGTATGGAGACTCGTATGGTCTTTGATTGTGACATCGGTTTAGTCCTGTTCTAGAGACTTCAGGCGCATAATCATCGCCTCGATTTTAGTTTTAGCGATTTCGTTCTTTTCAAGCAGGCTGGTTCTTTCCTGCGCCCAGTTCTCGCGATCGGTTTCTATCGCTCGATAATTACTTTCCAGCTCATCACAAAGGGCGATCAGCTCGTCGATCCGTTTCTCAAGGGCGTTGATATCCACACCGGTACTCAACTTAAAGGTTAATTAGGAACTATAAAGCGGGTCAATCCTGTTGTTCAAGCTGAGTTGGAGTAAAATCGTCATTCTCTTGAGGAATGTTTTACCACCGAGTCAGAAACCGAGGCTGATTGATATGACTGTATTTGAACACTTTCGCGATGAATTGTCCCGGGCAAGCGTTGATCTCCACCCTTCCGAACTGCATGGGATGCTTGTTGGCTACCTGTGTGCGGTGAAGGATAGTACCGGGCCAGGACAGCGAAGGTCCCTGTTTGAAGCCTGGATGGGCTGTCAGGCGCCTACTTCCGTTGTGAATATGCTTGAAGAAGCTTATACGCAAAGTCTGGACAGTTTGGGTGAATATGCTGATTTTGATTTTACGCTGATGATTCCGGGGGATGACGAGGGAATTACTGAACGAGCAGAATCTGTGTTTTTGTGGTGTAGTGGTTTTCTTTCAGGCTTTGGTGAATCCGGTCGTCAGCTCGATGCAGACGATGCTTCAGATGTTAAGGAAGCCCTTCAGGATATGGGTAGAATTGCGGCAATGTCCGAAGAAGTCACTGAAGGGGAAGAGAATGAGTCGGACTTGACAGAGATCGTCGAGTTCATACGAATCAGTACGCTACTCATTTTCGCGGAAACAGAATCAAAAGGGGCTCACTAAAGTTGCCGAGGAAAGAGAAGGCGCGTAGGGAGATTGCACCGGCGGAATATGTCAGCAGGCGCCGGGAACTGTCAGCTTTCATGGATGAAGGCAGTATTGCCATTGTCCCTGGTGCGAATCCAAAGATTCGTAATGGTGATGTGCAATACCCGTTTCGCCAGGATAGTGATTTTCGTTATCTGACGGGGTTCGATGAACCCAATGCGGTATTCGTGCTGATCCCTGGCAGGGAGCATGGAGAGGCGCTGCTGTTCTGTCGTGAGCGCGACAATGAGCATGAGCGTTGGCATGGTCAGATCACCGGCCCTGAGCGTGCGATGCAGTTTTTTGGGATGGATGATGCCTTTCCAGTATCCGATATAGATGACATCTTGCCGGGCTTGATAGAGAGCCGGTCGAAGCTCTATTACGCCATGGGCGTAGACCGGGATTTCGATAATCAGGTGATCGACTGGGTCAAGAAAATTTCTCTAAGTGATCATCTTGGCGCGGAGTCGTGGGGTGAGTTTATTCAGCTTGATCATTATCTGCATGAACTTCGGCTTTTTAAAAGTGCTGCCGAGATAGCGCTGATGAAGCTGGCAGCTGATGCCACGGTTAAGGGCCATTGTCGGATTATGCAGAAAACGCAGCCCGGTATGATGGAATACGAACTGGAAGCCGAGCTGATTCACGAATTTTCGATCAACGGCGCACGCTACTGTGCGTATCCCGCGATCGTTGGAGGTGGGGCGAATGCCTGCGTGTTGCACTATGTTGCCAACAATGAAGTTCTTGCCGATGGTGACCTTGTGCTTGTAGATGCAGGTGGTGAATATGAGGGTTATGCCTGTGACCTGACACGTACATTTCCTGTTAATGGCAGGTTTTCAGAAAGCCAGGCCAGGGTTTATGAAGTGGTTTTGCGTGCCCAGGAGGCCGCCATTGCAGCGGTGAGACCTGGCAATACCTGGAATGATCCGCATGAAGCGGCGATCAGGGAGTTGAGCAAGGGCCTTGTCACACTTGGCGTATTGTCAGGTGACCTTGATGATCTCATTGGTGAAGAAGCCTATTTACCCTACTGTATGACCAAAACCGGACACTGGCTTGGGTTGGATGTTCATGACGTTGGAGACTACCAGGTGAATGGTCAGTGGCGGGTCTTCGAGGAAGGGATGGTGACGACAATCGAGCCGGGGGTTTACTTCAATGAAAACATGATGGAAGTACCATCGGAGTATCGAGGAATTGGTGTCAGGATAGAAGATGATGTGCTGGTAACAAAATCAGGAAACGAGGTGTTGACGGACCAGGCGCCTCGTACAGTGGATGAAATTGAAACCCTTATGGGGGCTACCAATGACTGATGTAGTGATCATAGGTGCTGGTTTCGTTGGGATGTCTTTTGCCCTGGCTGCACATAAGCAGGGGTTTGGCGTTGAGGTCTATGATAAGGCCGCTGCGCCGGTGTTGCCCAAAACAGCAACCTCACAAGTGATCGCTGTTAATGCTGTTTCCGCGGAATTTCTGTCGGGAATTGGCGTCTGGAACCTGATTTCCGATAGATTTGTCACGCGATACGATCAGATGTCGGTCTTTGACGGGCAGGGAAGTGGGTCGATATCTTTCACGGCAGAAGAAGGTGGGCTACCGTGTCTTGGGTATATCGTTGACCAGGTCGCACTCCGGGTAGCGATGAGCGAGTGCGCCTTAAGTCAGGGGCTTGAGGTGAAATGGACAGAGACGGCTGATATTGATGAGCTTCAAAGAGACTTGTTGGTAGCGGCAGACGGTGCTCACTCTGCCACAAGGGAAAAGCTCGGACTGAAGAAGATGGGCTATGCATACGACCAGAGCGCGACAGTCTGTGTTGCACAATTCGGTCAAGAGTTCACCGAGGAGCGCGGGCAACAGGCATATCAATGGTTCTGTGATTCGGGGCCACTCGCGCTGCTGCCACTCAGTGATCGGGGTAAATTCGCAGTGGTTTGGTCGAGCAGTGAGGATATGGCTTCAATAAGTGAAACTGCATTCATTTCAGCCCTTGAAGAGTCAACGGAGGATATGCTCGGCCGGGTATACAGTGTCTCATCGCGACATAGTTTCCCGCTGATGCAGCAGCAGGCCTGGCGCTATGTCACTGATGGGGCGGTGCTGCTGGGAGATGCAGCGCATGCGATTCACCCGCTGGCGGGTCAGGGTGCAAATCTTGGGTTCGCTGATGCGAGCTGCCTGGTCACCGAACTCTGCGCTGCAAGGCTTGAAGGAAGCGGTATTGGGGATCTAGGTGTGCTGAAACGATACGAAAAAAAACGTAAAACAGAGAACCATCTTGCCGCATTGGCGATGGAAGGCTTCCATCGATTGTTTACGTCTGATTCAAGTATCGCTGGATTGTTGCGCAGTCGTGGATTGCGTTTAGTGAATGAAAATAAAACATTAAAGCGGCTCGCAATTAGTGTCGCGTCTGGTCGAGTCTAGTAGACTACGCCACTTTGCAATTCTGTATTTCTCATGGGTAAGAAAACCCCCCTATTCGAAAAGCACGAATCCCTTGGCGCCAAAATGGTTGATTTTGGTGGCTGGGATATGCCGATTCACTACGGATCACAGATTGAAGAACACCACGCAGTCAGACAGGATGCCGGTGTGTTTGATGTTTCACATATGACAGTCGTTGAGCTGCATGGGGCCGATGCCCTGGCCTATCTGGATCGATTACTGGCTAATGATATAGGGCGGGTAAAAAGTCCCGGACAGGCGATGTACTCGGCGATGCTATGCGAGACAGGTGGCGTTCTGGATGACCTGATTGTCTATGCAACGGGTGATCCATATCTGTTGGTGGTGAACTGTGCGACCCGGGGGAAAGACCTGGCGTGGATGCGGCGCGTGGCAGAAGGATACGATTGTGAGGTGGTTGAACGGCCGGAATTTGCTATTTTGGCGATTCAGGGCCCTCGTGCCATTGAAAAAGTGAAGTCGGTGGTTGGGGAAGACCTTGTTCAGGAAGACATTGTTGGGGAAGGTAAGGTTGCTCTTATTGAAGGTTTGAAAGTCTTCCAGGGTGGATGGTGCGGTGGATGGTTTATCGCGCGTACAGGTTATACCGGTGAAAGGGGTGTCGAGATCATCTTGCCTGAAGACCAGGCCATGTCTTTTTGGGATAGTCTTCTTGAGGCAGGTATCAGGCCCATTGGCCTGGGGGCAAGGGATACGTTGCGGCTTGAAGCGGGCATGAACCTGTACGGCAATGATATGGATGAATCGGTGACACCGCTAGAATCGAACATGGCAAATACCGTGTTTCTTGAGGGTCGCGACTTCGTCGGTGCTGACGCCCTCAGGAAGCAGACCGAGCATGACGAGCTTGTTGGCCTTGTCATGGCTGGCAAGGGTATTTTGCGAGCGCATTATCCGGTATTCAGTGATGGAACTCCGGTGGGAGAGATTACCTCAGGCGCTTTTTCGCCAACCCTTGGGAAGTCTATTGCGCTGGCGCGGGTTTCTGCAACATCATCCAATATGACGGTTGAGATTCGGGGCAAGATGCAGGCAGTTGAATGCGTCAACCCGCCCTTTGTTCGAAATGGCAAACAAGTTTACAAACCAAGAAAAACCTAGATAGATAAAGCTGGAGAAATACTATGGCGGAGTTCCCTACAGAATTGCGGTACCTGAAAAGCCACGAGTGGGTGAAACAGGAAGGAGATGTCGTTGTCGTGGGCATTTCTGATCATGCTCAGGATGCACTAGGTGACGTGGTTTATGTGGAACTGCCAGAAGTTGAGGCGCAGTGTCAGGCAGGTGATGAGATAGCGGTGGTTGAATCCGTGAAGGCGGCATCAGACATTTATGCCCCTGTTACGGGCACCGTTGTTGAAGTTAACGTTAAGCTTGAGGATTCCCCCGAACTGGTTAACGAGGCGCCGTATGTTGATGGCTGGTTCTTTAAGATAAAGGTTTCGGATCCGGCGGCAGTTGAAGGTCTGCTCACTGCTGTGCAATACCAGACGCTCTGTGAAGCGGAAGAACACTAACCCGGCGGCGTGCCATACTTAAGCTAATTCCCCCGAAGGAACCAACATGCCCTTTGTCCCGCATACCCCTAATGATGAGCGAATCATGCTCGCGTCGATAGGGGTTACCTCCATTGAAGCACTTTTTGATGAGATCCCCCGGGTACTTAGATCGGGTGAGCTGAAACAGACGCCGTCAGGAATCAGTGAGATGGAGCTGCTTCGTACAATGAATGAGCGAGCGCGTCTGGATGAGATGCCTTTGTCGTTTATCGGTGCCGGGGCTTATGAGCATCATATTCCTTCCGCAGTCTGGGATCTTGTTGGGCGCGGCGAGTTCATGACTGCCTATACCCCATACCAGGCAGAGGCCAGCCAGGGCACGCTGCAATTGATCTATGAATTCCAGACAATGATGACTCGCCTGCTTCAGATGGAAGTGGCCAATGCTTCGGTCTATGACGGGGCGACTGCAATGGCGGAAGCTATCTTGATGGCGATTCGCGCGAACAAGAAGAACAAGTCGCGACGGGTGCTGGTGGCGGGTGATATTAATCCGGTCTATATCGAAGCCTGTCAGGTGATCGTCCGTAATCAGGGGATCGAGCTGAAGATCCAGGGTTTTAGTGAAGACTCCGGCGTGATTGGGCTGGCTGATGAACCAGGAGAGTTTGCCGCTCTGGTGGTTAGCTACCCTAATTACTTTGGCGGCTTGCCGGATGTCGATGCGTTAACTGACTGGTGTCATGAAAATGGTGCGTTAATGGTTGGTGTCGTTAACCCGACCGCGATGGCATTACTGAAGCCGCCAGGTGAATGGGGAAAAGAAGGCGCCGATATCGCGGTTGGTGAAGGGCAGCCGTTAGGGATCCCTGTCTCGTCCGGCGGTCCTTATCTGGGCTTTATGTGTTGTAAACAGGCCATTGTCAGGCAAATGCCTGGCAGGATTATTGGAAGAACCAGCGATGTAGACGGTAGTGATGGGTTTGCCCTGACGCTCCAGGCACGGGAGCAACATATCAGGCGTGCCAAGGCCACCTCTAACATATGTACCAACCAGGGGCTGCTAGTGACTGCCGCGACGATTTATCTCAGTCTGTTAGGCGATGTGGGGCTGCGGTCTGTTGCGATTCAATCCCACCAGGGATTACAGCAGCTACTCAGGAATCTTGAATCAACCGGGAAAATAAAGACACAGTTCACCGGGCCATGTTTTCATGAAGCAGCGATTAAATTGCCGATACCGGCAAGGGAAGTATTACCCCTTATGGCCGAACACGGGATTCTGGGTGGCTATGATCTTGGTTTATCTTTCCGGGCGCTGGAAAATTGTTTGCTGGTTAATGTGACGGAAACAAAAACGGAGCAGGACCTGGAGCTATACAGCACTACGCTCTCGAATGTGCTGGAGGCAAAAGGATGTTGATTTACGATTTATCCAGTGAAGGCCGAATTGCCTCCGCGCAGTTTGAAAGACGAGATGGCAATCCTCTCGATCTGCCCGAAAAACACATTCGCAAAGGGGCAGTCGGGCTGCCTGGAGTTTCTGAACTTCAGGTGGTCAGGCATTTCACTAATCTTTCGAAAAAGAATTTCTCGATTGATGGCCAGTTCTACCCATTAGGGTCGTGCACCATGAAATACAATCCAAGAGGAGCACACAAGGCCGCGAGCATCTCTGGTTTTCTGGCTCGTCATCCACTGGCGCCTGAAGCCCAGTCGCAGGGTTTCCTGGCCTGTCTTTATGATCTTCAGGAATATCTCAAGGATGTGACTGGCATGAAGGCGGTATCCCTGACGCCGATGGCTGGCGCGCAGGGAGAGTTCGCGGGTGTAGCGATGATTCGCGCCTATCACGAAAAACGGGGGGACCTGGCGCGAACGGAAATTTTGGTGCCGACTGCCGCGCATGGCACAAACCCCGCGACTGCCGTCATGTGTGGTTATAAAGTTCGGGAAATTGGCGTAACTGCAGATGGCGACGTGGACCTGGATGCGCTGAAGGAGGCGGTGGGCCCACAAACTGCAGGCCTCATGATGACGAATCCCTCGACCTGTGGGGTGTTCGAGCGAAAAGTCCAGGAAATCGCTCAGGTTGTGCATGCTGCAGGCGGGTTGCTCTATTATGACGGAGCCAACCTCAACGCAATCCTTGGCAAGGTCAAACCCGGGGATATGGGGTTTGATGTGCTGCATATGAATCTTCACAAGACCTTTGCGACACCCCACGGTGGTGGTGGTCCTGGTGCAGGCCCGGTTGGTGTTGGTGAGCGCTTGGCGCCATTTATTCCAACGCCTGTTGTCGGAAAGGAAAATGCTACTTACCGATGGTTGACGAGAGCCGATATACCGGACTCCATTGGTCGTTTGTCAGCATTTATGGGTAATGCGGGTATTTTGTTGCGGGCCTATGCGTACGCTAGATTGCTTGGCAGAGAAGGCATGCACCGGGTGGGAGAGTTTGCGACGTTAAATGCTAACTATATGGCGCGAGAGCTTGAGAAAGCCGGATTTACCCTGGCGTACCCTGAGCGCCGTGCTACTCATGAGTTCATCGTAACGTTGTCAGAAGAAGCGAAGGAACTCGGCGTCACTGCAATGGATGTGGCGAAGCGTCTCCTGGACTATGGCTACCATGCGCCAACGACCTACTTTCCATTGCTGGTACCGGAATGTCTGTTAATCGAGCCAACGGAGACGGAAACGAGGGAAGAGATTGATGGATTCGTCGCGGCGATGGCATCGATTCTGGAAGAAGCAAGAACCAACCCGGAAATTGTGACGAGCGCGCCACAAACAATGCCAGTCAAAAGGCTGGATGATGTAAAAGCGGCAAGGGAACTAGATCTCGCCCTCGATCGGTAGCATCGTCACAAAATCTCCCAGTTGTTGCTCCAGAGAAGCAATCAATAATACCAGCCGGGAAGACGTCGCTTCATCGGGCTGTTCCATAGAGGGCAGTAGAGTTTGTGCTTCTAGCAAGGTTGCGTTAAATGTCAGCGTGCTTTCTGGATTCAACTCGATCAGGAAGCGGTTCAAGCCAATGGGCTCGTCCAACAATTCCGCTATGGCGTCAAGCTGTGTGGTGACATTCCGAGTAGATTCGTTATCGCGAAGAATATGCTCGTCGAGGAGGTCAAATTCCGAGAACAGCAGTTGGAACCGCCGTTGTACTTTTAACAGCAATAGAGGATAGGAATTCTGGTTGGTTTCAGATTCAGTCTCCTGGGCGCGGGAAAAGGAGGTGATATCCACGAGCAGAAGCTCTGTTACCAGTTGAACTAATTGTTGGCGTTTATGGTAGTTGGGCGCATCGCGCCCAAAGTCCTCAATGTCTCGTTCGAACGCATAGTACTCAAGCACATGAAACCCGAGAGCAACCTCGGACGCATCCGTAATCTGGTGCTGCTCTTGCAGTGATGTAGCAGTGATTTCCAGTGTGTCGTCACTGACGATACCCGAGCCGGGATAGTCGGGCAGGGAATCCAGAAACCCCGTTTCCATGGGCCACGCGTCAATTCGACGAAAGTTGTCAGGTGAATACAGGATGCTGGCGCTGAGGAAGTTATCGTGCGCTGAGATCCACGCCGATTGCCATACTAATCTGCTTTCGATGGTGGGCGACCTGAAGAATAATCCGGTCGCCTCGCTTAGTTGATCCATCGCGTGGACCATGGGCTCTGTCTTGCCTTGTTGCCAAGACTTAATCGCGATGCCCAGTTGGATGGGGTCCTGCGCATTTGTTTCCGTTTCCAGCCGTTCGGCACATCCAGCGAAGAGCAGTAGACTCAAAAGCGCTGAGGACGAAACCCCAATAACCGTTAGTCGCGAAGACTGATGATAGGCCACTGATTTTCCTCCGCTTTTTCTCTGAGTATCGGGTCCGGGTCAACTGCCACAGGGTTGTCCACCAATCGCAGCAGGGGAAGATCATTGTGTGAGTCCGAATAGAAGGAGCTGCCTTCCAGGGAATCCTGTCGATTTGCCAGCCACTGTTCCAGGCGGGTGACTTTTCCCCCAGCGAAGCTTGGCACCCCAACAATCCTGCCCGTGTAGCGATTTGAAACGATCTCAGGGTCAGGCGCGATCAAAATATCGATTCCGAATTCATCGACGATAGGACGGGTGACAAATTCGATTGTAGAAGTAATGACCAGCAGGGTATCTCCCAGCTCACGATGCTTTTTCACCAGATCCTGCGCCTTGTCCAGGATGATGGGCAGAATGCGCTGGGCGACAAACTCGGATCGAAACCGATGCAGGTCTTCGATTGAGTACTGAGTCAGAACTGAACAGGAGAACTGCAGATACTCATTGATATCGAGTTGACCAGCCTTGTACTGCTCGTAGAAATCATCGTTCTTTTTCTTATGTTTCTTCGCATCGACAAGTCCCTTGTCGACGACAAACTGTCCCCATTCATGGTCGCTGTCTGCGGCTATAAGTGTTTCGTCGAGATCAAAAATAGTGAGTGCCATGAAGCAGGTCCGGTCTGTAAAGAGCGCAGTGTAGCTTGTCCTGCTGGTTTGCTGAATGTCTGAGTTTCAAGCACAATGATTTTCCATCGCTTTATAAGGTTCAGGTAGTTGATTGATGAAGATGGGTATCGCCCAAATGTAGGTATAATTGTTGCCAATGATCATGGTCAGGTTCTGTGGGCACGTCGGGTAAGACAGGATGCATGGCAGTTTCCCCAGGGAGGGATTAAGTCCACGGAATCGCCTGAGGAAGCACTTTACCGTGAACTGGAGGAAGAGGTTGGACTGGAAGCCGGTCAGGTAGAGATAGTTGGCGCAACAAGAGGTTGGCTTCGGTACAAATTGCCGCGAAGGCTGTTGCGCTCGAATAACTCCTCATTCATTGGCCAGAAACAGAAATGGTTTCTTCTCAAAATGCTGGCGGATGACGGGGCTGTTCAGTTCGACAGATCGAATACGCCGGAATTCGATTTATGGGAGTGGGTTAGCTATTGGTACCCTCTTGGCCAGGTGGTGTCGTTCAAGCAGGATGTTTATCGCCGTGCCATGAAAGAGCTGGCGCCGTGCTTATCAAAATGCCTTTCCAAATGAGATTCTCCTAGATGCTTGATGTACTGCGCAGCGTCATCCAGGAAGTCAATCGTGCACGTGATCTTGAGGCCGTGCTGGGCATTATTGTTGAGCGCGTCAAGGACGCGATGAACACCGAGGTATGCAGTATTTATCTTCACGATGAGCACGATGAGCGCTTCGTGTTCATGGCCACCCGTGGTCTGAATACTGACGCTGTCGGTAAGGTTTCACTGGCGCTTAATGAAGGTCTGGTGGGATACGTTGCTGAGCGGGCAGAGCCCATCAATCTTGAGGATGCCCAAAACCATCCACGTTACCGGTTTCTCGAGGAAGTTGGTGAAGAACCATTCCATGCATTTCTCGGTGTACCGATTATCCACCACCGCAAAGTGCTTGGGGTGCTGGTCGTCCAGCAAACACAGACCCGGCGTTTTGATGAGAGCGAAGAGGCGTTCCTGATTACCCTGTCGGCCCAGCTGGCAGGTGTGATTGCCCATGCTGAGGCAACAGGGTCATTGATGCTAACGGACGCGGGCAAGAAAAAAGAATCCACGCGGTTTCTGGGAATGTCCGGTGCCTCGGGTGTCGCCATTGGTACTGCGATTGTGAGTTTTCCCGAAACAGAATTACACGAAGTACCTGACAAACAGATAGAGGATGTGGAAACAGAGATCGGCTACTTTCAATCTGCGATTGCCGCGACCCGAGACGAAATTTCAACGATTGCCGCGAAACTGGAAGACAGGCTCCAGCCTGAAGCGCTTGCGTTGTTTGATGCCTATCTGCATATGCTCGACGATAGCGCGATCAGTGGTGAGGTGATTGCCCTGATTAAGGATGGTGAATGGGCCCAGAGCGCGCTCAGGAAGGTGATTGGTGCTCATGTCGACAATTTTGAAGCCATGGAAGATGCCTATCTCAGAGAGCGAGGTGCTGATGTCCGGGATCTGGGGAATCGTGTGCTGTCAAAGCTCCAATTGACTGATACGCGGGTGCAGTTTTACCCGAACGATACAATCCTGGTAAGCAAAGAGTTAACGCCGGCAGATCTGGCAAAAGTTCCCCGCGAAAAATTGGCTGGTTTTGTTTCGGTAAAAGGATCAGGGAAGTCTCACGTTGCTATTCTTGCGGAAGCAATGGGTGTGCCGACCGTGATGGGTGTCGAAGACCTGCCCATCGAGATACTGGATGAAAAACCCATTATTGTTGACGGGTTCGAGGGTGTTGTAATCACCTATCCCAAAGAGGTAGAGAAAACGTACTACCGCCGTATTATCGTGGAAGAAGCCGCCCTGGTTGAAGACATCAAGGTTTCGGGAGACCAACCTTGTCATACGCTGGACGGTCATCGGGTCCGGCTGTGGGTCAATACCGGGCTCATGACGGATGTTGCCCGTTCGCTAGATCGTGGTGCTGAAGGCGTTGGCCTTTACCGAACAGAAGTTCATTTCATGATGAACGATCGATTTCCCACCGAAGAAGAACAGCGTGTCATTTACAGGGAACACCTGGAGGCCTTCGCGCCGCGCCCGGTAACCATGCGAACGCTGGATATCGGAGGTGATAAGGCGTTGTCCTATTTCCCCATTAATGAGGCAAACCCCTTCCTTGGATGGCGTGGTATTCGTGTGACGTTGGATCACCCGGAGATTTTTCTCTCACAGGTGAAGGCAATGATCCGCGCCAGTGAAGGCATTGATTCCATGCTCAGGATCATGCTGCCTATGGTGAGTAGCGTTGCTGAGGTTGACGAAGCCCAGAGACTGATCAGTCAATGTTATCGGGAGATTATTGAAGAAGGGATTCAGGTGGAGATGCCTGATGTGGGTGTCATGATTGAGGTGCCGGCCTCGGTATACCAGGCTCGTGACATTATTAAACGTGTCGATTTTCTTTCGGTTGGCAGTAACGACCTGATTCAGTACATGCTCGCGGTCGATCGGAACAATGCCCAGGTTGCAGAGCTCTACCAGGAGTTTCATCCGGCTGTTCTTCAGGCACTGGACCATGTTGTCAAAGCAGCTCATGCCGAGAACAAGGGAATCGGAATCTGCGGTGAAATGGCGGGTAATCCCTCTGCCGCCGTCCTCTTGATGGCTATGGGGTTCGATGTCCTTTCCATGAACTCAACCAGCCTTCTGATGGTTAAGCATGCGCTTAGTAATTTTGAAATGAGCCATGCCAGTGAGCTACTGGCTAGTGTTCTGAAGATGGACAATGCTTATCTCATCAAGAATTTCGTTGACGATGAAATGCGTAAAGCCGGTCTTGGTAACGTTGTCAGGAGTCGTCGTCACAGTTGAATTGGAATCGGTTGCTCGTCAAAGGAGTCCCATTGACGCCGAAGTTACGTTCTTCGAATACGACGTCACCATCAGTGCCGATTAGAACAACGGTGGTTGCTCTTGTACCGTAAGTATCCGCGGCAATAAAGCTGTTCGAAAATTCTCTGTCATCACCCTGTTCCAGAAGCAAGCTAAACAATGCTTCACAGGGATCATCAAAGGCTGAGATGATTTCCGCTAATGTTGCACGACCGTCGACAACCTTGGGCCAGTCACAATCAAGGATCTGGTTGCTCAAGCCGTAGTAACCCTTACCCAGTTCGCGGGGGTTGCCGGCCCGGTTTCCGTAATAGCTGCAGTTATCCTGGTTCGCGACGATGAGGTTAAAGCCTTTATAGGCATTTCCCCTGGAGCTGACGTGGTCGAGGTAAGCATTTGGGTCAGGGTCAGTGGCCAGGAAACCGGTTGGCAGGTCACCACGGGAACGGGGTGGCAATGGATCGGGGGGCGTTTCCATGAAGTTAGTCACGGCGGCGAAGGCACCCTTTTTGTTGACACCAAGCCATGTACCACCCATGTTCTCATCCTGACCAGCGAGCAGACCAGGATGTGAATCCCAAAAGCCCGCTGTTTGGGTAGGGCGGGCATAAAGTTCATCCCTGTTGGCCGCAACGATCAGGCGATAACGGCTATTGGGATTAACAGCAAAAAGGATTAGGCACATAAAGGGACGCCGAAAAAGTCGCGAGTTTATCAGACTGCCCCAATGACGGATAATGGGGTTTTCCTATTCGACCATTTAATAGAAGGAACCCAAGGGATGTGGCATTACCCAGCGATTGACCGCGTAGCGATCAGTATTGGTCCTTTCAGTATTTACTGGTATGCGATCAGCTATCTTGTCGGCATCGGACTTGTCTGGTGGACGCTTAAGTATCGTATTCGCATCTACGGACTGAAGTGGACAGATGAAGACCTTTCCGACATCATTTTTTATGCCGTTCTAGGCGTGCTTATTGGTGGCCGGGTCGGGTACGTCTTTTTTTATGGGCAGGAGATGCTCAGACTAGATCCTCTTGCGGCGCTGAGGATATGGGAGGGCGGGATGTCTTTCCACGGTGGGCTTATTGGCGTACTTGTGGGGATAGGCGTGTTTGCCTGGCGCAAGGGTGTCACCTTCTTTGAACTTGCTGACTTTATCGCGCCTTCCATACCATTAGGGCTTGGCAGTGGCCGTATTGGTAATTTCATCAATGCTGAACTGCCAGGTCGTGTGACAGAAGTCCCCTGGGCGCTCGTCTATCCCGGTGAAATTGTTGGCCGCCACCCATCCAGCTTGTATCAGGCGCTGCTTGAGGGGCCAGTTCTTTTTGCGTTCCTTTGGGTATTTGCGATGAAACCCCGTCCAACCATGGCGGTATCGGGCATGTTCCTGTTTGGCTATGGTAGTGTCAGAATATGCTCTGAATTCTTCCGGGAACCCGATGGCCATATCGGGTTTGTGGTGTTTGACTGGGTAACAACAGGGCAGCTGCTTTCACTACCCATGATTTTTCTCGGAGTGG
>Ga0206679_10002289_pt1 | contig 15228 bp, 13 predicted proteins | sample M110012015metaG_FD_155464 | JGI IMG/M metagenome (GOLD analysis project Ga0206679, IMG submission 155464) | Ammonia-oxidizing marine archaeal communities from Monterey Bay, California, United States - M1 100m 12015 | ecosystem: Environmental > Aquatic > Marine > Intertidal zone | place: USA... | reverse complement strand
TGAAGGAGGCAAACAACCAGTATGGCACTCTTTTAAGTATAGAGCCACATCAGATAGATTTCCAGTACTATTATGCAGTGACATGCACAGCAGATTCTTCATTACGAGAAGAAGGCATTGAAAGGCTGGAGGCACTGGTGGGAGACATGGAATCAGATGGCGAACGTCTTTTCTACCTTGCAAAAGCTTATCATCAGCTCGAAAATTTCGAGAAAGCCATTGATATATTTTCAATGGCTTTAATAAATGCAGATAAAAAATCTGAGTGGGTAAAAGAAGCAGAACTACGATTGTCTCAATGTGAAGCCTCGCAAAACCTTGCGACACCATCAATATCTCTATCGTATTCTGTGGTTAGCGAGGTTGATTTAGATGATTTTTATAGATCAATTCCCACAGAAAACACGCCTTATAGGATAACCTTAGTTCCTTCTGAACTTCGTTCAAAACTCGACAAAAAGAGAGGCTGGAAAAGTCCTGTGGTTTACACCCCGGAATCCAATGTGATTTACTTTAGTTCTTATGGAAATAAAGATGTTGCAGGGTTAGATATTTTTGAATCAAAGATTCTGCCTGATGGATCTTTCTCCGAGCCACAGCGGCTCCCCAAGACGGTAAACAGTTTGTCAGACGAAATAAATCCAGTATATCATAATGAGTCTGCATCAATAATTTTTGCTTCCGATAAAGCATCTTCTATTGGCGGATTTGATTTATTTTCTTCTACAGTTATTTCACGAAAAGGAGAATACAAATCGGCAGAGAGATTGCCTAGAGTTTGGAATACATCATCGAATGAATATTTCCTTTTCCCAGATTCAAAGGTCTTTATGGATGGAAATTTGAGTGGGGGATGGCTTGTGAGTGATAGGTCAGGCCATTTCAGCTCTACCGTTCTTTACAAAGCTCACGCCACATCTATCTATGAAACTCCAGATGAAGTAATAATAGAAACACCACTTGTTGTGGTTGACAGCACTCACGAAGTGCCTAAGATCAAGGAGTATATGGAGCTTGAGAAAGTCACTTTAGTTCATGAAAAACCCATTCACAAAGCCGAATTAGCTATTCAAGTTGGTGTGTTTAGTTCTATACCAGACGTCGATTTTCTTCCATATGACACAGAAGTTATTATTAAAACTTTACCAAACGGTTTAATAAAAGTCTATGCCGGTCCATTTGTAAATGAGAGAGAGAGGAGTGAGGCAAAAGCTGAATTAATAGCTTTTGGTTTGACAGATGTATTTAATTCAACTGTTATCAAGACAGAAGAAACAGTTACGGAGCTTCAACCTTCAAATCAACTCTCAGCACAACCCTCAACTCAAGACGCGCCTGAAGGAGTGCATTCAACTGATAAATTACCCGGGATATGGTATGCTATTCAAATAGGAGCATTTTCCGGTAATCCCGATGAAGCGACTAATGAGATAGCAAATGGAAATTTATTTTATGAATTGTTAGATAGTGGACTAAAGAGATGGTACACAGAGGCAAACAGAAGTGTTGAAATAGCCTTTGAGATGCTCCCAAGATTAATTGAAAGGGGTGCAAGAAAGGATGCCTTTATTGTAAAGCTAGATAATGGCAAAAGAATAAAAATTGTTTCAATGAATTCAATTAATACTAAGACAGATGCTATTGAAACAAATGTCTCAAAGGATTTCTTCCGAGTAAGAATAGCGTCTTTTGTGAATTCTGTGCCGGCTATTGAAGCAGCAGCGCTGTTACACATAGGTACTTTAATAACTGTACGCAGTATAGAAATAGGTGGCGAGAAGGTTTATTATAGTTCTAAGCTCCCCCTCGAGGAAGCTAAGCGAGCTTATGAGCTGTCGCTTCAGGAAGGTTTTGAAAACGCTAGAATAGAGAAATTTAATGAATAGAACATATTTTATATCACTTATTTTCAGTATTTTATCGTTTGCTACATCAACAATGGCTCAAACTTATATAAATGAGCTTATGGCTAGCAATCAATTAACCAATTTCGATGATTTTTCCGAGAGCGACGACTGGGTTGAGTTATATCACGAGGGGGGAGTGCTGAACTTAGAGGGGCATTTTTTAAGCGACCGTTCAGATAACCTAATGAAATGGCAATTCCCTAGCACAAATCCGGGTCTTACAACGATATTACCAAATGGATTTTTATTGATTTGGTTAGATAACGATTCGATTCAAGGGGAGGACCATGCAGAATTTAAGCTCAGCCCTGATGGCGAAGGTCTTTATCTTACTGCACCAGATGGAATCACAGTATTAGATTCGTTGACTTTTCCTCCTCAACAGACAGATATTAGTTATGGTCGTGTTTGTGATGGGTGTGAAGAGTGGATGTATTATAATGTACCTACTCCTGACGCTAGTAATTTGTCAACCATCCTAGATACACCACTACTTTATATTAATGAAGTGCTGATTTCAAATATTAATAACTTGATTGACGAAAATCATGAACCAGATCCATATGTAGAGGTATTCAATCCTAATTCCTTTCAAGTAAATCTAGCAGGCTACACATTTTCAAACTCCGAAGGGCAGTCATATACAGTTCCTTTAGACACCCCTTTTGAGACTACAGTAGAAGGGGAGGGGTTCTTACTTTTTTGGATGGATGCTACCCCATCACAGGGTGGGCATCATTTGGGGTTTGAGCCCCCCCTTTCTGATTCGAACATAATTTTGACTGGTCCTGATGGTATTATTGCTGATTCATATGAATATTCTGTGGGGCTTACAAATACTAGTTGGGGGAGGGTCGCTGACGGAGCTTTAACTAGCCAGTGGTTCAACACTCCAACCCCTCGTGTTTCAAATTCCCTCTTAATTATTCCTCCTGCGGATTTATCAATAAACGAGGTGCAATCTTACAATTTGTCTGATACCATTGATCCCTCTGGTGTAATTGGACCAGTAGAAATTTTCGGTGCCCATGAAGACTGGTTAGAAATAGTTAATAATTCAGATGTTGCAGTTGACATAGCGGGGTACTATCTCACAGATAGGCTTAATAATCCTATGAAGTGGCAATTCCCTCTAGGAATACCTGACTCTACAGTTATACAGCCCGGTGAATTCAAGCTAGTTTGGGCTGATGAGGACAACTCTCAAGGCTGGAATCATACAAATTTCAAATTTAATTCATTGGGGGAAGTAATCGTTTTAAGGTCCATTGATGGATTCTCAATTGCTGATTCAGTACATTTTGGCGAAATTCCTCCTGATCACAGCTGGGGACGTGATCCTGATGGAAATGGACCTTGGAGAATTTTTCTTCCGGGTTCAACTACACCCGAAAGATGTAACGTTTGTACGAGTTCTATTAAACCTATTACATCTCAGTTAACTTCAACATCAAGTTTTAACTTCTTCCCAAATCCTATACGCTCAGGATCATATCTTAATATGAATTTTCCGTGTGAATTATTCGACCTAAATGGTCGTAAAATCATAGATTTTAGTATATCAGGTTCTCATCAAATTAATGTTTTGCCAGGGATATATATACTAAACCCCAAAGTGGAATCACCCATATTTCCAAATGGAGCTAAGATTATAGTAACTCCATAATATTATTTTGACACTTACGAGCAATAAATCTTGATAATTCATTGTGTCTCACAACGTAAAACACTATCTTTGCGCCCCTAAATCGGGTAGAAGTGAGGATCTGTCCGTTGATTAAAAGTCTGATTGCCCTCCTCACAGCGGCAATTCATACAAAAAACGGGACGCATGAACGAAGCAACCCAAGAGCCAGAAGGGACTAAGGATAACGAAGTCGCTCAGGACATCAAAGATAATCCACAAGTGGATAAGCCAACTGAAGAAGTGGCACAACCAGCCGCAGAAGAGGCAGAAAAACCTGCTACAGAAGAAGCAGAGCAACCAGCCGCAGAAGAGGTAGAAAAGCTAGTTGAAGAAGAGGCAGAGCAACCAGCTGCAGAAGAGGCAGCAAAGCCAGCAGCTAAGAAAAAATCTCCAGCTAAGAAGAAGCCTGCAGCTAAAGAAGCAGAGCAGCCTGTTGTAGAAGAAGCAGAGCAGCCTGTTGTAGAAGAAGCAGAGCAGCCTGTTGTAGAAGAAGCAGAGCAACCTGTTGTAGAAGAAGCAGAGCAGCCTGTTGTAGAAGAACCTAGACCTACAGAACCACGTGAAATTGCAGTTCCGACTGGTGATTTTGACTGGGATACGTTTGAAGCTGACATCGATGAATTATCCTCAGATGAACGCACTAAGCTTGAAGATTTATATGAATCTAACCTAAACCTGATAGAAGACAAACAAGTTGTTACAGGTACAATAATTAATGTCGGAAAGAAAGAAGTTGTTGTAAACATCGGCTATAAGTCAGAAGGTGTTATTACAGCGTCTGAATTCCGCTATAACCCAGACTTAAAACCAGGTGATAAAGTTGCCGTTTTTGTAGAGAAAACAGAAGATAATAATGGCCAATTAGTTGTAAGTCACCGTACAGCACGCGTTTATGAGGCATGGGGTAAAATTAATGCAGCAAAAGAAGAGGACCTAATCATTAATGGTACTGTTAAATGTCGCACAAAAGGTGGCTTAATCGTTGATGTATTTGGACTAGAAGCATTCTTACCAGGATCACAGGTTGATGTTAAACCAATTAGAGACTTTGATGAGTATGTTGGTAAGCAGATGGAATTCAAAGTTGTAAAGATCAATCAAGAATTCAAAAACGTTGTTGTATCTCATAAAGCTCTTATTGAAGCTGAACTTGAAGAGCAGAAACGACTTATTATTAAGGATCTTGAAAAAGGACAAGTTCTTGAAGGAACTGTTAAGAACGTTACTTCATACGGAGTGTTTGTTGACCTTGGAGGTGTAGACGGCCTTGTTCATATTACAGATATGAGTTGGGGACGTGTTGGTCATCCGGAAGAGTTAGTTGAGCTTGACGCAAAGATAAATGTTGTAATTCTTGACTTTGATGACGATAAACGTCGAATTGCTCTAGGAATGAAGCAACTTACTGCACATCCATGGGATTCTCTCACGGAAGAGCTTACAGAAGGAACAAAGGTTCAAGGAAAAGTTGTTGTTATGGCTGACTATGGTGCATTCATTGAGATTGCACCTGGTGTAGAAGGCCTTTTACACGTTAGTGAGATGTCTTGGTCACAACACCTACGTTCTGCACAGGACTTCTTAAATGTTGGACAAGAAGTAGAGTGTGTTCTATTGAGCATCGATCGTGAAGAGCGCAAAATGTCACTTGGTCTTAAGCAAATGAGCACTGATCCATGGGCAGAAATAGACACTCGATATCCTATCAATTCCAAGCAGAAAGGTAAGGTCCGTAATTTCACTAATTTCGGTTTATTCGTTGAGTTAGAAGAAGGTATTGACGGCTTAGTTCACATCTCTGATCTTAGTTGGTCAAAGAAGATTAAGCACCCGTCTGAATTTTGTAGTGTAGGTGACGAAATCGAAGTTGTTGTTATGGAACTTGACAAGGAAAATCGTCGTATGAGTCTAGGGCACAAGCAGATAGAGGAGAATCCTTGGGAGGTGTTTGAATCTGTCTTCGGGGTTGGTTCAAAGCATGATGCTACAGTGATTAAAATTGACGGATCTAACGCAATAATTGCTTTACCATATGGATTAGAGGGGACTTGCCACGTTAAGCACTTAAATAAAGCAGATGGAGAGGCCCTAGAAGTTGATGCATCCGCTGAGTTCGTAGTTCTAGAATTCAATCGTAATGCAAAGAGAATTACAGTTAGCCATTTACGGACACACGAAGAAGGTCCCGCAAAGAAGGAGCGTAAACCACGTTCTGCTAGTAAAGGTTCCGGAGGTTCATCTACAATGATGGATTCAATAAATAAAAATACTGAGAAGAGTACTCTAGGCGATTTAGATGTACTATCAAAGCTTAAAGAAACAATGTCTTCTTCTGTATTGACTCCTGAGACAGATGAAACTCCTGCAGTTGAGGAAGAAGCTCCAGTAGCTGAGGAAGCAACTCCTGCAGTTGAGGAAGAAGCTCCAGTAGCGGAGGAAGCAACTCCTGCAGTTGAGGAAGAAGCTCCAGTAGAAAAGAAGCCCGCAGCTAAGAAGAAGCCAGCAGCTAAGAAGAAGCCAGCAGCTAAGAAGCCAGCAGCTAAGAAGCCAGCAGCTAAGAAGCCAGCTAAGAAGAAGCCTGCGGCTAAGAAGAAGCCTGCGGCTAAGAAGAAGCCAGTAGCCAAAAAAGCAAAGGAAGAGGAATCTGATGATGCGGAATCTTAAAGCTAAATAGAAGTCTTATGACTACTGAAAATAAAAAAAATAAAAGGGAGGCATCGGCCTCCCTTTTTCTTATTCGTATCTTTGCAGCATGGATTCTCAAGTCCTAATCAACGGGGAGCAATTTGAGCTCATTCTCGATAGACTCGCGCATCAACTGCTCGAGCATCATGATTTTACAAAAACTGATCTCATTGGTCTTCAACCAAGAGGTATTAGATTAGCACATAGGTTACAAGCAAAACTCTCTGAGTTGCTTAATGACACTCAGATAAGGTGTGGAGAGCTTGACGTAACTTTTCATAGGGATGACCTAAGGATGCGAGATAAACCGATTGCTCCTCAACAAAATAAAATGGAGTTTATAGTTGATGGTAGAAACGTTGTTTTAGTTGATGATGTGTTTTTCACAGGCCGAACTATAAGGGCAGGTCTAGATGCTCTTTTAGCATATGGTAGACCAGATAAAGTCGAATTAGCAATTCTTATTGATAGAAGATTTAGTAGAGAATTACCTATTGAACCGACATATATTGGAAAACAGATTGATAGCATTGTGGACCAGCATGTTGTTGTAGAATGGAAGGAGGAGAATGGAATAGATCGAGTCTTACTTTTCAATTCAAAACCTGAATGAGTAAACTTTCAGTTAATCACCTATTAGGAATCCGCGGAATGACTCGCGAAGATTTGGAGCTTATTTTTAATACAGCTTCCGAGTTTAAGGAGGTTTTGAATAGGCCTATAAGAAAGGTTCCCTCATTACGGGATCTTACCGTTGCAAATCTGTTTTTTGAGAACTCTACTCGTACTCGTTTATCTTTTGAATTAGCACAGAAGCGCTTATCTGCAGACGTCGTAAATTTTTCTGCTGCAAGTTCTTCGGTTAAGAAAGGGGAAACCCTTGTCGATACAGTAAATAACATACTAGCGATGAAAGTCGATATGCTTGTTATGAGACATCCACATCCAGGAGCTATTCATTTCCTAGCAGACAAGGTAGATACGACTTTGATTAATGCTGGAGATGGTACACATGAACACCCTACTCAAGCTCTTCTTGATGCATTTAGCCTCAGAGAAAAATTAGGAGACGATCTAGAGGGGAAAAAAATTGCAATAGTTGGTGACATTCGACATTCTAGAGTAGCTGTGTCAAACATATTAGCTCTTAAACTCTTAGGAGCGAGGGTTCGTGTTTGTGGACCCGCAACATTAATTCCTAAGCACATGAGTACTTTAGGAGTTGAAATCAGTCATGATTTTGATGAGACATTAGTATGGGCTGATGTTGTTAACATGTTACGTATACAACACGAGAGGCAAGGAGATTCAGAATCAATCCCATTCTTTCCTTCAATTCGTGAATACACATTGAACTATGGTTTAACCCAGGATCGACTAAACAGACTCGACAAACAGATAACTGTCCTTCATCCGGGACCTATTAATAGGGGGGTGGAAATTTCAAGTGCGATAGCTGACAGTGATCATTCATTAATTTTAGACCAAGTAGAGAACGGTGTTGCAACCCGCATGGCTGTAATGTACCTACTTGCTAGGCGATAACTTTCTTAAATTTTCTTACGAAGAATATAGTCAAGTAGCTATATTTGACGTGAACACATTTTTTACAATGAATTTCTCTATAGAACAACGCGATAATGTCGCAATCCTGACATCTAAAGTTGAAAAACTAGATGCACTTCAGGCCCCTGATTTAAAAGGTCAACTAGTATTACTAGCTAAGTCTGGTACAATTAATATTGTACTCGATTTGTCTGAATCAAGATATTGTGATTCAAGTGGCTTAAGTGCTGTGTTAGTCGGTAAAAGGCTATGTAGTGATGCTGGAGGTTCGTTTGTCTTGTGCGGCTTGCAACCTAGCGTTGAAAAACTTATTTCTATTGCTCAACTAGATAGAGTCCTAAATATAGTGCCTACGGTAAAAGAAGCTGTAGATATGGTATATATGGAGGTACAGGAGAGAGAAATAGGTAAAGAAGATTAATCAAACTAAAAAATTAATACAATGAATAGATTTTACACTTTTATTATTGCTTTTGCTTTTACAAGTTCTGCTTTTGGGCAATGTGTTGCTGATTTTGATTTTGGAGATGTTGGCTTCGGTGTTTCTCCTGACCCAACTCTTAATGAGAATTTCGTATCTGGAATTGTCAATGATGAATATTTTGATGTCTTACACATATTAATTCCAACATTTGCTTCAGATGTTGATGATACTTATCCTCCAACTCTCCCTATTGATTCAATAGAACTCATAAGTGTTGTCCTTACAGACACAATCACGCTGATGGAGTATTCTCCAGAGGATTTAGGATTAGAGGTTGTATGTAATAATAATGGAGATTCACCTGAGCCTTGCATGTTCATGGGAGGCTTGCAGTATTGCGCATCCATTCAGGGTACGCCTAACCTTGCAGGCATATACCGGATAGACCTTTTGGTTAATGGATGGTTAACGATTTTTGAACCATTCTCAGCTGAATTTGAGTTTGATGGTTTCATTTTAAACATTCAATGCGATCTTATTGAAAGTTTTGCTACTATTGATGCTGATAGCGACCTTGGAACATTAGGAAGTATTGATGTGACACTTAATGAGGGAGTTGTCCCAACTTCTTTTTCATGGACTGATGATGTAGGAAATGTTGTTGGAACAGATGAGGACCTTACCGATGTACCAGCGGGCACATATACCTTAACATTAGAAGCTGACGGTTGCTTAAGTGTCTATGAGGGCAATGTTGTGAATGATGCTGCAGTTGCATGCTCACTTGCAGCGGAATATGTAGTTACAAACGAAATTATTGATGTTTCACTTGGTTCTATCGATGTAACAGTTTCAGGGGCAGATGGACTGATAACATTTGTATGGACTGATGTAAATGGATTAACTATCGGAACAGATGAGGATCTTGTGGATGTGGCTGGTGGGGAATATTCACTTTTGATTACAGATGAGGCTGGATGCGAACTTGAGTTTACAGGTATTTTGATTGATTCAGTAGTAAAAATTGAGAGTATCAATGCCTCTACAAAATGGTCTATAAGTCCAAACCCTACGAGCTCGTCTTTCTCAATTCAAAGTGATTTACTCCATGACACCCAAATAAGAGTGCTAGATGTAAGTGGAAGAGAGATTTTTATGGAATTACTATCTCCAAATCAACTTTGGAGTGTAAATGATTGGAAGGAAGGAGTGTACTTTATCCAGTTAGTGGGCAACTATGGAACGACAACTCGTCGTTTGGTTGTGCAGCACTAGTGCGCAAATTTGAACTTACGATTTTGGGGTGTGGTGCAGCAGCACCCACCCCTTATTTTTTGACAACATCTCAACTTGTCAATATACATGATCACTTGATATTAATAGATTGTGGTGAGGGTTGTCAACTGACACTTCGAAAACTGAAGCTCAAGTTTCAGAGGATTAAAACCATTCTTATTAGCCATATGCATGCTGATCATGTTATGGGATTGCCAGGCTTACTAGCGAGTATGAATTTATTAGGTCGAAAGATTCCTATTGATGTGTTCGGTCCAGAAGATCTTGAAAATTTTGTAAAAACAATTTGGCATAAAACGGGCACTCATATAGACTTTCCAATAAATTTCAATGTGGTTGATGCTACAAAGCAATCTGTGTTACTTGAGATGAAAAGCTATAAAATACAGGCATTTCCAACTAAACATAGAATTGACACGTGTGGTTTCAGAATTGATGAACTCATAGGAAACTGGAGTTTAAAACCAGAGGCCAAAGATTTGTTTAATCTAACTTACCGCGAAATTAATTTACTTAAGAAAGGGGATCCTGTTAGTAGAAAGGGTGGAGTAATAATTGATCCAGACAAATGCTGTATAACTCCAGATAAGCCAAGATCTTACGTGTTTGCCGCTGATACGGCATTTACACCCAAAGTAGTTGTTGCTGCAACTGATGCTACTTTATTATATCATGAAGCAACTTTCATGGAGGCTGAAAAACAAATTGCGATAAAAACAAAACATTCAACTGCTTCAGATGCTGGAAGAGTTGCAAAACAAGCAAATGTTGATAATCTTATGCTCGGTCATTTTTCTAATAGATATAGGCGTTTAGAAGGTCTATTAAGTGAAGCGCAAGCTGAATTTAAAAATACTTCCCTCGCAATTGAGGGAGATACTGTATCTATAGGATATTTAGATTAACTTTGCTATCTGGAATCGTTCCAAATAACATTATTCTTCATGTTTAAAAAATCGATAGTACTTGCAGATAGTAGCACAATTGGACGAATTGGGCTTAATGCAATTATCAATCAAATGGACGGCTTTGATGTCGTAGGAGAAGCTGAGGATAGCGATGAAGCGTTATCTCTCATTGAGGCTAACGTTCCACACATTGTTATTATTGATTTTTTGAGTGATGGATTTGATATTGAAACTGTTGTTGAAATACGAAGACGTTTTCCAAAACTTATGCTTTTGGCAATTACACCTCTTCAAAGTGGCGCAACTTTCATAAACGCTTTAAGAGCTGGTATTGACAGTTATATTAAGAAGTCTTGCGATAGGCCAGAGGTAGTGGATGCAATTGAGACTACTTCTGAAGGGACCAGTTTTTATTGTGGTAAGATTTTAGAAAAAATCAGAAAAGAATCTATTGATATTTATGATTTAGAAGTTGTTGACTTTTCATGTGATGCAATTGAGTTAAGTAGGAGAGAAAAGGAAGTCCTTAGATTGATTGCTGATGGCCATACAAATGGGAAAATTGCTGAGTTGCTTTTTTTAAGCTCTCACACTGTTACTACACATAGGAAGAACATTATGCATAAACTTGGAATCAAGAACACTGCAGGAATTGTGATGTATGCAGTAAAGTCAGGAATTGTCAGTCCAAACAAGTTCTTGTTTCATACTGAAAATCAGTAGATTACACGGCCTAAAAGGATTAGGCATAATCTTTTATAATTTATTGCGTTCTCTTTAGTGAATATCATTTGCTTTGACCCCATTAAATTCACGATATTTGCACTCCGAAACTATATTATTAGACAACTATGATAACTACCGATTCATCCTTCGACATCCAGGTTTCAGAAAGTTCTTCTATTGATAGTGTTGATTTTGAAAACATTGCGTTTGGTCAGGTTTTCTCAGATCATTTGTTCGTTATGGATTATGAGGATGGTGAGTGGAAGAGGGGTAGCCTAAAACCGTTTGGACCTATGGAAATGAGCCCTGCGACGATGGCTTTCCACTATGGTCAATCAATCTTTGAAGGAATGAAGGCTTATCGCCAACCTGATGGAGGAGTAAGTATGTTCAGACCTGGCGCAAATATTGAACGTTTTAATATTAGTGCTGTCAGAATGTGCATGCCTGAAGTTCCAGAGGACATTTTTATGCAAGCTCTTGTTGAACTAGTAAAACTTGACGAGGCATGGGTTCCAAATAATCATCATTCATCGTTATATATTCGACCATTTCTTTTTGCCACTGATGTTCATGTTGGCGTAAGACCTAGTAATTCTTATCGATTTATAATTTTTTCCTGCCCAGTAGGAAAGTATTATGATAAACCTGTAAAAGTAAAAGTCGAACTAAACTATACTAGGGCAGCAGTTGGAGGGACCGGTGCAGCAAAAGCTGCAGGGAACTATGCTGGTTCTCTTTATCCTACAAAAATTGCTAATGATCAGGGTTACGATCAGCTTTTATGGACTGATGCAAACACTCATTCATGTATTGAAGAGTGTGGAACTATGAACGTCGCTTTCGTTGTGAATGGAAAAATGTTAGTGCCGGCAACAAGTGATACCGTTCTTTCTGGAATTACACGTGATAGTGCATTACAGTTAGCAAAAGATTTAGGTATAGATGTCATTATAAGAACGGTTACAGTCGCTGAGTTAGAAGAAGCGGCTAAAAACGGAACATTTGAAGAAGCATTTGGGCTTGGAACAGCTGCCACCGTTTCATTGATGTCTACTATTGGATTTGACGGATGGGATTATGTTTTACCAGACACCTCAACTTGGACTATTGCTTATAAAATAAATGATGCATTAGCTTCTGTACGTTTAGGCACTGGTGAGGACATTCATGGATGGAATATTCCAGTATAGTTTTAGGAGGGGGGTGTTTTTGGTGTGTAGAAGCAATTTTCTCCAACATTCAAGGAGTAATAGAGGTAAGCCCAGGGTATTCTGGAGGCAAAACTGACAAGGCAACTTACAAACAGGTATGTACTGGAACAACAGACCATGCTGAAGTAGTTAAAATAGTATTTAACCCAGTATTAATAGATATTGTAGATCTATTTAGTGTGTTTTTTTCTACTCACGACCCGACAACAATAAATAGACAAGGGGGGGACATTGGTACTCAATATAAATCGGTGATTTTTTATAATTCCGAACACCAAAAACAAAAAGCAGAATTATCGTTACTTGCGGCTTCACAAAGTGGTGAGTTTTCTGGTGAAATAGTTACTGAAGTTACGGAGTTAGTAGAATTCTTCCCAGCAGAAGGGGTTCACAAAAATTACTATTCAAAGAACAGAGAAGAGGGGTATTGTAGAGTCGTGATAAGACCTAAACTAACTAAGTTTCGCAAGGAATTTAACCACCTGCTGAGATCTTTATAGGAATGTAATCTCAAAGATTACTCATTTCCTTCTAGTCTTTGAATTTCCTGATCACACATATTTATTATCTGTGTTCTTACTAGAGGTTTAATCTTTGAATCAGATTTAGCTTTCTTTTTCAGAAATCTAAACATGGCTGATTTCTTTATCTCATATGCTACATATACAGCATAGGAATTATCTTCTTGAATAAATTTCTTGGTTCCAACTTTTCTTAGATCACCAATGGTAGTGTTGGTTATTTCTCTAGTTAAATTCTCAAACCTTTCGATAGCTTGGTTAACATGCTCTCCTTGGACATCCTGAATATAATTGTCGGCTACAACTTTAATTGATGTTGAAACTTGCTGAGCTAGAGCTTTATGTGCTTCCATCTCGGCTTTTGTGTTTGCAACCTGGTCTCTGGTGCTAACACCTTTGCCTGTAGCTCTAAAATAACGAGCATTAGACATATACGATTTACCTGAGAAAGGCTCCTTTACTTGAGTGCCAAGATTTGACGAACAGCCCGTAGAGAAGATTACTAAAAGGGCTAATATTGGTAATGCAAAAGTTTTCATTTCATTAATTTTACTAAAAGTAAGCATCAACCGTGCCATAGTTGATATACATAGCTACCTTTGTTGTGTGAATTGGAAAGAACGTATAGGTCGATGGTATTTATCCAGAACTATTGCCGAATCTCGGGTCCCAAAAGGATGTAACCTTCGCAATGCACAAAGTGTTGGTCTCTTATACTTAGAACGTGACCACCAATTTTACCATACTATTAAAGATTTAGCAAAACATTTGAAATTTGAATTGGGAGTGAAAAGCGTTTCTATGCTTTCGTTTGTTAATGAAGATGCAAAAAACACTCCAGGTTGGTTGGTTAAGAAGTTAGGAAGTGGATTTTTCTGTAAATCAGATCTTAATTGGTATGGTAAACCTATAAATGAGGTTCAACAATTTATAGAAAGTGATTTCGATATACTGATTGATCTTGAGTTAGAACCCGTATTAGCTTTGAAATACATTTTAAAATCATCAAATGCCAAGATGAAGGTGGGGCCAGAACAGATTGAGTTTCCTTCAGATTATGACATTAATATAGGCGTAGCACCTATTTTAAAATCTATAGATGATGATGTTGAAAAAAATGATGACATGTCTATATGGCAAGAACAAACTGAACGAACTTTTCAATTCATAACAGAAGCGAATATTCAATAAGATGAATAATACATTAAGTGGCCTAGGTGTAGCTATGGTTACACCATTCAATGCAAAAGGGGGAGTTGATCTTCCATCTCTTCAGCGATTAACCGAAAATCTTATTAGCGGGGCATGTGATTTTCTCGTCGTTCTTGGAACTACTGCAGAAACTCCGACTTTATCTGAGGAAGAACAAAGAAGAGTTGTAGATTTTATTCTTGAAGTTAATGCAAAACGTAAACCTGTTGTAGTTGGTCTTGCAGGTAATAACACTTCAGAGTTATGTAAACGTATTGAGTCATTTGATTTAACAGGTGTGGATGCTATATTGAGTGCGTGCCCGTATTATAACAAGCCCTCACAAGCTGGCCTAATTGCTCATTTTGAGGCAGTTGCTAATGCGTCATCGAGTCCTGTCATTCTATATAATGTGCCTTCTCGTACTGGATGCAACCTCGAAGCTGATTCAACTCTGAAGCTAGCAAATCATCCAAACATCATTGCTATTAAAGAAGCAAGTGGGGATTTAGATCAAATCGACGCTATTCTTCTTAACCGCCCTTCTGGATTTAAAGTATTCTCAGGAGATGATGCACTTACTCTTGCCATGATCGCTTCAGGTGCTGATGGTGTTATTTCTGTAATCGGTAATGCGATACCAGATATTTTCGGGACAATGGTACACCAAGCTCTTTTCGGTCAAGTAAATGAAGCTCGAGCTACACATCTTAGTTTAGTCCCGTTAATTGAAGCAATTTTCAAAGAAGGAAACCCAGCTGGTATTAAAGCTATGTTAGAGCAAATAGGAATTTGTGACGAGTATGTTCGTCTACCACTAGTGCCTGCAACGCCCGCACTCAAAAAGCTCATTTATACAAGAATGGCAGAGCTAAATGTCACAATTGCTTAAAACTAGGTTCGATTACAATCTGTATTTAATGTGATGATATGCTATTTCTTTTGAGAAATTAGCTCTAGAGACCGTGCTACTATTGCATCTGCAGTCAAGCCGTATTTTTCCATCAACTGCTTAGGAGTACCACTTTCACCAAAACAATCATCTACAGCGACCATACTCATCGGGGTAGGGTGGTTCTCAGCTAAAACTTGAGCTACTGACC
>Ga0206679_10002287_pt1 | contig 15231 bp, 12 predicted proteins | sample M110012015metaG_FD_155464 | JGI IMG/M metagenome (GOLD analysis project Ga0206679, IMG submission 155464) | Ammonia-oxidizing marine archaeal communities from Monterey Bay, California, United States - M1 100m 12015 | ecosystem: Environmental > Aquatic > Marine > Intertidal zone | place: USA... | reverse complement strand
ATGATCATTATTCCCTGCCCCAACTGTGGTCCCCGGAACTCCGGTGACCTTCGACCGGCTGGAGAGGTCATCTCCCGCCCCGATCCCGGCACATGCTCGTTGAGCGAGTGGCGTGAATACCTGTACATGCGGCCCAATCCGGCCGGCTGGGTCACAGAGACCTGGTACTGCCGGGGCGGTTGTCGCCGGTATTTCACAATCGAACGCAACACGGCCACCAATGAAATCCGTGGTCAGGAGGCGTCATGACGAACCGACTTACCGCACAGCCCGGAGAGGTCATCGACCGGTCCACCAGCCTTTCGTTCACCTGGAACGGCAAGCAGATGACTGGCTTCGAGGGCGACACCATTGCCTCGGCCATCGCCGCCAACGGTGTCGACGTATTCGGTCGCTCCATGAAATACCACCGCAGGCGCGGCATCATGACGGCCGACCATTGGGACCCGAACCTGTTCCTGCAAGTTGGTGACGAGCCCAACGTTCGGGCTGGCAGCCGCAAGTTGGAGGCCGGGATGGAGGTCTCAACCCAAAACGTGTGGCCGAGCCTGAAGTTCGACCTCGCGGCGTCTAACCAGTTGGTGGGTCGCTTCCTGTCATCGGGCTTTTACTACAAGACCTTCATGCGGCCGCAGTTCCTGTGGCCGCTGTACCAGAAGATTCTGCGGAAGTTCGCACCAGGTGGCGAGATCCACTGGAGGACCAGCACACACGGCGCCTACGACAAACGGTACGTCCACCCCGACGTTCTGGTTGCCGGCGGCGGACCGGCCGGCATGGGTGCGGCGCTGGCTGCGGCCGATGCCGGTGCCTCGGTCCTGCTCGTCGAGCACTACTCCGAACTAGGCGGACACCTCCGCTGGGGGGACGACGCCCAGCTATCAACGGCTGCCGACCTAGCTGCCGCCTGTGAGGCGCACGCCAACATCGAGGTGCTTGTCGACTCGACGGTCACCGGACGATACGACCACAACTGGATCGCCGTGAATCAGCGGAGTCACTCCATTGCCCCCGAGCGCCTCCTCAAGGCGCGCGCTGGTGTGATGGTGGTAGCCGCCGGCCTAATCGAGCGTCCCTTCGTTTTCGCCGGCAACGACACCCCCGGTGTTCTCCTGGCCGGTGCCGCCCGACGCCTCATCAACCTGTTCGGCGTGAAGCCGGGTAATCGGGCCGTCGTGTTGACTGCCAACGAGGAGGGTGACGCTGCCATTGCCGACCTAGAGCGAGCTGGCGTCGAGATCGCTGCCGTGCTGGACGCCCGAAAGGGTGAGACCATCGTGTCTGTCGAGGGCAAGGGGCGTGTCTCCAAGGTGAAGGTGAGCGACGGTCGGACGTTGAGTGCCGACACTGTCATTACGGCCACCGGCTGGACCGCACCGACTTCCTTGCTCAACATGGGCGGTGATCGTCCGGTGTATGACCCCACCACGGCGAGATACTTCTCGTCCGGCGTCCTACCCAGCAACATTCTGGCGACAGGGGGCATCGCCGGCGACGGGTCGACCGTCGAGTTGGAGGCCCATGGTCGGGCCACCGGGATACTGGCGGCCAACCGTTCCCTGCGTCGCCGTCACGACCGGATTTGCCAAACGGCGCGCGCAGGTACTCCTACTTGGGCTAAGCCAGAAGAGATGGCCGACGGCCGCACACCTCTTGCTCGCAACCCGCATCCGGAGTGCTACAAGAGCAGCACCCACGGCATGGTCGACTTCTCGGAGGACGTTTCGTCCAAGGACCTCGTCCAGGCCTCCAAGGAGGGTTTCGCCTCCATCGAGCTCATGACGCGGTACACCACCGTGACCATGGGTCCGTCCCAGGGCAAACTCGAGACGGTTAACGCCGCTTCTGTGCTGGCTGAGGCAAACGGTGTCGACATGGCCGACATCGGGACCACCGTGTGGCGCCCGCCGTACTCGCCAATCTCATTGGGCGCCCTCGCCGGGCGGATCCTCGAGCCGGTACGTCGCTCGGCCCTGCAGGACTGGCACGAGGCCCACGGGTCGACGCCGCTCCTTGCTGGGCAATGGGTTCGTCCCGACCAGTACGGCAATGCCATGGCCGAAGCAGCCAACGTGCGGGCCAACGTCGGTCTCATTGATGTAACCCCACTGGGCAAGCTCGACCTCCGTGGCGCCGACGTACCCAAGCTCCTCGAGCTGGTGTACGTCAACAAGTGGCAGAAGCTCGACGTGGGTCGGGTGCGCTACGGCGCCATGGTGGCCGAGGACGGTGTCGTATCCGACGACGGCGTGACCGGCCGCCTTGGTGAGGACCACTGGCTCATGACGACGACGTCGTCGGGTGCCGGAGCGGTATGGGAGATGCTCGAGGACTGGCTGCAGACCGCCCATCCGGAATGGGAGGTACACGTCACGGCTGTCACCGGCGGGCTGACCAGCATCAACGTGGCTGGCCCGAACAGCAGGACACTGCTGGAGCGCCTGACTAAGGGCGTCGACCTGAGCGCCGATGCCTTCCCGTACTTCAGTGTGCGGCAGGGCACGGTAGCTGGCGTGTCGAACTGCATCATTTGGCGAATCGGCTTCACCGGGGAGCTGTCGTATGAGGTTCACGTACCCTCCGGGCACGCCCTCCACGTGTGGGAAACCCTGCTGGAGACCGGAGCCGACCTGGGTTGCGCGCCGTTTGGCGTCGAGGCCCAACGGATCCTCCGCCTCGAAAAGGGCCACTACATCGTGGGCCAGGATACCGACGGGCTATCAAAGGCCCCGACGGCCGGCCTCGGTGGTCTGGTGAAGCTCGACAAGCCCGACACGCTGGGGCTGCCCGAGTTGAAGCACGCCTACGAGCGGGACGACCTCCCGATCCTGGTGGGCATCCAGACTGTGGACGGCTCAATCGTTCCAGAGGAGGCGGCCCAGATCGTGGACGGCAACGAGAACACGATCCTTGGTCGCATCACCTCGAGTCGGATGTCGCCGACGCTGGGCCGATCGATCTGCCTCGGGCAGGTCGATCCGTCACTGTCGGCCGCCGGAACCGAAATCACGGTGCTGCTGGCCGACGGTCGGCGCATCAAGGCGTTGGTGCAAGAGCACCACGCCCACTTCGATCACGAAGGAGCACGCCAGCGTGTCTGAGACCACGATGCATAGTCCAGTTGACGTCGGTCCGCTCACCTCCCCTGACGGGGGCGTGACCCTGGCCGATGCCTACGCCACCACCAAAATTCAGGTGCGAGCCGGCACCGCCACGGTTGCCGCGGCGACCCTGGGCGTGTCCTATGGGGCCAGCAACCGGACCGCCGACGGCGACCTGGTGTGCGGCAGCCGACCCGACGAGTGGACCATCTACGGGGCCCCGGGTCGGAGCGGCGCAATCGCGGCATCGGTGCCGACCGAGGGCTTCGTCACGGTCATCGACATCACCCACGGTCGGGCGATGTTGAGGATCAGCGGGGTGAATGCCGCAGCATCGTTGTCCAAGATCTGCAACCTTGACCTGTCCGAGGAGCTCACCCCCAACGGCGCCGTGTTCAGCGGCTCGTTGGGCGCCGTGGGCTGTGACTGGGTACGCGACGACCAGAGTGGCCAGACATCGTTTCTGATCAGCTGCGAGCGGTCGTTTGGGAAGTTCTTGTTTATCGCCGTGGCCGACGCCTGTACCGAGTTCGGGCTGTCGGTCCCTCGCGGTTGGGAGCTGCACGGCCACTGACCTGATTTCGTATCCGCGATCGGCGAGAGATTCATCCACGAAGTGTCCTAGGGTTCGCCGGCGATGGACCTCGCCGCGTTGACCGCCACCGAGCAGAAGGCGCTCCTGGACACCGGCAAGGCATCGTGTCGGGAACTCTTGGCCGACTGCCGGACCCGGGCTGAGATGACCGAGCCGGTGGTCAACGCCATACCAACCGTCCATTGGGATACAGCCGAGCACCTAGCCGGTCGGCTCGACAACGATCCGACCCTTCTTGCAGGCACCCCCCTGCGTGGCCTTGTCACTGCATTCAAGGATCTCAGCGATACTGCCGGGGTCCGCACCACTCGTGGATCCTTAGTTTTTAGTGACTACGTACCAACCGAGGACGCTCCCCTGGTCGCCCATGTCCGTCAAAGTGGTGTGGTGCCCGTGGGCAAGACCAATACGCCCGAGTTTGGGAAGGGCTCCCACACCTTCAATCCGGTCCTCGGGCTGACCCGTAACCCATGGGACCCGACGCGCAGCGCAGGTGGATCCAGTGGTGGTGCCGCCGTGGGCCTTGCCTGTGGGTCTCTTTCGATCGCGGACGGCTCCGACCTGGGTGGCTCGCTCCGGAACCCCGCGGCCTTCAACGCCGTGGTCGGCTTTCGTCCGACCACGGGATCCATTCCCCTCGACGTGAACCCCGATCCCCGTACCGACCAACCGATCGCCGGACCGATGGGTCGGACAGTGGCCGACATGGCACTCCTGTTGGGGGTCATGAGTAATGCCGAGGTGTCGACACAGCCCGGGCCGACCGCTCCACGAGTGGCGTTTTCTCCCGACCTCCGGGACCTTCCGGTGGATCCAGGCATCCGTGTAGCGACGGTCCGGGCTGTCGAGGCCCTGGCGGATGCCGGATGGGAGGTGGTGGAGGCCTGCCCCGACCTGACGGGCGCCGATCGCTGCTTTGAGGACCTTCGAGGCCTCTTCCAGACCTTCCACATGGCGGCTCTCGTCGACGATGAGCGGGTGAAGGCCACAGCCCGCTACGAGATTCGACTGGGCCTTTCTCTGGATGCCGATCGGATAGCAGGGGCGGTTGCCACCGAAGGGCGTATCAGATCCGACTGGGATCGGTTCTTGGTCGAGGGTCGGTTCGATGCGTTCCTATCCCCGACCACCCAGGTATCACCGTTTCCAGTCGGCTTGGAATGGGTTGACGAGATCGACGGTGTGTCCCTGGACCACTACACCCACTGGATGCGGTCCTGTTCGAGGATCACCGTGACGGGCGCACCATCGGCGTCCCTGCCGGCAGGCTTCACCGACGGTGGTCTTCCGGTGGGGCTCCAGTTTGCTGGACGACGTCATGACGACGCCGCCCTAGTCGCCCTTCTATCTGCCGCCGAAGAGGTGTTCGGCACGGCGCCCGCACCCGACATCGGGGCGTTGGCCACTCTTGATCCGAGGACTCTTCCTCCGGGCCCTCTGGGCTGACTGTAGAGACTGGAGCCTCTTGTGCCCCATGACCACCAGGGGTGATTGCTCCCGATCGCCAATGAGCCGTAGATTGCGCGCGTCCGCGCCGTCGCCGGGCGAAGTTCAACGTCGGAGGTCTCCCCATGGAGGCAGCAACCGAACACCTTCAGGTATGGCGCACCGTTGTGCCCCCCGAGTGGATCGACTACAACGGCCACCTGACCGAGGGCTTCTATGGCGTTGCGTTCGGTCATGCCACCGATGCCATCCTGACGACTCTGGGGTTCGGATCCGACTACCTGACGACCCATGGCAGCTTTTACACCGTGGAAACCCGCATCCGGTACCTACGGGAGGTCAAAGAAGGAGCGGGTATCTATACCGACTCGCTGGTCCTCGGCGCTGACGCCAAGCGGCTTCACGTCCACCATGATCTCTTTGCCGACGACGATTCCGACCCGGTGGCCACCCAGGAGTGCATGCTGCTACACGTAGTCCAGGGGTCAAGTGGCCCCATGGTGGCCCCGATGGTCGAACCGGTGGCCTCGGCCGCCCTAGCCGCCGCTGCGTCCCATGCTGAAGTGCCGTCACCCGACCACGTCGGGAAGGGTGTGAGGACGCTTCGTTGAGCGGCCCCACTGATATCCGGACGTCGGCCATCTCGTCATTGCTTGGCGTCTGGGCACTATTTCTGGGGTTCGCCCTTCTGCAGGTCGGCACCGGGCTGCAGCGCATCCTGCTGCCAATTCGCGGAGAGTCGGAGGGCATTGGTGCGGGTGCCATGGGAGTTGTCATGGCCGTGCACTTCGCCGGCTACCTGGCGGGGGCCAAGGTCATTCCGATCGCCCTGATGTCCGTCGGGCACATACGCGTCTTCGCAGCCCTGGCCTCTACAGGTTCCACTGCAGTCCTTGTCAACGCTGTACTCGTAACCACACCCAGTTGGTCGCTCGTGTATTTCGTCAGCGGCCTGTGTAACGCCGGTGTATTCGTGATCCTTGAGAGTTGGTTGAACGACCGGGCAACCAACGAAACCCGTGGCAGCATCCTCGGCGTTTACATGATGGTCATGATGGGTGGCACGGCCGGAGGGCAGTTGCTGCTGAACCTGGGGTCAGCCGATGGTCTCGAGTTGTTCGTACTCTCGTCAGTACTCATCTCCCTTGCAGTGGTCCCGGTGACGCTGTCGGCATCGACCTCTCCTCCTATGCCAAGTACCGAGAAGATGCCGCTGCGGGAGCTGTATAGGACGATTCCGTCAGCCGTGGTGGGCATTGTCTTCTGCTCCTTCAGCGCCGCGGCCGCTTCGTCGATGGCGGCCGTGTTCGGCACCACATCCGGTATGGGGGCTGGCCGTATCACCTTGTTCACCTCTGCGGCGGTGGTCGGTGCGGTGCTGCTGCAGGTGCCCCTTGGCTCGCTGTCCGATCGCTACCCGCGCCGGGCAGTAATTCTCGGGGTCAGCAGCATCTCTTGTGGTTTGGCTGTGGTCGGGGCCCTCACCCCTTCCTCCCACCTCGCCCTTATCGGTGTGAATCTGGTCTTCGGCGCCTTCGTGTTCCCGCTGTACGGCCAGTTCGTGGCTCTTGCTAATGACTGGGTACCGCCAGAGAAGCGTGTCGCTGCGGCATCGACGCTCGTGCTGGCATCGAGCTTGGGGGCGATGGCGGCGCCGATGATCATTGGTTTCACGATGGAGTCGTTTGGTCCCTCGGCTTACTTCTGGACGCTCGCCATCATCCTCGGCCTTCTATCCCTCTATCTGGCCTACCGGACACAAGTGCGCCAACCCATTCCGGTAGAACGCCAGACACGCTTTCAGCCGGTCCTGGCTCGATCTGGCGAACTCGCCCACTCTGTGGGCAAATGGGTTATGCACCCTCTGGCCGGGTGGCATGGCCGTCGCGACGACCACGAGTGCGAGACCGACGAGCGCCATCCCAGCCACTGGACGTGGCCCACCGACGGAACTGGTTGAGTCGCCACGTTTCCCCTGAGCCGTCTATCAGTGGATCCGTGACCATTCCTCGATCCGACAGCCATCGCCGGAGACCAGGCCTTCAATCGATATCTGGTCGGCGGCCGGGAACCACGTCACAAGACAGTCGGCCCCCTCGGCGTTGATCCAGGCAGGATTCTCGGCGACGAGGTCCAACGGCCCTGTGTCCTGTCGAAACCGATTCTCGCCCGGTGACCAACCGTCTGGCGTGTCGGCTGGTGCATCCCAACGTTCGAAGGCATCATCTCCGACCATCAGGGCCGCTGCAGCCTCATTGACAGGGGCGTAGTCCATCAGGGTTTGGAGTCGGGCCACCTCGGCGAGAAACCAAGAGTGGTCGGCGTAGATGGTGCTGGCCAAGATGGCTCCCGTCCGGCCGATGGAATCGGTTCGTCGCCAGCCCGCCATATCGAGTCCTGTACGGGCGTCGATCCAGGCCAACTGGCGGACGAACGCGTCGAGACCGGCGTCCACCCGATCGGGATGGATCCACCGGCGGCGTTGAAAGAGTTGCACCTAGACGACCTCCTATCAGGGGTTGCCCTTGGACAAATCGCCCTATACGAGGCGCCGCATGACGTTCGACTCGGCTAGCAGGGTGACGCCGGGAAGCGCCCCAGCGGCGCCGATGCGCTCCTGAAAACCAGGATCGGCCATGCCCCTCGCTGTCCCGTCAGACCAACTACCTAGAGAATCCCACCCCAGGATCAGTCGGACACTGGGGCCGGTACCCATAACGCTGGTGCACACGATGATCGGGGTATTCGTCACGTCGTGCAGTCGGTCGGCGACACCGATCGCTATTCCGGTGAGGGCGCCCATTTGGGGAAGCGGTGCCCGGTGGATGACGTTGGTGACGAAGGCCGGAGTCTCCGACCAGTCGCCGACCGTGTGGCTGACATCCCAGAAGGAATCCTCGGGCCGGCCGCTTACACAATCGTTCACGGCCGTTACCAGAGGGCCCATTGCCTCTAAGTCAGCATCGGCGTAGATCGACTCGCCTGAGTCGAAGGCGTCAATGTCGGTCACCAGAGCTGAGGCCCCGTATTCCCCCTGAGTACCCACCACCGTCTCCCAGAGGTTGTACCCGTAGCCCGACATCCCGTTGATCGCCTCGTGCGCAGCCACCAGGGCAGCCGAAGCCTCGCCCTGACGGCCCGGATCCATAAGAAACACTCGATTCCAAATTTTCATAATGTGGACCTCAGGTGATGCGCCGCATCACCCAGGACTGAATCGACAGATACATATTCCGACCTTTCGGATCAGTGCGTCTACTGATTGCGACGGCCGAGGCACCATTCCATGAGGGTGGGGATACGTCAAGCGGCAGGGTTTTCCTGATCCTCGAGCCTGTATTGGGTCACTTCAGGTTCAGGAGACTCAGAGCTCTGGCGACGGTGGGATCCTTTGCTAAGTCATCAGCTCGCTGGACTTGGGCGAGCATGGTGCGTCGCCGCAGGAAGTCATCGGCTTCCACGATCCATTCGTGGTCGGCCATGACTCGCACCTCGGCCTCGGTCAGAGGCACCAGTGGACCCATTGGTTCTCCGAGGGACCGATCGGCAGACATCAGATCGAGGGCAGGGAACGCTCGCATCCCCTGCCGGCGCCACAGGTCGGCGGCCACCCCCGGATCCAGCTCAAGACCGGCGGCCCGGTCGTCATAACGGCGACGCGCCGTACTACCCGGCTCGCCATACCAACGCCGTACCGGTCTGCGACCCGGTAGACCACAGGCCGCGGCGGCCTCCACTACCTCTTCCCCCACATTGAGGCAATCCGAGAGCTTCCCTCCCAGTACCGACACCACGCCAAGGGTTGCGTCCACCTCCACGGCGTGTTCCCGTGACAGTTCGGTCCAATCTCGCCCCTCGCCAGAACCGCCCGGCGGCACCACAAGAGCCCGAACTCCACACCGCTCAGCGATCACGTCGGCTTCCCCTAATGGCGTCCCTCGATCGATACGGGCGTTGATCTGCTCCAGCAGGAACGTCCGGTCTTCGGCGGTAACGGCTACCAGCGGGTCGTCGACAGGGGTGTCGGTGGTACCGATGACCGAGCGCTCCCCCATGGGCAGGACGTAGAAGAGCCGTTCGTCGTCATCAAAGAAGGCCAGAATCCGACCGGAGTCGGTGATCCGGGGCACTACCAGGTGGATGCCCTTGGAGAACACCAGGCGGTGCTCGGTGATTGATCCCAGGAGCTCACCGACTACTGGCACATCCGGACCACCGGCGTTGACCACAATTCGGGCGGTGGCCTCTAGGTCACGACCAGCTACCCGGTCCCGCATGGCGACCTGCCAACCGCCTACGCCTTGTTCAGCGTCCAGCACCTCGACTCGGTTGGCGATGATGGCTCCGTGTCGCGTTGATCCGATTGCCAGTTCGGACACGAATCGGGCGTCATTGTCGACCAGGAGGTAGTCGGAGTACTCAATGCCACCTCGAACCATAGAGGTGTCGACTGATGGCTCAAGGCGTTCAATAGTGGCCGCCGAACGGTGGCGGGGTGGCTGGGTGGATAGGCGCCCTAGACCCCAGTAGGCCACCGCTCCAAGTGCAGCGAACCAGGGTGGAAAGGGTGCGCCACGGTCCAGGGCGGCCATGAACCGGGTCTCGGCGAGACGGGTTGGGTAGGCGCTTGCTAGTCGATTTCGGGAATCGCACAGGCCGGCCACCAACTTCAGGTCGCGGCTCTCCAGGTACTTGAAACCACCCCACACCATGCACGACGACTCCTGGCTGGTACCCGAACCGAAGTCGTTGCGTTCCACGAGAGCAACGCTCAGTCCGTGGGCCGCCAGAGCGAGGGCCGAGACGGCGCCGTTGATGCCACCGCCCACGACGATGACGTCGAACGTGCCGCCATCCAGGGTGTCGAGCGCCTCGGCGCGACGATCTAGTGCTCGTTTCACGGGTTAGTTGTAACCGCTTCCGTCCGGGAATCGACCTCGACGAGGCATCTGTCCGAAGACCGGCCGAAGTAACCGCTTAATGGGTCGGCGGCCGGGTCACCACAGTGACGTCGGGTTGGCCATCAACGATGGTTCGCTTCCGAATGTAGGTCGCAGCCTGGTCGAGTGCCACACGCGCCTCTGGCAGCCACGGGGACAGGAACTGCCAGACATGCCACATGCCATCGGCAACGTCCAGGTCGACCTCCACCCCGGCTGCCTCGGCCCGCTCGGCCAGCATCGTTGAATCTGATAGCAGCAGCTCGTCGCCCCCCACCTGCACGAGGATCGGCGGCAGCCCGGCCAGATCGGCGAAGAGCGGTGAGATTCCCGGATGGCTCGCATCCTCGGCACCTCGGTAGCCATCGACCAGATCGTCCATCAGCCGAAGGTGCGAATCGATGCCTCCAGGAGGCACGAGCGGATCCACTGCCTTCATTGTCTGGTAGGTCTCCCCAGAGAGTGTGAGGTCGGTCCACGGCGACATGAGGTAGAGGCAGGCAGGAGGTGGGTCACCGGCATCTCGAAGTGCAACCACGGTGGCCAGGGCGGCACCACCGCCGGCCGAGTCGCCCGCCACTACCAACGAGGATGGGTTGACCTCTTCGAGAAGGGACCGGTAGGCCGTGATGCAGTCCTCTATCGCTGCCGGGTAGGGGTGCTCGGGTGCCAGTCGATAATCGACCACGGTGGCCGTCGCCCCGAGTCGCATGACAATCTGGGAGACTAGGCCCAGGTGGCTCGACGGTGAACCCAGGTTGTAGGCCCCGCCGTGCAGGTAGAGGATGTGGATGTTCGACGGCTCAGACCGGGGCGTGACACGGATGGAGGGGATCCCCCCGACCGAGACCTCCGCCCAGTCGGCCACGTTGCGCCTGGTTAATCGTCCGAACCGCTCGAGTCCGGTGCGAAGCTTTTCCAGAGAGTTGTCGGACCCCAGGACGAACCACCGCATAGTGGGCCGTAGGAGCCTGGATCGAATACTCATGAGGTCCTCCGTGGCCGGGTCTGGCGACGAAGTCACGCTAATCCAGCGACGTTCTGGCCCCAATGTTCAGTCCGGGGGTGGGGGGGCAATCAATCTCGAGGGCTGGCGAGTATTCGGGTCTTACCGAAGATGGTGCCGAAGATGATTCGGCCGTCCCCGTCAACGTGCACGCCACCGCCAAGTGTATTGAATCGTGAATCACCGGTCACCCAGTAGCCACGTGACTCACCGGTCGACCAGTCGACGGCCTCGATGGTCCACTTTCCATCACGGGTGCCGCACGTGTAGACGGTGTCGGAACCCTGACTGACGTAGGGCACCGAGTTTGGCGAGCTGACCTCGTTGGTCACCCAGGCCTCCCGCAACGTCCGGACCTCCGGGTCCCACTGGTACTTGTGCATTCCGAACGGGGTGAACCGTTCGTGATGGCCGAGGAAGAAGCACAGCAGGCGGGCACCCCGGGCCGGCAGCCAGTCGGGGAGCGATCCGGGCTCGTTGTTGACTGTCATGGCGCCGTAGCCGGACACGGTGATGGACTGTTCTGTCTGGATCTCGACACGAGACGGATCACCCATGTGGGCGGGACCCAAACCGGCGATCCGTCTGGACGGAGCGTTGGGCAGCTGCTCCCAATCCTCGGGGATCTCGTCGCGCCAAAACAGCGTGATGTTGACCACGTCGTCGCCATCGCCAATGACCAGGAACCGATCCTCGTCGGAGCCAAAGCCCATGAGCGACGGCGTAGTCCCTGAACCGCGACCGGTGCCGTTTCGGTATTCGGCGCTCCAAGCCCCGTCAGCCTCGTCGAATGAGAACCGTTCGCCGGTCCAGACGACCTTGTGGGAATGGTCGACCGAGCTCACGTAGACCCCGCCGGTGTCGTCGCAGCACAGGCTGGTACGGACCCAGCCATAGCCGGTATTGCCTCGTTCGACCTCCATGCGGGCGCAGTGCTCAGCGGCGTGCTCCGGGGCACCGGGGATCTGAACGGCCACGTGGTCTGAGAAGTCTCGGGCCAGGCTCACCAGCCACCCATGGTCGGTCGACAGAACGAGACGACCGTCTGGGGTCATATTTATTCCCACGAAGAATCCCTCGACCTCCGGTGGCTTGTCCCAACGGGCCTTCTCGACCAGCGGGGAGCCGCGGTCGGTTGGATCCGTCTCGGCGTAGGCCACCGCTCCAGTCTTGCGACCCAGGAAGAGGGTGTGCTCGTTGTCCAGTAGGGCGTAGATGCCGTCTAGGCCGGTCATGAACCGTGAGGCCAGATCAGCAGCATGGACGATCGGGGCATCGACGTCTCCGTCAACGTCAACATCGAGGCCGGCCACCCCGGCCTCCCAGTCGGCCTGCGTGCTAGATGGCTCGTCGGGCCTTTCATGGGAGAGGTCGAACCGAGCCAACACCTCGAGTGTGTCGTGGTCGAGTTTGACAATGCACTCGCGTCCGTTGCTCCAGATGGTGCGCTTCCCGTCGGGGTACAGGCCCGAGATCAGACCCCCGAAGTGGCCCGGCCCTAGCCACGTGAACTGGCGGCCGGACTCAGTCAGGATCTCTCCATCAGGGTCGCCGTCAGGTCCTGCCGGAGGCAACGCCGCGGCCAGCTCTGTGCAGTCCTGCTGGTCGCAGCGTCCATGGGCGATCGGGTTCTCGCTATCCGCCAGGTACGTGTTGTGGTAGCCGACGCTCACCAGGGTCCCTCGGTTGCCGCCCTGCTGTCGCGTTCGTCGGGTTCGAGTCGGTGTGCATCCATGGCGCCACCGGACACATGCACCCGCTCGACAACCCGCTGACCAGTGAAGTCGAAGAGGGCGTAGTGCTGTGTGCTGCGGTTGTCCCAGACCACCACGTCGCCCTCCGACCAGCTGTGCCGGTAAGTGAACTCGGGACGGCTTACGTGACGGATTAGAAACGGCAGGATTGCGTCGCTCTCCTCGGGAGGCAGATTCATGATCCCCCGTGTGAATATGTCGTTGACGAACAGGATTGGTAGATCGGTGTCTGGGTGGGCCACCACTACCGGGTGGACGGCCTTGGCGTCGGGGCCCTGGTCGTGCAGGGCCTTGCGCCCATCGAGAAGGCGCTTCATGCCGTTGGAGAGGTCCTCGTAGGCCGCACAGCAGTTGGCCCACACGGTGTCTCCGCCTGTGGCCGGCGAAGTTCGCATGGTGAGCACAGCCACGCTGGGGATGACGTCGCGAAATGTTCCATCGGTATGCCACTTATCGGCCTTGTATCCCACGGCACTGTCGAATCGGCAGACCAAAGGGTGGTCAGGATGCGTGGGCAGGTGGGCCTCGGGGGCGATCGGGGCACCAAACGCCGAGGCGATGGCAATGTGCTCTTCTGGAGTCGGGTACATGTCCCGGAGGACCACCACGTGGTGGTCCAGGAGTGCCCGGCGTAGGTCAGCCCGGACGGTCTCGTTCTTGACCAGTAAGCCCAAGTCGGCGTCGACCACCTCGACGCCGATGCGGCCTGAGACGGGACGGAGGTTCAAAGCATCGGTAACGATGTGGGTCATCCAGGGCTCCTGGGGGTCGTGGTAAGGGAGAGGTCGGTCCGGTGGGTCCACCAGGCGCTGGAAGTGGCGCCGGTTAGGCGTTCGAAGCCGCGCATGAGATCGCGAACGGCGTCCAAACCGGCGTCGGTGTCGACGTCGGCGAACACCAGCCTGTAGCGGTCAACTAGGTCGGTGAACACCGCCTCGTTGGCGTCTCGTCCGCCCTCGGTAAGGGTCACCAGACGTCCTCGTCCATCGTCGGGGTCGGGGTGTCTCTCGATCCAGCCTCGATCCTCGAGTCGTTTGAGGGTGGCCGTGAGGCCACCGGAGGTCTGAACGATCCAGTCGGCGATGACCGTCGGGCTGACCGCCTCATCGGCCGTGTTGGCCAACATCAGTAGCACCGCTGCCTCTGCGGGCGTTGTGCCGTGGCGACGGTGGTGGTCGGTCAGGAACTGTTCGTTAAGACGTCCGAGCCGGGTCAAGAGAAGCCCGAGGGTCGCTGCGTTCATACGGACACCCTAGAAAGCATTTACCTTGGTAGCAAGATTAATCCCCTGGCTTGCCCTTACGTACGATCATCCTGAAAGTTCCGTGTACCCGGCAGGCCCAGACGTATACAGCGTCCGGTGATCGAACGGATCTGGCTGGTCACCGGCGCCGAAGCGGGTCACTAGGTCCGGGGTGGCCAGATAGTGGCGACCGAACGATACGGCGTCGCACTTCCCCGAGGCGATCGCCGCATCGGCTGACGGACCGTCGTAGGAGTCGTTGGCGATGACCGCCCCGTCGTGTAGCTCCCGGGCCAACGCCAGGTTGTCGAGGCGCCCCTCGTGTCGGCGGATCACGTGCAGCCAGGAGAGCCGGAGAGGCTGGAGGGCCATGAGAAACGCCCGGAACGTCTCCTCGACATCCTCGGGACGGTCATCCACCAGGTCGTTGAACGGGTTGCCTGGACAGATTCGTAGGCCGGTCCGTCCCGCACCGATCTCTTTGGACACCGCCTCGAGAATCTCGACCGGGAACCGGATCCGCCCTTCGAGCGACCCGCCGTAGGCGTCTGTTCGGCGGTTGGTGCCCGTGCACAGAAACTGGGCCGGGAGGTAGCCACTGGTGGCGTGCACCTCCACCCCGTCGAAGCCAGCCTTCATCGATAACGCAGCAAACCGACGGTACTCGTCGACAATGGAGCTCACCTCGTCGGTGGTCAGCGCACGGGGCTCATCAAAGGGCAGCATCCCCTCGGCATCGGTGTACATGGTCCCTGCCGCCTGAACGGCCGACGGCGCCACCGTTTCGACGCCCGGTGCCTTGTTGGCCGCGTGGGCCACCCGGCCACAGTGCATGGCCTGTGCCACGATCCGGCCGCCCCCAGCGTGGACGGCGTCGGTGATCCGGCGCCAACCGTCGAGGCGGTGCGGTCCGTCAAGCACCGGGGTCCGGCAGTAGCCCTTACCCACCTCGCTTGGAGCGATCCCCTCGGTGACGATCAACCCCGCTGTGGCCCGGGCCCCGTAGTGGGCGGCCATCAGGTCGGTGGCATCGCCGTCGACGGTGGCCCGCGAGCGGGTCATGGGGGCCATGACCACTCGGTTGGCCAGTTCGATTTCACCGAATATGGCGGGGGCCAGCAGGGAATCCATCCCCTGAATCTAGGG
>Ga0206679_10002284_pt1 | contig 15232 bp, 10 predicted proteins | sample M110012015metaG_FD_155464 | JGI IMG/M metagenome (GOLD analysis project Ga0206679, IMG submission 155464) | Ammonia-oxidizing marine archaeal communities from Monterey Bay, California, United States - M1 100m 12015 | ecosystem: Environmental > Aquatic > Marine > Intertidal zone | place: USA... | reverse complement strand
TGGGAGATGGAAGAAGAGATCATGGGTAGGGCGGACGAAAACTAATGACTATTTTAATTATTTATATTTTAATTTTTGTAGCTGCTTTTTATATAGTTAAAGTGGTGAGTTCAATGACAGCTTCAAAGGATGACTTTACAAGTTTAAAGACAGTTACATTTGGTGACGAAAGTGCAGTGTCACCGAATAGAGCTGCATCCATTATTTCAGTTATTGCAATCTTTGCAATTTGGGCCGCCTTTACTGGCTCTAAATATATTCCAGTTCATGTCCCAGGACCTTTTATTGGTGAGCTTTCTTTCGAGTACACGGCAATGAATTCTTCAGGAGAGACCGATGATGCTGAGGTTACAATTACTGTTTATGATGTTCAAACTGGAGACATACCAGATAAACTAAAAATCGAGCCAGGCGAAGGTTTTGCTCTCAATGATACTGCTCAGATCATCACTTACAGAAGTGGCTTAGTTAAGGTTAAAAAAAATGATCAAGGTGGAAAAGATAAAAAATACAAAGTAGTAGCTATTAATGGTCAAGAGATATCACCTAATAATGAGCTTTTTATAGATAATGCCCGCATCTATATGACAGCAAAAGGCACATTAAGTGTTACCCCTGAAAAAGGTTGGCAAATGCAGCCTGTATGGCTACCTGCACCCGAAGCTGTAGGTTCGCGATTATTAAAAGTTTATTCTGAAGGATTTAAAAACTTTACACTTTTTGAACATTTAGGTTGGTCCCTTTTGAGAGTAGTAGTTGGATTTGTTGCTGGAGCAATTGTTGGAATTCCTTTAGGCTATGCAATGGGGCTTTCTGGCTGGTTTCGTGGTTGGTTTGATCCGATAGTCGAATTTATGAGACCAGTGCCTCCATTAGCTCTCATTCCATTGGTTATCATTTGGTTCGGAATTGGTGAGCAAGGCAAGATTATTTTACTATTCTTAGCATCGCTTTGGATTATGACAATTTCTTCCCGCGCAGGCGTTTCAGGTGTAAATATAGCAAAAATTCATGCTGCTTACTCACTAGGCGCTTCTAAATGGCAAATAATGAGGCTGGTTATCGTTCCAAACAGTTTGCCAGAAATATTTACTGGTGCCCGAGTTTCAATGGGTGTTTGCTGGGGAACCGTTGTGGCAGCTGAATTGGTTGCGGCTCAAAAAGGTGCAGGTATGATGATTATTAATGCTTCAAAATTCCAGATGACAGATCTTGTAATAATGGGAATAGTCCTTATTGGTGTTATTGGTTATGCAATCGATATATTAATGAGAATTGCAGAAAATTATCTAGTCCCATGGAAGGGAAAATAGCTTTATAATTTATTTTTTCTTTACTTTAGTATTCAACAATGCCAGTCATATTACCTAAAAATGCCCAAGCTGTAATTATTGGCGGCGGAGTTGTTGGCTGTTCAGTAGCTTATCATCTTGCTAAGCTTGGCTATACCGATGTTATTCTTCTTGAAAGAAAAAAACTAACCTCTGGAACAACATGGCATGCTGCAGGTCTTGTAGGTCAAATGCGCTCTTCTCTTAATTTAACTCAAATGGTTAAGTATTCTGGCAATCTTTATGAGACTTTAGAGTCTGAAACAGGAATGGCAACTGGTTATCGAAGAACTGGCTCAATTAGTCTTGCAACAAACCAAGAAAGGCTGACCGAATATAAGCGAAACGCCTCCCTTGCAAAAGTACATGGTGTTGATGTTCAAATTTTATCGACCGCTGAGTTAAGAGACAAAGTTGAATTCTTTAACCTTGATGATGTTGTTGGTGGGGCATGGATTCCAAAGGATGGAAAGGCCGATCCGGCGAATGTTGCGATGGCTCTTGCCAAAGGAGCAAAGAATAACGGCGTTAAAATCTTTGAAGATGTCAAAGTTACTGGGATTCTCAAAGATAACGGTAAAGTGAAAGGAGTTCAAACTGAGTTTGGAGAGATAAAATCTGAAGTAGTTGTTAATTGTGGAGGTATGTGGGCTAGAGAAGTTGGAAAAATGGCCGGCGTTTCAGTACCGCTTCATGCCTGCGAACATTTTTATTTTCTAACTTCATCTGTTCCGGGTTTGGGTGATATGCCAGTGGTAAGAGTTCCAGATGAGTCAGCATACTATAAAGAAGATGCTGGAAAAATTTTGGTAGGATTATTTGAACCTAATGCAAAACCTTGGGCTCAAAATGGAATCCCTGATGACTTTTGTTTTGATCAAATTCAAGATGATTTAGATCATTGTATGCCTTATCTTGAATTGGCAATGAATAGGGTTCCAGTGATGGAAAGTCTTGGCATTGAAACTCTTTTCAATGGGCCAGAAAGCTTTACTCCAGATGATAATTTTCAAATTGGAGAGTCCCCAGAACTAGGCAATTTTTATGTTGCAGCAGGATTTAATTCAATAGGGATTCAAGCAGCTGGTGGTGCTGGAAAGTATCTAGCCGAGTGGATTGTTGCTAAAGAGCCTCCATGTGACCTATGGGATGTTGATATCAGAAGAAATCAGTCCTTTCAAAGTAACAAAACTTATTTAGCGAATAGAGTGACTGAAACTCTAGGCTATCTTTACGAAAATCATTTTCCTTATCACCAGTATGAAACTGCAAGAGGCCTAAGAAAAACTCCTCTCTATGAGTTCTTTAAAGAACGTGGAGCCTGTTTTGGTGAAGTTGCAGGTTGGGAGAGACCGAATTGGTTTGTTCCTAAAGAAATGATTGGAAAGGTTGAGCAAAAGTATGAATACTCTTGGGGTAGGCAAAATTGGTTTGAATTTCACAAATTAGAACAACAAGCAATTAGAGAGACTGTTGGTATGTATGAAATGACTTCATATGCCAAAATCAGAGTCAAGGGATCAGATGCGATGGATTTCCTTCAGCTTGTCTGTGCTAATGATGTTAATGTTGAGCCAGGTAAGATGGTTTACACTCAGTGGCTCAATGATAAAGGCGGTATTGAAGCAGATGTAACTGTTACTCGTCTAGGAGTTGATGATTACCTTATAGTTAGTGGAACAATGTGTCTCAATAGAGATTTGCACTGGCTTAATAAGAATATGCCAAAAAATGCTAATTGTTCATTGTTTGATGCAACAAGTTCTGAGGGTTGTATCGCCGTTATGGGTCCAAATTCAAGAGATTTAATACAATCTCTCACTGATGCAGATATGAGTAATGAAAGCTTCCCATTTGCAAATGTTAGAAACATTGAGGTTGGAATGGCAAATGTTCGTGCGCACCGCATTACCTATGTGGGTGAATTGGGATGGGAGCTTTACTTCCCAATAGAGTTTTCAAGTTATATTGCAGAGTTAATTGAATCAAAAGGTGAAGAATTCTCTTTAAGGCAAATTGGAATGCATACTGTGGATAGTTGTCGTATAGAAAAAGCTTACAGGCATTTTGGGCATGATATTACTGATGAAGACCACGTGATTAATGCCGGACTCGGTTTTGCTGTTAAGCTTAACAAGAAGCCTTCTAAATTTGGAAAGTTAATTGGTTTTGATGCAGTTGAATCTAAAAAAACCTCTGGCTATGAAATGCGTGTGATGCAGTTTTTATTAAATAATCCGGAGTTAATGCTATATCACAATGAGCCTATATTAAAAAATGGAGAAATTGTAGGTCATTTAACAAGTGGAACCTATAGTCATACTCTCGGAGCTGCAGTAGGCTTGGGGTATGTCCCGTGCTTACCTAATGAGAGCCATGAGGATATTTTAAGTGCAGAATATACTATTGAGGTTGAGGGAGTAATTGAAAAAACTCAAGTATCCCTTAAGCCGATGTATGACCCTTTAAATGAGAAAATTAGAAATTAACTAATCTCATAATAATAATTAAAATAAGATTTTAAAAGACTAATTTAAATAAAGGTGCCTATTAGAGTTGCAACTCCAACTGCTCCAAGTGCCATTAAAGAAGAATTTCTGTAGTATTTATTTCCAGAATGATTAAAGAATCTTGAACCAATAAATGTAGAAAATACATAAAGTGGAGCGGTTACTATTCCTGTTAAAAAAATATTTTTTGTAAATAATCCAAAATAATAAAGACTAATAATAGCGCTTATCACTAGTCCAGAGGTAATAACTAGAATATTAGCACGCGCTACCTCGTCACTATCATTTTTAGAGAGAAGAACAGTGACATAAGGCGGACCTCCCATTCCAGTTGCTCCCTGCATTAATCCACTTATAGTTCCTCCTAAAACGAGAATATATTTAGTGATAGTGGTTTTAATTCTCCAGCCACTTGCAATCAAAATAACAAAAAATATTAATAAGGTTGACATTAAGATTTTGATTACCTGTTCATCTATTGAGACTAAAAATACTGTACCAAATGGTATTGTTAGCATCATAGTAAACATCATTGGTGAGATTTCCTTAAAGCTACATTTTTTAACACCAACAAAAGTCAAGTAGATAGTTGCAGGGATTTCTATGACAATATTGAAAACCATTGCAAAAATAGGAGAATAAAAATAAGAGAGAATTGGGATCATTAATAATCCTGATCCAAATCCTATAAACCCTCTCAGAAAACCTGAAACAACAACCACTAGAGTTATTAAAAAATAATTCTCAGGAATAAAATATAAAAAAGTTTCCACCAAGAATTATCGAGATTTATGCATCAGAGATTTAATTTCTGCAATGATAATATCCATACCTTTATTTATCTTGTTCGTGTCAATAGCAGAATAACCAAGATGCAAAAAATTAGATGGTGGGTTTTTTTCATTAAATAATGTATTTCCTGATCTGACAGAAACTCCTTTAGTTAGAAGGTTCTTAGAAAGAATATCGCTATCAATTGTCTTGGGGAGTTCAACCCAAAAAGTTGATCCTCCAAGGGTAGGAGTGCACGATAATAGCGGTTCTTGATTAATTTTTTCATTAATCAATCTCCATCGCTCTTTATTTGTTTTTTGTATTTTGGTAAACATGTTGTGGTAATGACCAAGTCCAATAAACAGAGCAACAGATCGTTGATTGTTTGCAGGTATGTGTCTAATCATCAGGCGTCTCAATGCTTTAACTTCCTTTATAAAGCTCTCAGGAGCCACCATGTATCCAAGTCTCAGGCCAGGCGCAAAAGCTTTTGAAAAGCTTCCAACATAAATAACGTTGTTCTTTTTATCAAGACTCTTTAAAGAAGGATGAGGTTTCTTTTGAAAGTTAATTTCAGCTTCATAGTCATCTTCAATAATAACCATTTGATTATCTTGTGCAACTGAAAGAAGTTCAAGCCTTCTATCCATACTCATGGTTACACCTGTTGGATATTGATGGCTTGGAGTAGTGAAAATGATATCAGTTTTAGGACTTATTTCTTTAATCACAATCCCTTCCTTATCGATACTAATTGGCACAATATTGTCAGTCTTAGAGCTAAATATATTTCTGACATCTGGATATCCTGGGTTTTCCATGCCTACAACAGTTCCTTGCTTGGTAAGCAAGCTAGCGATCATGTAGATTGCATTTTGACTGCCTGATGTGATTAAAATTTGATCTTTGTTTGCCCAAATACCCCGCTTCGGTAAAACTTTTGATTGGATCTGCTTAATTAAAGAGGGGTCATCATTATCGACATGATCGGCATTCCATTTTTGTATTTCTGGCAGTGTCGAAGAATGCCTGACTACTTCTCTCCATTCGTAGTAGGGAATTAAGCTTTTATCAATTTGGCCTATAGTAAATGAATAGGGTAGGTTTTGCCAGTTTTCTGGATTATGAATATTGTTTTGGGCGGATGGTTTTTTTGTAATTAATTTATCATGCCAAATAGGTGATTCAATATTATTTGATTGTTCTCCGTCGGTGGAAGTGTAGCTCTCATAAAACTGCTCATTTACAAAATATCCTCGTCTTTCTTGAGGGGTAATATAACCATCAAATTCTAGCTCTTTATAGGCAGCAATGACTGTATTTCTAGCAACTTTAAGAGCGCTAGAAAGATTTCTGGAAGAGGGAAGCGGCTCATGTGGCCCAATTAAACCATTAGTAATTGCATCAATCAGCTGCTGACGAATTTGCAGTTGAAGGGTTCGAGGTTTATCATGCCTCAGTGAAAAAAACTGATTCCACATTTCATTCATTATTCTGGCCTATTAATTGTAAGTTTCCTGGTTCTATATATATGTTAAATCAGGACCAGTTATATTTTACAATTCGTTTCTTAAAAAATGCATTGAATTTAGAGTAGGAGGGATTATGTCAAATACAACAGTTGTTGATAATGCAAAAGACCATGTCTGGCATCACTTAACTCAGCATAAAGCTTTTGAAGAGAATGATCCATTAGTGGTTACTGATGCAAAAGGAATGATATTAACAGATTCTAAAGGTGACGAGTACCTTGATGCTACTTCAGGCGGAGTTTGGACTGTCAATCTTGGCTACGGTAGGGATGATATGGTTAAGACTGTATCGGATCAAATTTCAAGAATTCCATATATTGCTGGTTCTTTTGCAAACGAGCCTGCTTCTCATTATGCTCAAGAAATCACATCGTTAATGCCAGGCATGAATCGTGTTTACTATTCAAATTCTGGGTCAGAGGCAAATGAAAAAGGCTACAAGATGGTTCGTCAGCTTGCTCATTTTGATAATGAAGGAAAAAAGCATAAAATTATATTTCGTGATCGTGACTACCACGGCACTACTATTGGTGCAATGAGTTCATCGGCTCAAATTCAAAGAAAAAAACAATATGGCCCTTTTGCACCTGGTTTTGTTGAAATGCCAAATTGTTGTTGTTACCGATGCCCGTTTGGTAAAAAGTATGGTGAGTGTAATATTGAGTGTGCAACAGTACTTGAGGATATCATTTTGAAAGAAGATCCTGATACTGTAGGTTCAGTAGTGCTTGAGCCAATTACCGCTGGAGGTGGAGTAATTCCTCCTGTTCCAGAGTATTTCCCAATTATTCAGTCTATCTGTAATAAATATGATGTTTTACTTCATATTGACGAAGTAGTTTGTGGACTTGGAAGAACAGGAAAATGGTTTGGTTATCAGCATTTTGATGTACAGCCCGATATTGTTACAACTGCAAAAGGTTTGGCAGCTGGATATGCTGCAATATCTGTAACTGTTACTTCTGAGGCGATTTTTGAAAGGTTTAAGCAAGATCATACCAATCCAGATAGTTACTTTAGAGATATTTCAACTTTTGGTGGTTGCACAGCTGGTCCAGCAGCCGCGCTTGAGGTTGTAAATATTATTAAAAGAGAAAATCTCCTTGAAAATGTAACAAATATGGGTGATTATTTGAAAGACAAGTTACATGCTCTTGAAGATAAATATGACATTATTGGTGACGTAAGAGGCAAAGGTTTGTTTTGTGGAGTAGAGCTAGTTAAAGATAGAGAAACAAAAGAACCCGTTCACGAAAGTATCGCTATGGCGATTGCTGGACACTGTTTAAAGAATAAAGTAATGATTGGAAGAACGAATCGAAGCTTTGAATACAACAATAATGTGCTGCTTTTTAGTCCAGCTTTTATCTGTTCTAAAAATGAAATTGATCAAATTGTAGCTGCCGTTGATAATGCTATTGCTGCAAACACATAGTTGTACATTTTAAATTTACAGGAAAAATATAATGATTATTGGTGTTCCAAAAGAAATTAAAAACCATGAGTACAGAGTAGGATTAACGCCTAGAAGCGTTAAAGAGTTTATCAATCATGGCCACAAGGTCATTGTTCAAACTAATGCTGGTGTTGGAATTGGTGCTTCTGATGATGAGTATTCAGATTCAGGCGCTGAAATCATGTCTACTGCAAAACAGGTGTTCGATACTGCTGAAATGATTGTTAAAGTTAAAGAGCCTCAAGCTGAAGAAATTGCAATGCTTAGAGAAGGTCAAATCCTTTATACATATCTTCATCTGGCACCTGATCCTGTTCAAACCAAAGGGCTTGTAGAGAGTGGTGCAATTTGTATTGCTTATGAGACAGTTACTTCTCCAAGAGGAGGTCTTCCGTTATTAGCACCAATGTCAAAGGTTGCTGGCAGAATGGCAGTTCAGGCTGGCGCTCACTTTTTAGAACATCCAAATGGCGGCATGGGAGCTCTTCTTGGAGGTGTTCCAGGAGTCGACCCATTAAATGTTGTGATACTTGGTGGTGGAGTAGTAGGTGCGCATGCTGCACATATGGCTGTGGGAATGGGGGCCGATGTTTGGGTTTTAGATAACAACCCCGAGACACTTGAATCCCACTGGCAACAATTTGGTAGAACTACCAATACGGTGTTCTCAACAAAAAGTGCAGTAGAAGAATATGTACTTCAGGCAGACCTAGTTATTGGTGGCGTCTTAATCCCAGGTGCTGAGGCTCCTAAATTAGTATCAAGAGAGATGATCAAGGCAATGAAGCCTGGATCTGTGATTGTTGATGTTGCAATTGACCAAGGCGGTTGCTTTGAAACTTCAAAAGCAACGACACATGCTGAGCCAACTTACATTATTGATGATGTGGTTCATTATTGTGTTGCAAATATGCCTGGAGGTGTCCCAAAGACATCGACTTATGCCCTTAACAATGTAACATTACCCTTTGGGTTAAGTATTGCAGATAAAGGCGTCAAACAAGCTTTATTAGATGATGAACATTTGAGAGCAGGATTAAATGTCCATAGTGGACAAGTAACCTGTCTTGAGGTGGCTCAAGATTTGGGATATGATTATGTCCCAGCTCTAGATATGCTCAATAAATAATTATTTTAAATAGGAGAGAAAGAAATGACAAAGATGACCTCAAGTGAGGCTTTTGTTGAAACAATGGTCGCCAATGAAGTAACAGATATCTTTGGCATCATGGGTTCAGCATTTATGGATGCAATGGATATTTTTGAGCCAGCAGGCATAAGATTAATACCAGTTGTTCATGAACAAGGTGCAGCCCACATGGCAGATGGTTACTCAAGAGTTAGTGGTAGACATGGTGTAGTAATTGGTCAGAATGGCCCTGGAATATCTAATTGTGTAACTGCAATTGCAGCAGCTTACTGGGCTCACAGTCCTGTTGTCATTGTGACTCCTGAAGCTGGAACTATGGGTATGGGTCTTGGTGGATTTCAAGAAGCTAACCAGCTTCCAATGTTCCAAGAATTTACTAAATATCAAGGACATGTTGTTAATCCTATGAGAATGGCAGAATTCACAGGTCGTTGCTTTGATAGGGCTATGAGTGAAATGGCACCTACACAGCTAAACATACCTAGAGATTACTTTTATGCAGAAGGTGAATTTACAATTCCTACGCCACGAAGAATTGATCGAGGTTCTGGAGGTGAAGACACTTTAAATGAAGCTGTAGCTTTAATTGCTAAGGCAAAGTTTCCGGTTATTGTTTCAGGGGGTGGTGTTGTTATGGCAGATGGCGTTCAGGAGTGTGCTGCATTAGCAGAACGTCTCGGTGCTCCAGTAGTTAATAGTTACCTTCACAATGATTCTTTCCCTGCGAGTCATGAACTATGGTGCGGTCCATTAGGCTATCAAGGCTCAAAGGCTGCTATGAAACTAATCTCAAAAGCTGACGTGGTTATTGCTTTAGGAACTCGCTTGGGCCCATTTGGAACATTACCTCAACACGGTATGGATTATTGGCCTAAAGATGCTCAAATTATTCAAATTGATGCGGATCACAAAATGTTAGGTCTAGTTAAACCAATCAATGTTGGAATTTGTGGCGATGCAAAAGCAGTTGCTGAAGTTCTTTGTCAGAAGTTAAATTCAGAAACTTTGAGCTGTGATTCCACTAAGTCCGAAAGAGCCACAACAATTGCTGATGAAAAAGCAGTTTGGGAATTGGAGCTTGATGAGTGGATTCATGAAACTGACTCTTATAGTATGGATATGATTGCTAATAAAGAGGAGGGATGGCTTCACCCGAGACAAGTTCTGCGTGAACTTGAAAAGGCTATGCCTGAAGATGTAATGGTTTCTACTGATATTGGTAACATTAACTCTGTGGCAAACAGTTATCTTAGATTCGAAAAGCCACGTAGTTTTTTTGCAGCAATGAGTTTTGGAAACTGCGGGTATGCCTTTCCAACAATTATTGGTGCCAAAGCAGCTGCACAGCATAGACCTGCGGTTTCTTATGCTGGAGATGGCGCTTGGGCAATGAGTATGGTCGAAACTATGACTTGTGTACGTCATGATATTCCGGTTACTGCGGTTGTTTTTCATAATCGCCATTGGGGTGCTGAAAAGAAAAACCAGGTTGACTTCTATGACAGACGTTTTATTGCTGCTGAGCTTACTGATCAGCACTTCGTCAATATTGCAGAATCAATGGGTGCTGAAGGTATACGAGTTGATAAGCTTGAAGATGTAGGTCCAGCTCTTAAAAAAGCGATAGATATGCAAATGAATGAGAGAAAGACAACAATTATTGAAATTATGTGTTCAAGAGAACTTGGAGATCCATTCAGAAAAGATGCATTAAGTAAACCAATTAGATATCTTGATAAGTACAAAGACTATGGTGAAAAGTCACCTCATCGATAAGTATTAACTATTAACCCTCAGAGTGGTATATTATTGCGCTCTGAGGGAGCAAATTTACTTACGATGAATGAAAATTCAATAACACCATCTGATGTTTTAGATTATTGGTTTTCAGAAAAAAGCAAACAATTCTGGTTTGCTTCAACTCCACAAATAGATAATGAAATCAAGGCGCGTTTTGAACGTGTTTGGGAAAAAGCTGCTGCTGGAGAATTTGGCCACTGGAGAGACACAGCTGATGGCTCAGTCGCACTTATAGTGATTCTAGATCAGCTCCCGTTAAATATGTATAGGTCAGATCCAAAAAGCTTTCAAACAGAGACTATGGCTGTTGAAGTTGCATTAAATGCCATCAATAATGGCTATGATGAGGAGCTAAATGATGAAAAGCTATTATTTCTCTTTATGCCATTAATGCATAGTGAAAATATAGATCATCAGAATTTACAAGTTTATTTATTTGAAAAATATAACTTTAATCTAGATTTTTCAAAGCACCATAGAGGCCTTGTTAAAAGATTTGGACGTTTTCCACATAGGAATGAAATACTGGGACGAATGAGCACTATGGAAGAGCTTGATTATCTTTTATCTGACAATGCTTTCAAAGGCTGAGCGGATTGAGATTTAATTTCTTGCCTCAAGAAATTTACGTCTAAACCTAATTAAAATATCCTCAGTATATCCATTTGCCTGCTCAGCACCTTCAAAAACAAGCGCTAGTGAAGCTTTGTAAGCAAAACTATCATAACTTGGAGCTAATGGAAGGTAATTAGGGTCATGTTTATTTTGTTCATCTACGATAATAGCCATATCTTGAAATGCCTTATTTACCTGCTCTTTAGTACATAATTTATGATGTAGCCAGTTTGCCATATGTTGCGAAGAAATTCTTAATGTGGCGCGATCTTCCATAAGCCCAACATGATTAATATCTTGAACTTTTGAGCAGCCAATTCCTTGATTAATCCACTTAACAACATAGCCCAAGATACTTTGAGCATTATTATTTATTTCTTTAATAATTTTTTCTTCAGATAACTGGTCAGCTAACTTTAAAAATGGAATCACATATAAATCATCCTGGTTAGGTTTTTGATGTTTTGATAAGAGTTCTTTTTGTTGTTTGAATACATTAAAACGATGGTAGTGGGTTGCATGCAAAGTTGCTGCTGTAGGTGATGGAACCCATGAGCAGCTTGCTCCTGCCTCTAAATGGGTCATTTTATTGTCCAGCATTTGACGCATCTGGTCAGGCTGAGCCCACATCCCTTTACCAATTTGTGCTTTTTTATAAAGACCACATTCAAGCCCTGTACTTACATTGTTTTCTTCATAAGCAGAAAACCATGGTTCTTCTTTAATGAGATTTTTACATCGCATTGCCCCAGCCATCATTGAGGTATGTATTTCATCACCAGTTCTATCTAGAAAACCAGTATTAATAAAAATTATGCGATTTCGAGCTTCATAAATACAGGCTTTAAGGTTAAGAGTCGTTCTTCTTTCTTCATCCATGATGCCAATTTTTAAGGTATTTTCTTTAATTGATAATGCTTTTTCAACTGCAGAAAATAAATCCATAGTAAATTTAACTTCTTCTGAGCCATGTAGCTTCGGTTTGACAATATAGATACTGCCTTTTTTGGAATTCATTTTGAGTTTTAAATCATGAAGAGCAATTAATGAGGTAACCATAGTATCTAAAATTCCTTCAGGAATAGGAGAACCATCACTATTAGTGACCATACTAGTCATCATGTGAATGCCAACATTTCTTACCAGCGTTAAACTCGTTCCTGGCAGTTTACAAATATGACCTTGGATATCTGTGTAGCTTTTATCTTCGTTCAATGACCTTGTTATGGTTTCTCCACCCTTGATAAAAGAGGCGTTTAGTTGGCGCTTCATAAGACCAAGATAGTTACGATATGCATGAATTTTTTCTTCATCTGAAACTGTAGATGCCGAATCCTCAAAGTCAACAATTGTAGTAACTGCAGACTCTAAAATCACATCAAATATTCCACTTTTATGAAGACTTTTTTCTTGATCGCAAACGATCTCAATATAAAGATCATTGTTTTTTAATAATATATTTCCATCTTCAGTTAGCCCTATATATTGGTCAGGGTTTATTAGGGTTGCTACTTCGCCATCATTCAAGTTAAAAATCAAAGTTCCCTTGTACTTGACTTGGTTAGTAATTTGTCGATAGGAGGCTCCTTTAAGAGGCGCAATTTCATCCAGAAAATCGCAAGCAAGCTCTGCTGTTCGATTAACTCTTTGTAGATTATGAGCAAATGAAGTACTCATGCTGCCTTTATTAGGTATAACGTTTGTACCGTAAAGAGAGTCAAAGAGACTACCCCACCGAGCATTTACAGCATTAAGAACAAATCTTTGATTGGTAATTGGAACAACGAGTTGTGGTCCTGAAATTTGGGAAATCTCATCATCTACCTCTTCTACTCCAATAGTAAATTCATCTGGTTTTTTAACAACATAGTCAATATTTTCTAGAAATTTTTTATAGGTTTGAGGATCAATTCTTTTATTTTCAAGATGCCAACTATCAATTTGTGATTGCAATTCGTCACGTTTATTTAAAAGTGAATGATTGGATTCTTGAAGTTCACTCAAAATTTTAGAAAGAGATTTAAAAAAATCTTTTGCAGAGATGTTCAAGCCATCGCATACTTCTTTCTCAATAAAGTCAAAGAAGGGTTTATCAACTTTTATTTTGTTAATTGTTTGTTGGTTAGGACTCATGAATTTACCTTGTTTTCGGTTACAATTACGCCATCATCATCAGCATAAAGATAGTGATTTGGAGTAAATTTTACATTTGAAAAGTAAACATTTAAATTTCTTTTTCCAATTCCTTTTTTCACACTTTTTCGAGGGCAAGTGCCTAGAGCTCTTATACCAATTGGCATCGAATTAATCATTGCAGAATCTCTGATTGAGCCATTGACAATAATTCCTTCCCACTCATTTTTTATAGCATCTGCTGCTCTTTTGTCACCAAGCATTGCGCACTTTAACGACTCACCTGCATCTATGACTAAAACACAGCCTTTACCATTGGTATTTAGAGCTTCTTCAACAAGAGAATTGTCTTCAAAGCACTCTATTGTAACAATTCGTCCTGAGAAAATATTTTTCTCTCCATAGCATTTAAATGTTGGATATAAATACTGAACGTTGGGGTGCAGTTCATCTGAAATGTCACAGGTTGACTTCATGTTAGTTGTCCTTATAAATTTCACACATACGCTTTTCTGAGCCGTAGGGGTAATAATCCATGATTCCATTCTCTTTAATTTTTTCTTGAATAGAGATCCAATAATTGGCATCTAATAATTTTTTATATTTTTTATTAAAAACCTCTTTCATATAGGGATTCGGCAACATAAAGTATTTGAATTCTTCAGGAAAAACATCATTTTGACCTACGTAATACCATGGCTCAGAGGACATCTCTTGTTCATAAGTTTTAGCCTTAGGAATTTTTTTAAAAATAGGCGTGCTCATCAAGGTAATTTCATCATAATCATAAAATACAACTCTGTTCTGACGGGTTACTCCAAAATTTTTGGTCAGCATATCTCCAGGAAAAATATTTGAATTTATTAGTTCATCAATAGCTTTTCCATAATCATTGATAATATGGCTTTGTTGCTTTTTATTTGCCGTTTCAAGATAGATATTTAGCGGCGTCATTTTGTTTTCTATGTACATATGTTTAATAATGAGTAGTTCTCCCTCAATTTCAATATTTGACCCTGCTTTTTTTTCTAATTCTTTGAGTAACTCATCATCAATATCTTTCAAAGGAAATGCGACATTTGAAAATTCCCATGTATCTGCCAATCTTCCAATTCTGACATGATTTTTGACAAAATAATATTTATCCTTAACCATTTCTTTTGTGCCCATTTTTGGAGGAGCAAATCGATCGTTAATAATCTTAAAAACGTAAGGATACATTGGAAAGGTGAAAACTGACATCACCATACCTTTAATGCCAGGCGCAATGATCAGTTTTTCACTAGTTATTTTCGAGTATTTTAGAAAATGTCTATATAAAAGTGTTTTGCCTTGCTTATGAAGACCAATCGCACTATAGAGGACTGCTCTGGTTTTCCCAGGGAGTAGTTCTTTTAAATACTCTACAATGGCAGAAGGGTAGTCAGTTGTTATAAAAAAGTATGACCTTGAAAAGCTAAAAATAACAGATATTGCACCAATATCAGTGATCAAACTGTCAACATATAGTCCTTTACTATCATCATTTAACAGCGCTATAAGAACAGGTGCATCAGAATGCAGTTGAGTGATAATTTTTCCAACAATGTATGCGCATTTTCCTCTAATAAAGGGAGTGCTGATAAATTGAAGCTCAAAAACTTCAGAGCCAAGCCTTGGCATTTGCTTTAAAAGCTGCTCTTGAAGTCTTTCGATATCTTGATCAAGATTACCACATGTGCATTTAAATTTGTAGTTATTAAGAATTGAAGCCAAAGTGTCTTTAAGCTGGCCATCATCAACAAAATAGCTATCAATGACAGGTTCATCCATATCGATATAATTAAGTGATACACATGGCTTGGTAAAAATATATTGATTGTTATAAAAGCTTCTCGAAAACATCCTGCAAAAGACCGAGTTGTAAAAGGTTTCTGCAAGTTCTGGTTGTT
>Ga0206679_10002283_pt1 | contig 15233 bp, 17 predicted proteins | sample M110012015metaG_FD_155464 | JGI IMG/M metagenome (GOLD analysis project Ga0206679, IMG submission 155464) | Ammonia-oxidizing marine archaeal communities from Monterey Bay, California, United States - M1 100m 12015 | ecosystem: Environmental > Aquatic > Marine > Intertidal zone | place: USA... | reverse complement strand
CAGGTTTCAGTACGTCGCGTGAGAATTCGACGGGTCGACTTGGTTAACGACAGCACCAATGTCGATGTCCATTACCGAATGAAGTCATGACATTTTGGTTCGAGTCATTGGTGGAACGGTTCCCTGCCATTGATATCGAAGGTATGGACAGCCTGGCTTCTCTCGAACAGCGTTTCGATCGGAAATACATAGTCAGCGAAGAAGAAGCGAACAATTTTTTCTCAATGCTGCCCGGCTCTTTGACTGCATTGGAAATAGCCGGGAAACGGTCGTTCGCATATGAATCTTGGTATTTCGATACCGCGGATCTGGAATCATTTCGTGCCACGGCTCACCGCCGCAGAAGGCGTTGGAAGGTGCGGACCCGAACCTATTTGGATGCGCAGAAAACTATGGTGGAAGTGAAGCTTCGCGACCAGCGTGGACAAAGCGTAAAACGCCGTATCGCAGAAGATTTTTCATTAGCCCCGAACTTCACGGTTGAAGGTGCGCAGTTCGTAAATGAGGTCTTGGGTAGAGAGGGCTTCGCGGCGACGCTCACATCGACGCTACAGACCTCCTACGAACGCATATCGGTTGTTGATGTTGAGAACGAGATGCGTTTAACCGCAGATTTGGGAGTGAAGTGTCAAGCGGTCGTCGGGAAAGAAGCGTTGATAAAAGGCGTGGTGATTGAAACGAAATCTCCACGCGGCCCTGGCCCCATTGACCGTGCGTTGTGGCGACGTGGCCATCGGCCAGTCCGACTCAGCAAATATGCAACAGGTATGGCTGCCATTCATAACGAGCTGTCGCGTAATAAGTGGCATCAAACCATCAACCAACACTTCAGCTATTGAGCCGTCCCGGCCTAGTGGCTAGGGGCATTGACGGAGCCGTATGTAGGGGCTCATCTCGATTCGAAGTTTGACACGACGCCTATGCGTAGGCCGTGGAACTTCGGCTCAACTTAACTGGGGTTTAGTGGCCCCAAGCGGGGAGGAGCATCAGCGCTTTGGTCACTATCGTTACGGTAGTAGCTTTGGCTGAACTGCCTGCTGGTGTAAAGGAAAAGGATCGAAACATGGTTGAGACTACCGGTGCGACGAGTATCGATATCAGGGTGAGCCCGGACGCGGTCTACGCGATTTTGACGGACTTGACGCGTATCAGCGAACTCAGTCCAGAGTGTTACAAAGCTGAGTGGGAGGGCGACTCGGCCGGACCCGCGGTGGGCGCTACATTTCGGGGCTATAACCAAAACGGCGACCAGAAATGGGACATGGGCTGTGTCGTTGTGGCGGCCAACCCAGGCAAAGAATGGGCCTTCGAGGTCCCTGCTGACGACGGCCGCGGAACAACTTGGCGATACGAGATCGATTCAACTGATAACGGCTGCAGGGTCACCGAGAGCTTTGATTCTCCAATGCTTGACGGAGAGTTTTTCCAAAAAATAAATCGACACAAGCTGCTGTTGGAAAACATCGATCGAACGTTGTTGAACCTCAAAGCTGTTGCGGAGGCCTAGGTCGCAGCGACAGCCTCACAGCGGTTGCGATTGACAGTTAGCAGGGACTGAGAGCAGCTAATCCGTTCGGTTTTGAGTCCAGGTGTTTCCGGATTGGACGTCGATGTCGCGAGGCAGTCCTAAAACTCGCTCGGCGACAATGTTGCGCTGGACTTCGCTGGTTCCCCCACCAATGGTGAGTGCAGGGGAAAACAAAAATCCGCCGTGCCAATTCTGCCAACCTTCAACTGCGGATTGAGTGAGGGGAAATTCAGCGGGTTGTCCGAGGGGCCCAGTGTTAGTCAGCATGCCTTGGGCTCCCATGAGGTCTTTGGCGAGGCGCATTACGTTTTGGCCGTGTTCGTCGGCGAGTGCTTTACGAACTGAGGCTTCAGGTCCCGGCTGTCGTCCTTGGAGTTGAGAGGTGAGCGTGCGAAGGCGAATGAGTTTCAACACCTCACTTTCAATGTGTAGACGTGCCGCCCGGTCGCGTAACACCGGATCTTTTACCCCTCCAGCGCCGCGCACCACATCTAGTAGGTCAGTTGCGCTCGGACCACTTCCCCAAAGCGCGCCCTCACCCGACAAAGACACTCTCTCGTTGCCCAACGTGACTTTCGCCAGTCGCCACCCGTCGTTCTCTTCGCCAATGCGGTTTTCGACCGGTAATTCCATATCAGTGAAGAAGGTCTGGTTGAAAGAATATGCAGTGGTCATGTCGACAATGGGTCGAAGCTCGAGTCCTGGCGTATCCATAGGGCATACGAAATACGAAACGCCTCGATGCTTTGGCACGTCAGGGTCTGTGCGGGCAATGAGAATGCCGAACTTGCTTCGATGAGCGCCTGACGACCAGATCTTCGAACCGTTCACGATGTAACGATCGCCATCTCGAACAGCTCGTGTTGCAAGATTCGCTAAATCTGAACCGCTATCGGGCTCACTGAAGAGCTGACACCAGACCTCTTCTCCGGTCAGAATCGGCCACAGATAACGTTCTTGCTGTTTGGATGTTCCGCCGAACAGAATCGTCGGGCCAGCCCAGCCGAGCCCTATTCCGCCGGCGGCTCTTCGCACTCCAGCGGCCGAAAGTTCTTCGTCGATAACGAGTTGGTGAATTGGGTCGGCCGCTAACCCGTATGGCTTGGGCCAGTGTGGAGCGACATAACCTGCCGCGGCTAACGCCTCTTGTGTGGGATCTCCGTCGTGTTGACGTAACCAGTCGCGTATTTCTAGGCGCCGAGGGTCGTCGTCCGCCGGCCAATCAAAGTCCATCGTTTGACAATAGGTGGCCCCCGGTTCGAAATGGAAGGAGTTCGATCACGAAAAGCACAAGCCAGATCCGAGGCATTTTGACCCGGACAAGGATTAAACGAGCTGTTCGTGGCAGTCCGGCGGATGTTCTTCTATTAGTTCTGGCGTCAAACAGGGCCATAACTGCGTAATGTGAACCCAGTTTGCGAACAGCCCAGAGGAGAAGCAGCCGTGGAGGATTACAGCGCCGAAGCAGCAAATTTTCGAGCTGATATCAAAAAATTCCTTGGAGAGAACCTCCCAGACGCCTGGAGCGGCATGGGTAACTTCTCTCCCGATGAACGTTCAATATTCGTGGCTAACTGGCGGCGCACACTATCGGAACATCAACTCCTAGCTGTTGCTTGGCCTCTTGAATATGGGGGAGCGGGCCTGAGTCAGATGGAACGCACCGTTTTGGCGGAGGAATTAGTTGAGGCAGGAGTCCCAAGTGGCTCCAACAACGATATTTTCTCCATCGGAATGATTGGCCACACCATTATTGAATGGGGGTCCGACGAACAGAAAAATCATTACCTTCCCCGAATACTTGACGGAACTGACGTGTGGTGTCAGGGGTATAGCGAACCGAACTCGGGTTCAGATTTAGCTTCTTTAGCGACTCGTGCTGAACTGGACGGAGATGAGTGGGTCATCAACGGGCAGAAGATCTGGACTTCGCAAGGTCACAACGCGAACTGGATCTTCGTGCTGTGCCGCACGGACCCTTCGACGGTAAAGCATGCAGGAATTTCCTTTCTCCTCTGCCCAATTAATCAACCCGGGGTAGAGGTCCGCGCCATCGTCAATGCTTCCGGCCACCATGACTTCAATGAAGTGTTCTTTAGCGACGCCCGTGCCCCTCGAGAGAATGTGCTTGGCGGAGTCAACAATGGTTGGGCTGTCGCGAACACCTTGTTGGCGTATGAACGCGGCGACGATGCCACAACTAATGGCATTCGTTACGGCGAAGAATGGCAGCGATTAGTCGATGTGGCCAGAGAATACGGAAAGCTCAATGACGCTCTCATGCGACAAAGATTCGCGAAGGCATACACGACAACCCAAATAATGAAATTCATGGGTCTACAGACCGTCGCTCGCTCACTTCGCGGATACAGCCAAGGACCTGAATCGTCACTTAATAAACTCCTCTGGTCGGAGCATCACAAGCGGTTCACTGAGCTGGCGATGGATGTGATCGGGATGGATGCAACGGCCCCCTCCGGCCGAGACTCTGCTACGGGAGTCGGCGTGGATGATGCAGGCGCCCCTTATTCGTCACAGGCATGGGTGACTACTTTTGTGGGTGCGCGCCCTGGGTCGATTTACTCCGGTAGCAATGAAATTCAACGAAACATCGTTGGTGAACGGGTCCTAGGGCTGCCCAAAGAACCCCGAGCCGACGTTGGACCCTGGAACGAGACCAAACGTTCCTAATGACTGCCCCGTTGGGGGGAATATCCAAATGCAAATACCTGTGCCAAACAAATGGCTTTACTGGGGTCGGAGCAACTAATGGGATGTTCCGAAGCATCGGGACCAGACAGAGCGCTTTCATCGGATGAGCGGCCCTTCGACTACACCCCAATCTCGCTTAACGACCTCCCAGAAACGCCGACGCGAGATCGAAATATAGCCGCAACGGCCTGGGACCAGGCGCCTGCCGTATTGCTGACGCTAGGAGAGGATCTGAGAGGAAATCCTGAAGCAGCTTTCAAAAGACGAATCTTTGGGTGGTTGCTTTGGCGCGCAGGACCCACCCGCGGTCCGTGTCGTTATTTGGCGTTGGATCCGGCTGATTCGACAGATTTTTATGTATTTGAGTTGGGAGATGAGCAATCCACAGGCGGCAAAGGCCCCGACGGTGAATGGCATCTCCGCTTCCGAGCCTGGAAAGAGGCCCTGCGTGACGTTCCTCGGGTCTAGCCGTGGGAACTACCAACAAAGGTTTAAACGTATATCGCTAAAACAGATTATAATATTCATTAAATACTATTAAAACGATGACCGTTGGGTAACTTAAACCAGCTAGGATCTGGGCATCCCCCTAACATCGGAGCAACGCCATGAAACTCTTTCGGCGTCCACCCAAATTGAAACCCGGATCTTTCTGGGATGATCAAGTCGAGCGTCGTCTCGCAAACATGTGGCTACAGAATTTCTTTCGGTAGTCCCGCCTTCGAATCAGAATTCCTGAAACTTGCTGAGCCGCTCCCAAATGGGGCGGCTCAAGCGGTTTTGGTGGGCCGAGTCTTTGAAAGTGAACCCACCAAGATCAGTCTTCTACGTGCGACCGCAAACGGGGGATCACGTCCTGAGCGAACTTTGTGAGGGAGTCGTTCATAACTGAAGGAGCCAGTCCCGGAGGACCGCCCCAGGTCACCAAATCGGTTATGCCGTTACTCGTAATGAGTTCTTGTAGCTCGGTGACACAATGATCTGCGTTACCCACCGTCCACACAAGAGGATTTAATGGGATTGGCGCTCGTGCCGCTTTTGGGACCGACCGGCTCGCCACCTCCGATTTGTGATCCTGGCTTGCCTTGATCAATCCGACGTAAACGTCACGTCGATACTGTTCCGCAGCGGCTACGGGCTCCCACTCTTTGTCTGGATCGTCCGTGACGAAGACCCCTCTGATCAACCCGACCCGGCGATCACTGATATCTCCCACCGCTTCTTTCCATGGATCAATGGTCAATGACTTCGGTCCCTGAGGAAGTAGATGGGTTCCGAAAGTGGCTGCCCGTCTAGCTCCGGCGGGACTGGTAGCCGCAAGCCATAGTGGCGGCCCGCCTTGTTGAACTGGATCTGGGGTGACTCGAAGGTTTGAGAATCGATACCTTTTGCCTTCAAAATTAAATGCCTCGCCGCTCCAGGCCAACTTAAGAACTTGAAGGGCTTCTTCGGTCAGCGAAACCCGGCGACTAATGGGAATGTCGAATCCTTGAAATTCGTGCGAGGCATATCCCATGCCTGCGCCCAACTCCATTCGACCGTTGGAGATGTTGTCGAGAACCGCGAGGTCTTCGGCGAGGCGAATGGGATGCCTAAACGGCAAAAGACAGATATCGGTCGAAAACTTCATGTGGGTCGTTCTTGATGCTGCCGCCGCCGCAACCGGAACGAAGTTAGGTAAATAGCCGTCGGGAATGAAGTGATGCTCGGTGAACCAACAGAGATCTAGTCCAAGTTGTTCAGCATGTTCGATCTGTTCGAAAGTCTCGCCGTATACCTGCGGCATCGTGATCTCACTTCCCTGAGGACAACGGAAGTCATGGACGATGCCGAAGCGCAACGATGGAGTCATAAAAGCAAGCTAACTGGGTCTATGTATGCCGCGCAGGCGAATGCTTTGAAACTCGGATCACGATATTAGATAACCCCGTGATCCATCAGATCCTTCGTCGGGGGACTAGGCAACGTCTGGAGCGAGACCGCGGACGACGTAGCCAGCCTCCTCCTCAAGGGACCGGATCGTCGCGAGCACGTCCTCGTTGGCGAAGCCATTGTCGCGATATTGCTCAAGTAGCTGTTGAGTGTGCCGCCCCATGGGTACCGGAACTTCGAATTCTTCCGCTAGGTCCACTGCCAATCCGATGTCTTTGCAAGCTAAGGAGTTAGTAAATGAGGGGGCTAATCGGTCGCGCAGAATTGCTCTAGTGCCACTGTTCCAAACGAAGCTCGCGCCGCTGCTTGCTTCGACAACCTCCCGTAAGATCCTGGGATCTACCCCAGCCTTTGCGCCGAGTAGCAGAGCCTCGGTGGTTCCCATCATTCCGATGAAGGCAAGCATGTTGTTGACCGCCTTGACGACGTTCCCAGTACCCGCGTCGCCACACCTCACAACCTTCGCCCCAAACGTCTCTAGCAGCGATTGACATCTCGCAAAAGCTTCCTCAGATCCACCGACCATCACGGCCAATGTTCCTTTGCGAGCGCCGTACACGCCACCCGATACGGGCGCGTCAAGAAACTCAATGCTTCGCTCTTTTCCTTCAATCGCGAGACGGCGACTCAAGGATGGAGAGCTAGTGCTCAGATCGATCACGGTGGCCCCAGCGGCCATCACCTCGAAAAGACCACCATCTCCCGAAACGACTTGCTCAACATCGCTAGGCATAGGCAACGACAAAAACACAACTTCAGCGCCCTCCGCAGCGTTGGACGCTGAAGAAGCTCTCTGAGCACCTAACGCAACTACTCGATCCAATGACTGGTCATTGAGGTCGAATGCTTGTACCTCATGTTTGGCTTCCACCAAGTGGGTGGCTATCGGGCCGCCCATATTACCCACACCAATAAATCCGACACGCATGATCGTCCCCTCGCCAATGATGATCAAGTATTGATGATTTTCGCGGGCTATGAGCGCAAGCTTCGCGTCATCGCCCAAGATGCGCTGAACAGGAGCTATTCGAGGACCTTAAGCGCACCGATACCCACAATTCGATTTGCGTCAGAAGCGAGGAAATCAAACAACATCTCAAAGGGCCGGTGCGAGGTGTTCGTACCACATTTTGTGGTTCTCCTTTGAAGACCTCTGCACCTGACACCGCCAGCATTAGCCCATTTAGATGGCCTCCTTCTCCGCGGAGAGTAATGGCGCGACTGAAATCACCGTTACCACAAGATGCAGAACAACCAATCGAAGAATGCGATCGACCTATGCGCCAGATGCGGCGAAACCTTTATCCAGATCTTCGATGATGTCGCCGAGCGTTTCGAGCCCCACCGATAAACGAATCAAACCTGGTGAAACACCGGCATCGTTCTGTTCGGACTCGGTGAGCTGCGAATGTGTTGTCGAAGCGGGATGAATAGCGAGACTTCGAACATCGCCGATATTCGCTACATGGCTATGAAGCTCTAAGCCATCAATAAACTTTTGCCCAGCTTCGACTCCGCCTTGAATGGTGAATGCCGGAACCGAACCATAGCCACGACCTTCTCCATAACCCTGAAGGCGAGAGTGCCAGGGGCTGGAAGATAATCCCGCGTACTGCACTTGCTCTACTTTGGGGTGAGTATCCAGATATTCCGCGACTGCTTGAGCATTCGCAAAATGGCGTTCCATGCGCAGACTGAGCGTTTCTAGACCCTGAAGGAAATAAAACGCGTTCTGGGGAGAGACCGCAGCACCAATATCTCGAAGCAGCTGCACCCGTGCTTTGATGATGAAAGAGCCCGCACCTAGAGCGGGCCAGTAGGCCAACCCGTGGTAGCTCGGGTCAGGTTCCGTGAAGTTGGGGAATCGGCCGCTGGCCCCGAAGTCGAACGTGCCGCCGTCAATGATTACCCCCCCTACCGAGTTGCCATGCCCTCCAATAAATTTGGTCATGGAGTGCACCACAACGTCTGCCCCGAGACTCAAAGGGTTGAATAGGTATGGCGTCGCAACTGTGTTGTCAACCACTAAAGGAACCCCGCTGTCGTGAGCGATTTGTGAGACCCCTGGGATGTTGAGACAATCGTTCCTCGGGTTGCCAATGGTTTCGCCGTAGAAGAGCTTCGTGTTGGCTTGCACAGCTTCAGCCCACGCGTCTAGATCATCTGGATCTTCGATGAATGTTGTTTCGATACCCATTTTTGGAAGCGTGTAATGCAACAGGTTGTATGTGCCTCCATACAAAGACGCGGACGCGACAATATGGTCACCTACTTCGGCGAGATTCAAAATGGCAAGAGTCTCTGCAGCTTGACCTGACGCAACCGCTAACGCTCCAGGTATGCCAATAGCTGTTTCGGTTCCACCTTCAAGGGTCTGAAGCCTTGCTTCCAAAACCATTTGAGTTGGATTCATAATCCGGGTGTAGATGTTGCCTACTTCACTTAAAGAGAAAAGATCGGCAGCATGATTGGTATCGCGAAAAACGTATGAGGTGGTTTGATAAATAGGTACTGATCTGCTTCCTGTTGTTGGATCGGGTTCTTGGCCCGCATGAATTTGTTTGGTTTCAAATCCCCAGGTTTCGGTCATAACTGCCTCTCTAAGCGTTGTTAGTTGCTATAGAGGGGTGGACCAAAAGGGTGCTTTCGCCATGAGGCAGAGGCCAAGCCGCTATCTCTAGGACACTTCATTGCGTTGGTCGCTAAACCTCAGCCATATCCCTACACAAGGTAGGCAAGCACCTTGGGTGTCCACCCCAGGTTGCTGGGTACACCAAAGTGCACCGCTCTTGATAACGGGACCATTCGAGCATCTTTTGGTGGATCAGGCAATTCAATTATTGCAAGGAACTTGAGAGATCAACTGTTGGACACTTGTTTGATTGAAGTGACGGTGGTTTCTCGCTCTGGCACACTAAAGCCGTGTCGAGATTCCAACGGGTAACCGAGACCGATGAGGCAGGAGCTACGCGGCTTGTCAGCCTAGAAGTCACGGATGAAGCCGTGTACCGAACATCAAAATCCCAAATGTGGGATGGCCGACTCCCAATAGCGGCCGTAATCGATCTCAACATCAAGCGCGTCGGCTCCGCCGACCTCATAACAGCGAACACCAAGCATGGTTCAATTACGTGGTCGTTGAAAAACGGCCAGCAATTGATTGATGCGATTGAATCCCACTTCGGTTAACAATTCGCTTGTTTCAAAAGGGCAAGAAGCCCTCCGTCAGGCTGTACGAGCATCCCAGCGCACCGCTCCGTCGCTAACGCTTAGGCTTCAGGGCATCAGACAGGACTCACCATGATTACAGCTATGCCTCGAATAGCAATTGCCGTGAAGGATTTCGAAAGTGCAGTAACAACTTTCAGGGATCACTTCGGAATGCCCGTCGCTGATTACTCGCCCGAAACGGTGCCCTCATTGGGTGCACACGTTGCTATGTGTCAACCACCGGGAGGAAGCAATATTGAATTGATGGCGCCCTCCAACCCCAACGAACCCCTGAGCCAAGCTCTCCAAAAGTTCCTAAACCGCCGAGGTGAAGGAATATACGCATTGATGCTTGAAGCACCGGACCCCAACGCGGAGGCCGAAATACTTCTGGAACGAGGCGTAAAGGTACTCCCCTTGATGAGAGGTGCGGGGGGTAGAGACATCCACCCCAGTTCGACTCACGGTGTACTCATCCGCGTATACCCAGACGGATCGGTGGCTCAACCTGAAAACACTGTCGCCCAAGCGCCCAATTATTCGGGGATCCAAAAAGTCATAGTGGCGACGCGCGACGCTGGTCTCGCATACAACGTGTATTCGCAAGGTCTGGGCTTGCCAGCCGACCCACCACAAACAGACCTTGATAGGGGCGTAGTGAGCTCAATAGTCCGACCGCCTCAAGGCGGAATCATCGAACTGGCATCGCCCATCGACACATCGAAAGCCACCGGAGCCGAGATTGACGAATTCCTCAGCTCCAATGGAGAAGGGATTTGTTGTTTGGTTCTAAGCGCAGACGACGATGTCCCAGAACGAGATATCAGCCTTTTCGGAACTCGCATTCTGATCTCTTGATGCTCAACCGTTTCAATTCTTGTGCCCAGATGAAGAGAAGCGCGCGACGATGACAGTTCCAGCGTTCGAAGACCAAAAAGCCGTATTATCGGTAGCTACGGCCGACATGGTTTACCTGCTGTAACTCCAACGTCGACGGCCACGAAGCAGGCAAAGTGCGCTACATGGCGTACAACGGCGGAACGCTCAACTATGTGGCCACCATCAATGACGTCGCCACAAAAGACTACGAAGTAATCCGCTTTGATGTGGGTTCCATGATGCCTCAAGATGTCTTAGCCAAGGCCGATCGTAGGCACCCACAACAGCATCCCAAGCTAGGGCTGCCATGAACACCATCTGGTGTAGTGCGGCTCTCTGAGTGCTAATACCCTCTATCCAATGACCGACGACTCTCTAAGAGGCCACGTCGAAATAAACCGCGCCCTCTGGAACTCTTGGGCACCGGAATGGTTCGACAGGGGTGAGCGAGGCTGGGCAGCCGATGATGCCTTTTGGGGTATCCATGGGGTTCCGGAATCTGAAGCTCAATTACTAGCAACGTTTTCTGGTGGGCGAGTCATTGACCTTGGTTGTGGAACGGGGTACGTATCGGCTTGGTTGAGTCGAATGGGAGGTGACCCAATTGGGGTGGATAATTCCTCGGCGCAACTCTCCAGCGCGCGCCGATTACAGCATCAATTTGATCTGCATTTCCCACTAGTGCATGCGGACGCGGAACATCTGCCATTTGCCGACCAGTCATTCGATTTTGCCATCTCGGAATATGGTGCCGCCATTTGGTGTGACCCCTATCGCTGGATCCCTGAAGCCGCCAGGGTCTTACGCTCCGGTGGTGGACTGGTCTTTCTGGGAAATTCCACACAGCTAATGCTTTCTTTGCCTGATGATGGCGGTCCCGCAACGCCGTCGCTCAAGAGAGCCCAACTCGGTATGCACCGGATGGAATGGGATGACGACCCCGGAGTGGAGTTCCATCTTTCACACGGTGATCGGATCAAGCTTCTTCGCGCTAGCGGCTTTGACATCGAAGAGCTAATCGAGCTTTACCCGCCCGCTAGCTCTTCAGAGAGCCCGTACACATTCGTCACTCTTGAGTGGGCTCAACGCTGGCCCGCTGAGGAAGCATGGATTGTCCGTAAGCGTTGACACTCTAGGAAGCCTCCTTAGGTAACGACGAAAGTATGTTCACATTTCGGACGCAGTCCGGGCACAAGTAACGACGATCAGAAACCGTCTCGTTACGCAGCCGCCCATGGTGATCCGCCCAAATTTCGTTCCAGAACACATAGCCCGGTTCTGGTTCGCTCTGGTCGGTTACTACCCAAGAGAATGCAACCCCGCATAGCTGACACTCAACAAAACCAATTTCCCCCAACAACTCGCGTCGCGTTCGCGGTATCGGATTCGCAATTGGGGCTGGCACATCACGATGACACTCCAGATTGTCGTCGATTCGGAGAAGGCCGATTCCGAGCCGAAGAGCAACTTCTATCTGGTTCTCGGTGAAGCGTTCGTCTGCTATGAAGCAAGCAAGATAAACCCGGTCAGCCTGTAATCGCTGAGCACTCGTTTCACCTGCGACCGAAACAAACCTTGTGGTCGAAGGGCGAACCAAGGCCGTCACCAACTCAAAGTCACCGATCAACTCACCACCCACGTGGGTAATCCCTACCAAATCCGGGCGCGGATCTCGGACTGCTTTGGGAAGTAAGGAAACGACTCTGCAGTTAAGACCCGATGGCATGGAAAGCCATGAACGAACCGAGGTACGAAGTTCGGTTTCGTCGACCTTGGTCATCCTTTAATCCTCTCCTTCGACAAGTTCACGAGACGCTCAATGTGGCAGCGAGGAAAGAATGTGGTGGAAGCTTCACCACCGGTTGGGGGCCATCCGACATTTCTCCCGGAACTCGCCGCACAGCATTTGGGTTGTCCCAAGTGTTCTGCGTCGTGGGGTCCGAATGATGAAGAAGCTCCACAGAGAGCGTTTCGAGATGCCCCCCAGACAAATTAATTTGAAGGTCAGCGCTTTCATCGACCGAACGATTTACCGCATAGACATGCAGTTCCTGATCATCACTGAGAATGGCTGCACCATCCACCATTGCAACATCTCCAAAATCGGGTGAAGGTACCAGCGACCCGTCATAGCCCATGTGTAGCGAAGTCCCATTTCTTCGGCCAACGAACATCGACAGCGCCTCGAAGATGCTCTGGCGAAGCAGATTGTCTCCACTAGTCAGGACAGGCGCTATGACGTTCACGATTTGAGCGATGTTGGCAATCTTCACTACATCGGCGTTTCGAATAAAACTCATTAAGAATTGGGCACACACGAGAGCGTCTTGGAGATCGTAAACCTCTTCCACCAAATGAGCCGGGAAGGTTCCATCGGCCCACATACCGGACCTGTTCCGTGTCCGATACCAAACATTCCATTCATCAAAAGCGATAAATGGTCGCCGAGACGATCGTCGTCGACCGGCAACGTAGCGACACACAGAATCAATTTCCGCAATCTGTCGATCAACGGCAACCCCAGACGTCAAGAATGCGGCGGTGTCATTGGACCAGTTGTCCAAATAACGGTGGGTGGAAAGATAGTCAGCGAACCCGCCCACGGCCTCTAGTGACTCGCGATCCCAGTCCAGATAGGTCGCGTTGTCGGGCAGCGAAGTGCCAGAAACAACCAACTCAATTGATGGGTCAACCAACTTCATCATGTGGGCGGCTTGACGGGCCTTACTTCCATACTCGCGTGCAGACATGTGCCCTATTTGCCATGGGCCGTCCATTTCGTTTCCGAGGCACCACAAAGGCACTGTGGGAGCGCCCGGTTTGTCATCAAACTCACGTTCTGCGGTGATATCGGTTGCTAATGATCCGTTGGTGTATTCGACCCAATCCGCCGCTTCTTCGGGTGAACCTGTTCCCAGATTGACGGCGAACATTGGGGACCACCCGGTGCGGTGGCAAAGCCCCAAGAACTCGTTCGTGCCGAAAGTGTTTGGTTCGATCGTCCCCCAGGCCAATTCACGACGAGTGGGTCTGGTATCTACCGGGCCGACCCCGTCCCGCCAATGGTAATTAGAAACAAAGTTCCCTCCCGGATATCGCATCACTGCGAAGTCAAGTTCAGCGACGGCCGCCAAAACGTCTGAGCGGCAACCGTATGCATCAGCATGAATCGAAGAGGGATCGAAAACACCGTCATATACGGCGCGTCCCATGTGCTCGAGAAAGCCTCCAAAAATTCTTGGGTCAACTGGCCCCGAGTGGTGACTGGCGTGAAGATTAAACGTGGCTTTGTTCACCACAAGAGCGTAGTAAGCAAATCGAATGTAGAGCTCGAACTGTCGGTGAGCGGAGTGAATTACGTCCAATTCGAAACGTTCAACTGTCCTATTAGACCGATCTTGCTACGTGCGATGTCTGGCGTGTTCGTCGTGTTCGTCATGGGTGCCATGTTCGTGCGTTAGGAATCCAGCCGCGTTCGAAATAAGGAGTGTCGCGACGAGAGTCCGGTGTTTCTAACCGACGGCCGTGAGTTAGCGACGTTTCGTCGTGGTCTACAATTTTATGATGGACAAGCCACTCCTCGACCAAGCTGCCCTCCAAGGTTTCAACCGGTTGGTGAGTGCTCGACGAAGCGTTCGAAGCTTCGAGCCGGGACAGTCAATACCCAAAGAAGCGCTCAAGAGAATCGCCGATGCTGGGCGATGGGCCCCATCAGGCGCGAATTCACAACCCTGGGAAATATGCGTTGTCGAAGAATCTCAACGGGTACGCGACGTTGCATCTTTGATGGCAAGCCAAGCTGATCGACTCAACGAACACTGCAAAGGATTTCCACACGTTCACAAGAAGCATTGGGTGCATGATTCGGTAGCGCTCATGGTGGTGTTCGTTGACGCCCGCTGGGCAGACACGTACCCCACTGCGCTCGAACCTGAGCTTGATGCCACGGAGTACCGAGAAAACCGTTGGAACATTTTGCTCGTGTCTGTGGGAGCAGCGATCCAAAACATCCAGTTAGCGACCACGGCTGCCGGATTGAGTTCAGCCTGGCTTTCGGGAGGTGGCGAGCCACAAACTGCGCAGGACCTTCGAGAACTACTTGGCTTTCCTTCGACCCACACCCCGTATGGAATTGTGCCGATTGGTTGGCCAAGAAGGCGAGCTGAAAGCCGCTGGAGACGTCCGATCGAAGAAGTCATCCACTGGAATGAAGCAACACCGGACAACCTGCGAAGTCGCGAGGACATTGATCATTACATTGAGAAAGAGCGCCGACACTCAATCTACAAAGATGCTCAGTCCCGAGACAGGCACCTCTCCGAAACTACTCCTGTCGACGGAGAAATCGACCTAGTCGACGACGGAAATTGATAGAGCGCTCACCTCGAACGGCATCGTGACTTCGTAACTCAGCTAATGAGCCGCAACCACAATCGTCAGCCGCCGGGTCGGCGAGATGACGGTGGGGGCACCCCAAGCGGTGATCAAGAAACACCACAAACTCATAGGCTTCACCATTGGGTTCGATCCGCAAATAGCGTTGCGCACCTCCGGCAAAGCGACGGTCGAATTTCATATCCTGATGCTACCCACCTGATAAGCACCGCTCCTTTGAGGGGAGGCCCTTTGTAGCGCCAGCGGGGGCGTGGCATCACAAACGGCAGATGTTCATTGGTGGGTAACTGTCGCTAATTTCGACCCTTTGTCGGCTCTGGCATTCAGGCGCACCCGAACCGAACAGAGGAGCCTTTTCTCAATTTCTGACGGGTACTCAAAAACTCAACGTCGTATTCCACAGGCGCTCTCCCTCATTCTGCTACCTCATTTATGTTCACACTTCGCCTCTCGCTCAGCCGTCCTCGCGATTTGAGCTTAAAACCCCGTATCCTTGATATTCGAGAGGTCGAAAACGGCTTCAATTTCATATATGAGGAGGGCCCAGATGGCCCAAGGCAAAGTAAAATTTTTCAAC
>Ga0206679_10002282_pt1 | contig 15234 bp, 11 predicted proteins | sample M110012015metaG_FD_155464 | JGI IMG/M metagenome (GOLD analysis project Ga0206679, IMG submission 155464) | Ammonia-oxidizing marine archaeal communities from Monterey Bay, California, United States - M1 100m 12015 | ecosystem: Environmental > Aquatic > Marine > Intertidal zone | place: USA... | reverse complement strand
AAGGGGCCATTCAATCCTTCGAACCGGCCAGCCTCGATGTCTTCAATGCATATCGTGGGCGAAAACTCTGGTCCCAGCTTGACCCGGCGGCCGCATTGAATTGTCTTGGGCCGGGCCGTGGCCATATGGTCTTCCACCCAGCGAGGATGGGGAAATGAATCTCCATCGAGGAACAGCAGGTAGTCTCCGGATGATTGGCGAACCGCTTCATTGACAATTCGCGCTTTGCGATAGCCCCGGTCCGACTGCCATACGTGTTTTACGGGGCAACGCAGGCGATCGCGCCAGCGCTTGACCACGGCCCTGGTTTCGTCACCGGAGCCATCATCGGCGATGATGACCTCATGGGGCATTATGGATTGCCGCGCCACGCCGCAAAGGCCAAACTCTAGCTCGCGGGGCGCGTTGTAAGTGCAGATGATGAGGGAGGGGATCAAGGGGACGCTTAAGCCTTGGTATTTAGGTCGATAACTCGGCTCTAGAATATCCCTTGGCTTTGCGTGAGAAAACCCTGCGTTGTAAGAAGGGCGCTATTGTCTGGACCGAAAAACTGCTGGGGCGCTTGGTACTTCTCCGAGGCCCTCGATGGAGGCGGGGCGTGCTCGGCCGAGGCCGTGGGGGCTGGGGGCAAGTCGTTGGCTTGCAGGCTCGGTTATGGCCCCCTACCGCTTCCCATCAACCGAGCGCACAAAAAGGCTCGCGAGGGCCACTTCTCCGGAGCCCTCGATTGAAAGGGGGCCCAGCCTGAACCCTGGTTTCAGCGTTTTGGGTTCGGAGAATGTGTGGTTGTTGACCGTAATCCAGAGGTGGTCGCCCACGAGCAGAACTTCGATGCGGTTCCAGCCCTCGTGCAGATGCTTGCCTAGGAGGGGCGCGTCGAGGGCGATTTCTAATTGGGTGGCGTCGTTGCCTCTCAAGCGAATGGTGGCACGCGAGTCTTGATCCTTGAGGTGAACATCCGCCAGAAACCCAAAGTCCGCGAGGGCGAATTGGCGAATGATGGTGGCCGTGCCAGCGGAGGCATTATGCACGAGGCGCCAATCTTGAACTTGCCACTCATCCAGGTCTCCTTCCCAGCCGTTGTGATTGACACCGGTGTAGATAGTGCTGTAGCCCCGGTCGAAAATCCCGGACTGTTCGCACTCTAGAACGCCCCCGGGAAGCTCTTTGATTTGCAGGTTGCGGTAGTCCACCTCACCTCCTTCGGATTCGAGACAGATGTAACCCCTGCGAGGGTTTGCATCAGTGCCCTGGGTGACCATCACGCCATTGACCTTGAGGGAAATCGCGCCGTCGATGCAGGTGATCGAATAGTGATTCCACTCTGGGCTCGGTTTGGAGTGAAGTTCCGTTGGGAAGGCGCGACTGCTGCCACGGCCGTTGATGGGGGTCATGACCGCGCCGTGGATTGGAAAAATATCCCCGTGGGTTGTGTGGCCTCTGGTGTTGCCGTAGGCGTGGTCGAGAACCTGCACCTCGACGCTGCGGTGAAATGGAACACCGACGGAAGTGATGTCATCGGCCCAAACAAAAACCCCCGCGTTGCCTCCCGGTACGAGGTGGCGCCATTCGAGTTCCAGGACGAAATTCTGGTACATGCGGTCCGTGCGCAGCTCGCCGGTGGGTTTGCCCGTGCAGTGCAACATGTTGTCGCGAACAACCCAGGTGGAGGGGGCTGTGTTTACCGGGACCCAGCCCTCGAGGTCAATGCCGTTGAAGAGCGACCTAAATTCTGGAGGGCCTTGTTGGCTGGAATCAGTGGGCGCAACGCAGGCGACCAACAGAAAAAGGGGGACGAGGGAACGCATGAAGGCATATTAGGGCCAGCGTGGCCCAGTGGCTAGATCTGTGGAGTAGGGCAGGCTGTGTAGGGATGCTGAAAAAAGCCCTCTCAGGGCCCCACGGATTGGATTGATAAGGCAATCCTACGGAGCGGTCGATAATTATCCCGACCCCAACCCTCCCCATGCTGTTACCCGTACTGCTCTCCCTGTGCCTGCCCACCGGCGGCGATCTTGTTCAAAGTCTTGAAGTCCTCGCCCCGCGCGCGATCGGTCCCGCTGGAATGAGCGGTCGGGTCGCATCCCTAGCGGGTGTTCCCGGGGACCCGCTGACCGTTTGGGTTGGTGCTGCGACGGGCGGTCTTTGGCAAACCACCAACGGAGGTCTCTCGTGGCAAGCGCGCTTCGAGGATCAAGAGTCCAGCTCGATTGGCAGCATCGCCCTTTGGCCCACCGATCCCGATGTGATTTGGATTGGTACCGGAGAGGGCAACCCGCGCAATTCATCTTCCGTGGGAACGGGGATGTACCGCAGCTTGGATGGGGGCAACACTTGGCGGCACCTAGGCCTTGAGCTGTCTGAAAAAATCCACCGAATCCTGCTCGATCCGCGTGATCGCGATTCGGCTTGGGTCGCAGTGCTGGGCCCGACCTGGTCCGACGGCGAACAGCGTGGCGTGTACCACACCAGTGATGGGGGAGAGTCTTGGCAGCGTCAGTTGTTTCTTGATGCAAGAACCGGTTGCTCGGACTTGGCGGCCGATCCGCGCAATCCCGAACACATGTTGGCGGGCATGTGGTCCCACCGCCGCAGCCCGGACTTCTTTGAAAGCGGCGGCGAGGGTTCGGGTCTCTTTGCAACTCACGATGGGGGCCGCACTTGGCGCGAGCTTGGCGTGGATGACGGGTTGCCAGAAGCTCCCATGGGGCGCATTGGTCTAGCCTGGAGTCGATCTCACCCGAACACGGTCTATGCCCTCGTTGAGGCCGAAACCCCGGTTCTCTTGCGCTCAGATAATGGGGGCAACAGCTTTCGCACGGTGAACTCCAAGTCCGATGTGGCGCCAAGGCCGTTCTATTTCTGCGACATTCGGGTGGACCCAAAAGATCCCGAGCGTGTCTATAGCCTGCACACCATCGCTACGGTCTCCACCAATGGCGGCGCGGATTTTGAAACTCTGATCCCCTACAACCTGATTCACCCGGACCATCACGCCCTTTGGATTGACCCCACCAATCCCCAGCGCATGATCAACGGCAACGACGGGGGAATTGCCTTCACCCACGACCAAGGCAAGAGCTGGCGCTTCGCACGCAACCTGCCCCTTGCCCAGTACTACCACATTGCGGTGGATATGGCCGTGCCCTTCAACGTTTATGGGGGTATGCAAGACAACGGGTCTTGGCAGGGGCCTTCTGCGGTTTGGGAGAACGGCGGAATTCGTAACCACCATTGGACCGAGGTGGGTTTTGGGGATGGCTTTGGCTGTGTTCCCCTGCCCGGATCAACCACGCGAGGCTATGGCATGAGCCAGGGCGGGTCCCTCTATCGCTGGGATTCAGAGACGGGGGAGCGCTGTGCGATTCGCCCCGATGGCCCGGACGACACAAGACTGCGCTTTGCCTGGAATGCGGGCATTGCGGTGGACCCCTTTGAGCCCAACGCTCTTTGGTATGGCAGTCAGTTTGTGCACCGCTCCACCGACCTTGGGCGCACCTGGCAGATCATCAGCCCAGACTTAACCAGTAATGATCCGCGCTGGCAACGGCAGGCAGAGTCCGGCGGTTTGTCCCGGGACGTGACTGCTGCCGAAAACCATTGCACGATTTTGGCGATAGCTCCCAGTGATTTGGAGGCGGGCCTCTTGTGGGTCGGCACCGACGATGGCCGTCTGTGGCGAACTGGGGATGGGGGTCAAGAGTGGACGAGTCTTGAGGAGCGGCTTGAGGGCGTGGACCCCAACACTTGGATTTCCCATGTGGAGGCGGGGAAGCACTCCACCGAAACTGCGTGGGTTGTGCTTGATGGGCACCGCCGGGGAGATCGGGTTCCCCATGTGTATGTAACCCACGACGGCGGCGAGAACTTTGAACGTTTGGCACTCGAAGGTGTTGTGGGGCATGCACACACCTTGGAAGAGGACCCTGTCGATCCAGAGTTGCTTTTCCTTGGCACGGAGGGAGGCCTTTGGGTCTCGTCCAATAGGGGTGCTGCCTGGACAAAGTGGGGCAAGGGTTTTCCCACCGTACCTGTGCGTTCACTCGTGGTGCATCCGCGAGATCATGATCTAGTCATCGGTACCCACGGACGTGCTGCGTGGATCGTGGACGACATTCGCCCCCTGCGGGCTGCAAACGCTGACAGGGAGAACGGACCGGTCCAGGTCGTGCAGCCGCCCCCGGCTATTGCTTATCAAGTGAAGCAAACCGGCGAGTCCCGCTTCCCTGGTAGCGAAGAGTTCCGCGGTAAGAACCGCTCGCGCGGGGCATTGATTTCATTTCGGTTGACCGAGCCCGAGGGAGGTTTTGAGGGCAAGGGCACATTGGATATTCTTGATGGGGCCGAAGCCCAAGTCCTGATGCGGATCAAGTTCGACCCTACTCCGGGCTTGAACCGTTTGACTTGGAACCTACGGACCCATGGTCTTGGGGTGGATGCGGATAAGACGCCGCTCTTGGAGCGCTCGGGAGGCCCCGCGGCGGTTCCCGGCCTTTTCCATGCGCGCGTTCGCATCGGCGCGGGCGAGACTGAGGCCGAGGACTCTCAACCCCTTCAGGTTCTTCCTGACCCCCGGGCCCGGGCGAGTCTGGCGGACCTGTCCCGGAAGCGGGCCCTGCTGCTAAGACTGGGCGGTATGTTTGCGGAACTGAAAGCCGCAGTCACCCACCTCGAGCGCGCCCAGGCTGATATAGCCTGGGTTCGCGAGCGGCATAAGTCTTTCGAACTGACTGCGTCCGACCCTGCTGAAGACGCTCCCGACTCGGAGTTGACCACGCAGATGGAAGGCCTGGAGGGGTCTATCAAGGATTTATTGGACCAGGTCCAGGAGCCTGAGGGTCAGCGCGGGATTCACGAATCCGAACGCCTCTTCGATCGACTTGGACGCATTCGGTGGTATGTGAGTTCGCACCATGGCGCCCCGCGCCCCGCGGAAGAGGCGAGCCTGGCGAAGCTCACCGGCGAGGTAAGTGGCGTGATCGACCAGATAAATCAGTTGCTTGCAGACAAGTTGCCAGGCATTCGGCAATTAGCCCGCGAAGGGGGCCTGCTGCCCTTTGGGCATCCAGGCAAGTAGAGCGTTCTTCAGCTTGCTCGCCGAGAGAGCCGTACGGACAGGACGTCAATCTCTCGGTGTGGAAGGACTTCGTGCAGGGCTTTGAGGCGGGCCTCTTCGAGGCTTCGGGCCTGAACTGGAAAGCTAAGCTGGCAGTCCTGTCGCGTGTAGTGGACTTCGACGCGGTACCAAACAGGTCGTAGGTGTTTTCTTAGCTAATCATGCTGGGGGGAAGCAGGGTTTGCCCCCAAGCACTTGTAGGCCTTTCTCTGTGTCAAAACAAGGAGCTTGCGCACGGTCTTAGAAAAGAGTTTCAGCTCGCTCACCCGGCGCGGGGCCCCCCCGGTTAGAGCTTTGTAATCATCCGGCCGCAGAGATAACTTCTTCGTCAGTCAACTGCCGGTTCGATGCCTTTGCTGCTTCTAACACCCGCTCGATACGGCTATCTGTGACCTCTATTCCCGAGCGTTCGAGCACCCAGACGATGTTTGATTTGCCAGACATGGGGCCTACGGCAATTTTTTGTTCCAAGCCAAACAGGTCCGCGGGGACTCCGGAATAGACTCGGTTGGCCAGCCAGTGGTCCCCTTTCTTGAAGGCCTTGATCACCGCCGCCGCGTGCACCCCAGTAGAAGTTTCGAAGGCGTCTTTGCCGAAAACTGGATAGTTCGGAGGCAAAGGAATGCCGATTGCGCGGGCGGCCAGGTCCACATACTCGCCCAAGCGGGTCAGATCGCCCTTGAACCAGCCCAACAGCTTGAGGTTCACCAGTAGTAGGTCCATCTCCACGTTGCCCGTGCGCTCACCCACACCCATGGCCGAGCCGTGGATGCGCGTTGCCCCAGCCTCAATGGCGGCAAAGGCGTTGGCTAGCCCTAAGCCGCGGTCCCTATGGCCATGCCAGTCGATGCCCACATCGCGACCGGATTCGGAGACGATATCTTTGACAAAGCCAACCAATCGACGAACCCCACTGGGCGTCACATGGCCGCATGTGTCACAAACGCAAATACGATTCGCACCGGCCTCAATGGCTGTTTCATAGAGCGCGCGCACATGTTCGGGCTGGGCACGGGTGGTGTCCTCTGTCACGAACATGGACGGCAGGGATTCCTTGGTGCAGAACTCGATGGCATCCTTGGAAAGTTTGACCATCTTTTCGATCTCCCAGCCCTCAGCAAACATGCGGATTGGAGAGGAGCCAATGAACGCACACACTTCCACCGGTGCGCCAACCTCCTGCATCACCTCAGCCGCCGGGGCAATGTCGGAGATCAATGTTCGACAGGCCACGTTGGGGGTGATGTTCAGGTCGGCCATCTCGCGACAGAGGGCCAAGATATGCGCGCGAGCATTATTGCTGGCTCCTGGCAGGCCAATATTTGCCGTGTGAATTCCAAGGCTCTCCATCAAGTGGACCAGGGCGATCTTGTCGTCCAGGCTTGGGTTGAGGGCGGAGGGGCTCTGTAGTCCGTCGCGCAGAGTCTCGTCGTCGAGCTGCACCTCGAAGCTGGGGGCTGGGTCCACATTCCAGTCGTGAATCAGGTCTTCGTTTTGGTTGGTCATGATCGGTTGGGCTGAGCCTTTATCGTTCCGTGGCTATGGCCTAGGCGGGCGCTCGCGCCGGGGGGTGATTATCCACGAAGCCGGACCCCCCGTGCCCGCTTCGGGCCCGGTCCCCGCATTCCGATCCAGGAATCGTGGGTAGGGGTGCTCATGAAAATAGCTTCAGCCCGTAAGCTGACCTCCGATGCAGCACCGTCGAGTTCTGAAGTTTGGAGGCGCCGCCCTGGCCGATGGTCCGGGCGTGGAGCGCGTGGCTGACATCATCGCTGCCCAGGATGGGACGCCGCCGGTGGTGGTGGTCAGCGCCCATCACGGGGTGACGGATCTCTTGGAGGCCGTTGCCAGGGCGGCGGCCGAAGGAAACATCGAGGCGGAGCGCATCCGAATTCGTCACCGGACCCTGCTGTCCCAGCTGGGTTTGCCCAGCGAGCTCTTGGATCGCTTTTGGCGTGAGCTCCTGCACCTGTTGGCGCACTTAAAGGAGCAAGGGTTCTTGCGTGCTGAAGATTTGGATTTGGCCTGGTCTTTTGGGGAACGTTCCAGCGCGCGCATCGTGGCCCATGTTCTCCAGGCCCGCGGAATCGAGGCGACCCCTGTGGACGCCTGGGATTTGGGTTTCTTGACCGATTCCCTGCACGGCCAAGCGCGGCCGCTTGATGGTGTTACCGAATCGATCCGTGAGGCCCTCGATCAAATCCCCGGTGTGGCGGTAGTCACGGGGTTCTTGGCCAAAGATTCCGAGGGGCGACTGACGACCTTGGGACGGAATGGCTCGGACTTGACCGCGTCCTATGTGGCGGAAGCCATCGCTGCGCCGGAGATTCAGTTTTGGAAGACCGTCAGCGGGATCATGAGTGCCGATCCCGCCAAGGTTCCGAATGCGCATCTAATTTACCGCTTGGGATACGGTGAAGCGGCAGAGCTTGCGTTTCACGGGGCACAGGTTTTGCATCCGGCGGCCGTGGCTCCGGCGGTACGCGCGCGGGTTGCGGTGACCGTGCGCAACGTGGCCGACCCGGACTCGCCCGGGACACGGCTTGTGGCCGGTGGCCCCCGTTCCGGGCCCGTGGCTGTGGCCTCGCGCACCGACATGGTCCATCTAGAGTGTTTGGTTTCCGGCCCCGAGACAAGAAGCCAAGTGGCTGCAGAGTTTTTTAAGGCAATCGATGATCGCCGTTTGATGGCGACGATTTTGACCTCTTCAGGCGACGCGGTGGGAGCCTTTGTGCCCGGTTCAGACGCAGTTGAAGAGCTCACGGCTAGATTTGGGGATCGCTTGCGGGTGACGCGGGGTCTCGCGAGTTTGGCTTTGGTTGGGAAGGGTGCGGGTCGGGAGCGGACTCTGGGACAGAGGGCCCAAGACCTGCTCGACCAAGCGGGAATTGAAGTGTGCCACGCTGCTCTCGGTGCTCGCTCTCGAAGCCAGGCTTTTGTCTTGCGGGAGGGCGATCTTGGGCGCGCCCTGGAGTTGCTTCACGATCTGGTGGTGCCGGGGCCCGGGGTTGGGGTCCAGAACTCTGGTTAGTGGGGGTCGACCTCACGCTTCTCTCGCTAGGATGCCACCCATGGCGCACCCCGACCACGAGGAAAAGAGCCTTTCAGGTTTTCAGGACCTGCTGAGGAGTTCCACAACCCAGGCATCGGGGTATTGGAAGGGAGTGCACGCGGCGGACCGCGCCGAGTGGCTCTTGGCGGTCTTGCCGGAAGATGCGTGGCGTGTGTTTTCTGATCTCTCGACCGAAGATAAGGCGGAACTCTTAGAGCACGCGGAAGACGAGCTACGTCGCGAGTTGGTCGATCGCATGAGCGCGGGAGACCTGCGCGATCTGGTGGAGGAAATGCCATCGGACGAAGCCGTCGACCTTTTGGAGGAGGCGGATGACCGCCTTACGGAGGACGTACTTGCGGCGATCCCGGCGGATGTTGCCAGGGAGCTACGTGAGCTATCTGCTTATGACTCCGACACGGCCGGTGGTTTGATGGCAACGGAGTTCATCACCGTTTCCCCCACCGAACACATCGGCGACGCGGTCAAGGCAATTCGCAAGCAGGGAGAAGATGCGGACGAAGAGCTCTCCGTCTTTGTGGTGAATGACCAGGGGCGTCCTCTTGGATTCTTGACCGACCGTATTCTCCTCAGCCAACCCATTCACACCCCCGTGCAAGACGCCATGGTGGTGCCGTTCACTATTGATGTGCATGCGGACAAGGAGGATGTGGGCCGCTTGGTGGAAAAGTATGGCCTGAACAGTCTCGGTGTGGTGGACGCCACGGGCTTGCTGATTGGCGTGATCTCGGCGGAAGACGCAACCGAAGTCCGGGCGGAAGAAGCTGAGGAGGACCTGTTACGGTTGGTGGGCGCAAGCCCCGATTCTCTGCACGCCCGCCCTTCCGTGGCCCGTCAGGTGCGCGCGCGCTTGCCCCTAATGGGCATTACGATTCTCTCTGGGTTGCTGAGCGCAAAGGTGCTGCGCGTGTTCTTGGATGGCGCAGGGGGAGACCCCGGACCCAGCGACATCTTGCGGTACTTACCACTCATCATTGGCCTCGCTGGCAATGTTGGGGTCCAGTCCAGCACCGTCTTGGTGCGTGCGATGGCCTTGGGTGAGCTGGAGGGCAGCCGGCAACGGGCGATGTTGCGCCGCGAGACATCGGTCGGGCTTTCTGTTGGCGCGATCTGCGGCGCGTTGATCACCCTCGTGGTGATGTGGCTGGAGCCTGGGCGGCTGGGCTTGGCCGTGGGTATTGCCACATTGACTGCAGTTGCGTTTTCGGCAGTCTTGGGGACCAGCGTGCCGGTGGCTTGTCAAAAGGTCGGTATCGACCCCGCCATCGTCGCCGGGCCGTTCCTGATTTGCCTTTCGGATATCGCCGGATCGGTACTGTTTGTGGTCGTGGCCAAGGCCCTATTGACCCTATGAAACGCATTAGAAGAGGGCTTTGGTTGTTGGCGGCAACCCTGTTGGTGGTCGTCGTGTTCCAGGCGTTTGTGGGAGGAGTTTATCCCGTGGGCTCTTCGTCCATGGCGCCAACCTTGATGCCCGGAGACCACGTGTTGGTGGTCTATGACACCTCAGTTCCAGAGCGGGGTGAGGTGGTTGTCGTTCAGGGCGTGGGCCCAGATCCCCTAGTCAAGCGTGTAGTTGCCTTGCCTAACGAGGAGTTAGCCATCACCTCGGACGGAGACCTCTTGGTTGATCGAACTTACTTGCCGCTAGATCCGCGAGCCCTGCCACAGGTTTTGATTCTGGACACCGACCGCACGGGGTTTGACCAACATTTTTCATGGCCGGGTGCGGAAGGAGGAGCGAATTCGATGGAAGTGGTTCTGGATGGCCACGCCGAAGATCCCCAGGATCCGGAGGCTGTGCTGGTTTTGCAAAACGGGGTGCACGATGGGTACCTAGAGGCCTCGGGGCAGGTGCGTTTTGGCCAGTGCGCAGTGGGGGATGCGCGAGTTTCGGTTCATTTGAATTTTCTGGGTGAACAGGGCCGGGCGGTCCTCCGCCTTAGCGATCAAGGAGACATTTTCGAGGTGGGGTTGGACTGGCAAGGGGCCTTGCCGGGTGTTGGATCTTTGCGCCGCGTGACCATCAAGGGTGACCAGCAAGAGTTCCATGAGTCAGAACCCTTTGAGTGGGCGATGCCCGAGGGCGCGCTCTGTTTGACCTTGGCGAACCTCGACAACCGAGTGGCCTTGCTGGTCGACTCGGAGCAAGTAGCTTACTTCGAGTACTCCAAAACATCTCCTCAACAGGCTGACGCCGGATTGCCTCGTTTTAGCATTGGGGTTTCGGGTGCGCCCCTGCGCGTGGGGCGGCTACGTATCTGGCGTGATTTGCACTACACCTCGCGCGGAAGATTTGCGGTGGATCATGCGGTTAGGCTTGAGCCCGACGAGCTCTTTCTGCTTGGAGACAACTCCGACCATTCTACCGACAGTCGAGAATACGGATCAGTCAAGATTGAGCGCATGATTGGGCGTGCCGCCTGGATTGTTTGGCCCCCGTCCCGTTTTGGGAGTGTCTCGGTACCTGGCGAGGGCCTTGAGAGCGGCTGCGAGCACTAGGGGCGCTTAGTGTTCTGGCTTTTCACAGAACCGGGGGCCCACTGGGGGGTTTACTGAGGCGCACGTGGAAGGACTCCAGCAACAAATCCCCGAGGGGCCCGACGAGGGCGCCCGACTTATGCTCGCCTGGCAAGCCGGGGATGGGCCCGCATTCGATGCTTTGGTGCGTTTGCACGCGGATCGAGTGCACTCCCTCCTGGTTCGATTCCTAGGCCCGCGGGCCCCGCTGGATGATCTGGTTCAAGAGGTTTTCTTGCGCGTGATTCGTTCCAAGGAGCGCTACCAGGCTAGCGCCCGCTTCACCACTTGGCTTTTTCGGATCGTCTACAACATCAGCGTCAACCACACCCAGCGCCGCCGACCCCAAGCCTTGTCGATGGATGGTGGGCAAGACGGTGAAGGGGAGATCGATGTGGAGGACGAGGGTGTTGCGGATCCCTCCGATTCTCTTGCGCGGCAAGATGTGGTGCGTGCAGTTCGCTTGGCTATCGAATCCCTTCCCGAGCGTCAGCGCATGGCCCTTGTCTTGGCCAAATACGAAGAACAATCCTATAGCGAAATCGCCGATGTCCTCGACATGACCGAAAAGGGCGTCAAGTCCCTAGTGCATCGTGCGCGCGAAAATCTGCGTGGAATCCTATCCCCCCTTCTAACAGAGGAGCTTCTATGACTGACCCCCCCATGATTGATCCTTGCCAGCAGTTTCAGCTGTCGCTTTTAGGGCGCCTGAACGAAGGTTCTCTTTCGTTCTTGAGCGAGCAGGAACAGGCCCACGTGGTGGGCTGCTCCGCCTGCCGAAACATGCTGAAGGAGGAGCAGGCCCTTGAGGGCTTGATGAACGAAGACCGGCAACTGGACCTTTCCGCGGCCTCTACTGAGCGGTTGGTCAAGCGGTTGCACTCACGTTTGGACGCGGCAATTTGGACCATGTTGGACCAAGACGCGGCCCCGACGCCCCCGCCCGATCTAAGCGATAGGGTTCTAGCCCGTTTGCACGAGGCAGCCGAGCTCACGCCCATGGACACCCCCCGTCCCAGGGCGAATCAGTGGCTGCGCGTTGCTGTGCTGGCCGCTGCCGCGGTTTTGGTGTTCTGGTTCGCGCCCTGGAGGCAGGAACCGGGTAACTCTTCCGAGCATCTTACTCCCGAGGCGTTACTGGCGGAGTTGTCCCCTGAGGAAGTGGAACTCCTCGACTGGTTGGACGTTTTGGAGCAGTGGGACACCTTGCGTCAGGTGACGCCCATTGAGGCAGACACCTTGACCACATTAGCAGCAGGGGATTTGCTCTTGCTGGACCTTGGGGAGGCGAACTAGTCATGGGTCGTTGGGTTGCCGGATTGTTTTTGATTCTTGCTGTGGGTGTTTTAGCCCAGAGCAGTGCGGGCTATGAAGATCAGTCGAGCCGTGAGCGTTTGGTTACGGGCGCAAGGAGTTGGAAGGCGCTGACTCCCGAGCGTCGCGCCGAGCTGCGTCGGCGGTTCAGTGAATTACAGGGCCTCAAGCCCGAAGAAAAAACCCAACTGCGGCGGCTGGCTAAGCGCTTGCAAAACATCGAAGAGGATGTGCGGTTGGTCCTTGACGAGAGCGCGCGCAAGCGACTGGCGGGGCTTGATCGCGAGCGTAGAACTATAGTCATGGGCGAAATGGTCGCTGCGGAGGCATCTTCTGAGGCTAAGGCAATCCTGCGACGAATGCCCGAAAAGTTGCAGGAGGATCTGCAAGGAATGCTCCCCAAGGAGCGCCGTGCGGCCCTTGCGGAGACGCGGAATACCCACCTTGAGAGTGTATTGATTGCGGCGTCTCAGCACCCCGCACGTCTTGGTTTCAGTAAGGCCGAGGCGCAGCGTTTACTTGGGTTGGACAAGGCTGGCAGACGAGCAGCTCTGCTGTTGGCCCTCAAGGCAAAGGCGCTTCTTGCGCTGAAAGCCCAGGGGGATACCGAAAAGGCCGCACAAAGGCGTTACGAGCGCCTTGCGGCATTGGACCCCGAGGGCTTTGCCCGCGCATTCATGCGCTATTCCCGGGACAATCCGGAGGTTCTGGAGAAGGTTCTAACCAGTCGCTTCAAGGGAAAGTCGGCCACGTTCAAGTTGCGCCGGGCCCTTGAGCCTCGTCCAGCCGAATATCTGGAGTTTGCTGATGAGGAGCCCAGCGTTCGCCGTCGCAAGGTGAATCATCGCAAGCGCTTGCGGACCATGAAGGTGCTGCGCAAGGAGAAGATCTTTTCTCCGAAGCGTCTTGAGGAACTCGAGCAGGCAAGCGACCGAGAAGTTCTTCGCGCTGCGGAGCGCCAGTTGGCGTGGCAGGCCCGCCCAAAGAAGCAGAACTAGGCCCTAACCCCGAGGGGCGCGCTGGGGGCTATCCTCTTGTCCGTGGACAATGAATCTAAGCTTCCCCCCTTAGCCAGTGTGCCGGTTGTGTGCATCGAGGATGTGCTCGCCCATCCTGAACGCGCGCTTGTGATCGACCTGCGCTCGCCTAGCGAGTACAGGGAAGATCATGTGCCGGGCGCATTGAATGTGCCACTGCTGGATGACGCGGGCCGCGCTCTGGTTGGATTCGCCTATACCCAAGAGTCTCCCCGTGCTGGATTTGAGCGGGGGCAAGCCCTGATCGAAGGGCGCATTGCCGAATTGGTGCAGGAGGTCGCGGGGTTGACCAATTGGAGTGCGCCGTCCTTGGACCCAGCGTGCATTGTTCGCGCCGCAGCCTCAAAGGGCTTGGAGCAGCTCGATGCGGTTGTGGCTCCAAGGGCTGTGTGCTCACTACAGGAAGGGGCTGTGGTCCTGCACTGTTGGCGGGGAGGTCTGCGATCCCGTTCCGTGGTGGGTTTGCTTCGCGCTCTCGGATTAGATCGGGCAGTGGGACTCGAAGGAGGATACAAGTCCTACCGTACTCGCGTGATGGTCGAGCTCAACGAGTGGAGCTGCCCCAAGGCCCATGTGCTGCGCGGTTTGACCGGCGTGGGCAAGACCCTCGTGTTGCATGAGGTCGAACGCTTGCGACCGGGATGGACCTTGGATTTAGAAGGATGTGCGGGACACCGCTCCAGCCTTTTGGGGATGGTAGGACTCGACCCGGTGAGCCAAAAGACCTTTGAAAGCCGCATGGCAGCCCGCCTTCGACAGCGTCGCGAGGGGCCGTTGGTGCTGGAAGGGGAAAGTCGGCGGGTGGGGGACGCGGTAATTCCAGCGGCCGTTTGGAAGGTGCTTCAGGGGGGCGAGAATTTGGTTCTCCGGGCCGAAATGCCGCGCCGAATCAACGTCCTATCCACGGACTACCTCGCACAACCCGAAGCCCTGCCCAAGCTTCGCGAGCAATTGGTGCAGGTTGAGAAACGCATGCAGGGAACCTGGGACCTGCCCGGGCTGCTCGATGGGGGCCGCATCGATGAGCTCGTGAGTGTGCTTCTTACAGACTATTATGACCCCCTGTACTTACATTCCGAGGCGGGCAGGGACTACGCTTGTGAAATCGACGCCGGTGATGCACTCCAAGCCGCGCAAGATGTGATTGCTTGGATTGAAGCATCGATGGAAACCACCAAAATCAACCATGACTGAAACCCCCGCTCTTCCCAAGTGGCTTTGGGTCCCGCGCCTGTTGGCCGCGGCGATCGTTGGTCAGACGCTTTTCTTTAAGTTCACCGGCGCGGAGTTGCCGGTGCATATTTTCGAGACCCTCGGCGCCGAGCCCGAGGGGCGTATTGGCACCGCGGTATTGGAACTGATTGCAGTGATTTTGCTGTTCGTGCGTCCAGGTCTTGGTGGAGCGATGGTGTCGGTCTTAATGGTCGGGGCTATCGGAGCCCATTTGGGCCCCCTCGGCATCGAGGTTGGCGGCGATAGCAGCCTATTTATCATGGGGATTTTGGCTTGTCTCGCCGGGGCGGTTGTGGCCTGGGTGGACCGCAAATCCGTGCCGTTCCTGTGCAAAACCTGAAGCACCTAGAGATCACTCGGATGGCCGGTCGGCCGTCACTCACAGACTTTATCTCTTGCCAGTCCCACCCTGGGGCTGGCGAGTTCCATTAGGGGCTGCTCTAGTCCGTATCCTTAGGACCCTCATGTCGAATCAATCCACCGCTCAGCAGGCTCCGCCTGACGTCAAGTACCGATCCAATTACCTCCCCTCGGCCTTCGCTTTTCGCTCGGTGGATCTGCACTTTGAGCTCGAAGAGAAAGGCACCACCGTGCATGCGACCATAGCCGTCGAGCGAGTCGGCGAAGCTAGTGCGAAGCTTGAGCTGATTGGCGAGCACCTGGAAACCCTCGGGGTTTGGATTGACGATGTGGAGCTGACTGGGGACGAGTACAAGATCGAGGGAGGACTGCTGATACTTGAGCAGTTACCCGCTGCATTTATCTTGAAGACCCGGGTGTTCATCCACCCTGAAGAAAACACCAGTTGCTCTGGACTGTATCGGTCAAGCGACATCTTCTGTACCCAATGCGAGGCTGAGGGTTTCCGTCGCATCACCTGGTTCTTGGACAGGCCCGACGTGATGGCAATCTATGGCGTGACCATCGACGCCCGCCCGGAC
>Ga0206679_10002267_pt1 | contig 15278 bp, 17 predicted proteins | sample M110012015metaG_FD_155464 | JGI IMG/M metagenome (GOLD analysis project Ga0206679, IMG submission 155464) | Ammonia-oxidizing marine archaeal communities from Monterey Bay, California, United States - M1 100m 12015 | ecosystem: Environmental > Aquatic > Marine > Intertidal zone | place: USA... | reverse complement strand
TATTTGAGTGGTATCATGAGTACACAAACAGCAAAAACAAATCAGTCAAACGATGTATTTGCAATTTACAAACAAAATGTAGAAAAATGCTTTGAGAGTGTTACAAAAAATACTCCACAGTATTTTCAAGCAACAACACATTTTCAAGAAGAATGTATGAAAGCTGTACAAAAATCATTTGATGCTGCAATCACAATGCAACAAGAATTTGCACAAAAATCTGGATTATCCTCTGATGTTCCTGATGCTGCAAAATCTGTAATTGTTGATTTCAACAAACAAATCATTCAAGCAAGTAGCATTCAAAATCAAATTGTAAAAACTACTGTTGATACAACCACTCAAAATGTAAAAACATTCAATGACAATGTCTCTACATTTACTGATTTGAACAAAAACATTATCCAATCTTGGATTAATGCATTCACTCCAACAAGAAACTAGAGTGATTTTTTTTCTTTTTATTTTATTTGTAAAACAGACTCTTTGCAGCTCTATCAATAATTTCACTATCTATATTGTGTAAACTTTGTGCAATTATTGCAATCTCATCTTGATTAACTGCGTGATTTATTGTCAGATATACTGTAAACATTGGAATATACACCATTAGTTGCTGCATTTTCTCTCGCATGATGTGGATATATGTTGTTTTACCATATGTCTCATCAAAATGCTCTCGTCTGGTTCTTCTTGAACTGACTTGATAGTAAAATAGCACCCTGTCTGCATCTGGCTCATTTGGTGTACTAGCTGCAGCTGCCTTATCTAACACTACATGTCCTTCTAAATCAATTAATCCTAAATGCTCTATCCCTGAATGGATTTCAAAAATATGTTTTGCTAGTTCGTTAATTTCTGTAGTTGTCATGAATTCATTTATTTTTACTAGTATAAAATTAATTTGTATGATTAAAAAATCACTAATTTACAATAACTGATTTTACATTAACAAATTCTTTGATTCCATAGTCTGATAATTCTCTTCCTATGCCTGAATTTTTTACTCCACCAAACGGAACACGAGGATCTGAAATTACCATGGAATTGATATACACCATTCCTGCATCTATGTCCTTTGCTAAATTATTTTCAATGGCATATTTTTCAGACCAAATACTAGAACCTAATCCAAATTCTGTATCATTGGCAATCTTGATTGCTTGTATTGGATTTTTAACTGAAATAATTGGAGCAACTGGGCCAAATACCTCTTCACGTGATACTGACATTTCTGGCTGTACATTTGTGAGAACAGTAGGATTAAAGAAAAATCCTGTTCCACTTGGAGCATCTCCGCCAGTTAAGATTTTTGCTCCCACACTAGTTGAGTCACTAATTTGTTTTGCAATAACTTCACGAGAATTTCCACGAACAAGTGGACCAATTGTAGTTTTTGGATCAAGTGGGTCTCCAACAATTTGTTTTTCAACATGTTCTTGGAATTTTTTTGTAAATTCTTCTAAAACTTCTTCTTGTACAATGAATCTTTTAGCTGCAATACAACTTTGACCATTATTGAGAAATCTTGATGCCACTCCAATTTCTGCTGCTTTATCAACATCTGCATCTTTTAGTACCACAAATGGATCACTTCCACCTAATTCTAAGATAAATTTATGTAAATTTTGACTGGCAATTTCTGCAACACGTTTACCTGCTCTTGTACTTCCTGTAATGGATATTGCATCAACTGGTGCTTGTGCAAGTGCTTCACCTACTGTATAATTTCCAACTAAATGTCTAAAGACTCCTTTTGGAAATCCAGCTTCCTCAATTACATGTTGTAGTGTATTTCCTGATAATGGACATACACTAGAGTGTTTTAAAACAACAGTATTGCCTGCAAGCATTGCAGGTAGACAAAATCTGAGTGCTTGCCAAAATGGAAAATTCCAAGGCATAATACATCCAATCACTCCTAGAGGATCAAAACGGACATAGCTACTTTTAGCACCAGTGTTTAATTCTTCATGTTCTAAAAATTTAGGACCATTATCTGCAAAATATTCACATACCCAACTACACTTTTCAACCTCTGCAAGAGATTCTCTGATTGGTTTTCCCATTTCATTTGTAATGATGGTTGCAAATTCTGTTTTTCTGGCATGTAAAATGTGACCTAAAGATCTTAGTAATTTTGCTCTTTCTGAAATATCAATTTTTTTCCAAATTGAATTAAAAACCATTCTTGAATCAGCAACTTCATCTTTAACTTGTTCAACTGGAATGGCATCATACTCTGCAAGAACTTCTTCAGTTGCAGGATTTACTGTAGTAATTTTCATATCTATTGTAATATTTTTTTAAAATTTATACATTGTGAATTGTACATGTAGCATTAAATTTGTAGAATTTGAAATATTTTATAAATTAAAATTTAAATTATTTGAATTGATCAAACACTTTAAAATTATAATCCATCATAGTTGTCACAAAATTATCCCAACTTTTCATTGCAGATAATTGTGTATCTGATGCATATTTTCTATATTGAGCATAGTAATCCATTTGTAGCAACAAATTATCTGTGTGGGCTTTGGTATATTCTCCAAATGCCTTTACAACTCCTTTATCTACACCTAATTTATCAAATAATTCTTTTTCACATGTAATACATGAATCAAAAGTATTATTCATGCTGTGTAAATATGCTGAATACAATTCAGAGAACTGTTGTACTTTAAGAGGTAATTGAGATTCTAATTTTTTGGTAATTTCATGAGTATTATTTTTTAATATTTTTGCAACAGAGTCTGTTTGGGTATTATCTACAGTTTTTTTATTTTCTACTTGATTATTATTTTGAGTTTCTTTTTTTATAACATCTGATGTATTCATAATATTCAAAAACTATGGTGTTATTTAATTGAAGCAATAATATTTTACTTTGAACCCATTCTGCTAGGCTCACCAATTTTTGTATTTACAAATTGATCCATTGCTTCTTTTTCTGTAACTTCTTTGAGTTTAACTTGTTCATTTTGAACAGTTTCTAAGGAATCTGACATTTTTGACACACAATTCTTCATTTGTTCTACTGAATGCTCTTCGATCTTATTTTTACACTCAAAACAATTTTGTGCCATTATACTATTGTATCAAATCATCATTGTTAATTAATTTTTTTTAACAGATCTTTGATGTGTTTTGATTACCAACTAATGGTATTTTTGGTTTTTATTTTTTTTAATCTTTTTGTACTAGTTTTGCTTATTCTTTTTGGAGTGTTTTATACATAGCAAGTATTTGTAATGGAATTTGCATTCACCACAAAGCCTACAAACTTGAAGAGGGTGGGAGATATGCTAATGGACAAAAGAGATGTCAGTGTTGTGAGATTTACATAAACTGGGATGGAATATGGTGTCCGTGTTGTAATTATAGATTAAGATCAAAACCTAGAAACAAAAAGTATCGAGACAAATATCAAATTAGAATTAAAAAACAGGAGGTTGTCATTAATGCCTTGTAAGGGAATTTGTCATCATCATAAGCCCACTTGGATGTCACAAACACTTCGTTATGCTAATGGTCAAAAGAGATGTGCATCATGTGAGGTGTATTTAGTATGGGATGGTAGGTTTTGTCCTTGTTGTGGTAGATTACTGCGACAAAAACCCAGAACTGTAAAGAGTAAAGCAATGTTTGTTGAACAAAAAATGAGGTTACAAAAAAACCAATGATTAATTTTAATAATTTCAAAAAATCTATCCCTTTTTGTAAAATAAAAATTGAACAACCGGAGATGTCCCTTTTTGGTTTGTAATGGAATATGTCACAATTACAAGGCAAGTAAGCGAATTAATCATTGTCAGTATGCTGATAATCAAAAGAGGTGTCAAAGATGTGAAATTTACATCAAATGGGATGGAAAATACTGTCCATGTTGTAATTATCAACTAAGAACTAGACCACGTAACTCAAAATCTAAACAAAATTTTTTAAAAAAATCATACATTGAGGTAAGTCATTAATGGTCTGTAAAGGCGTCTGTCACAGGTACAAGACAAAAAGTAATCTCAATGGGCTTCGTTACGCTAATGGTCAAAAAAGATGCAATGTCTGTGATCTATTTGTAAACTGGGACGGACTATGGTGTCCGTGTTGTGGTATGCACCTAAGAACTAGGCCAAAAGTTTCAAGATATAGACAAAAATGTATCATACAAGTAAACAATAGTGGAGGAAGTTTGTCTTGACTGAATCTGCATTTGTTTTAATAAAATGTAATAATTTGTATGCAGAGCAAGTAATTGTCAATTTAAAAAAAATTGAATCTGTTAAAGATATTCAAGGGACATATGGGTTGTTTGACATACTAATCAAAATTACAACAAATGACACAAAAGACTTTGATGAAATAATTTCTACTCAAATTAGAACCGTTGAAAACATCACTTCTACTATAACTCTAAACCTGAATAATCTTAAAGAAAATTAAAATCAACGAGAAAAGATTGGAAAACCCTGAACTTAGAACTACATTCTATAACATGAATTGTTTTCCTTACTCACCACTCTACGACGCAGACATGGCGGTTTCTCGTTACTATAGTTAAGTGAATATTGTATTTAAGATTGTTCTAAAAGTTTTACAATAATTTGAAAATATTTTTGAAATAATTTCAATTACTTGTAATACCAATTTTGAGATTTGATTAAATCTAAAAATCTATTTGAATTGATAATATCTTCAAGTTAATGTGAAAAATCTGTCGTAATCATAATTAACACTACTTTGAGGTTGTTTTCCTTTTTGCAGTAATACTATTCATCCTCATCAGTTTCTTCATCCTCAATTTCCAAAATTTCTTCAAGATACTCTTTTGCTAAATTTACATTTTCTAGAAAATATTGAGCAATTTCTGGATAATTCTCAAACGAACTAGTACTGCCACTGCTAATTCCTCCATACCCTCCAATCTCTTGCTCCATCACATCTCGCTCATCTGTCAAGTCAATTTCTCTATCAAGTGCATTTTCGTTCAAACGTGTGCCACAACATGGGCATCTAGCTCGAGTTTTTAGCATTATCCCCCTTGAAATACGCATGCGTATTTACTTTTTGTAATTCTATTTGCACAAATGCACATCTATTTGCACAAAAATGATTCTATTTGCACAAATTTTGGTTTATTTGCACAAAACGAATTCTATTTGCATAAAACATTTGCTACAGTTTTTCACACAATTATTCATCCACAAACCTTAAACGGACAAAAACTGCAAAATAACCACTTTGCCAAAAGAAATTTCAGAAAATAGACGTTCAGATGTAATTTCTTATCTACTCTTAGGTAAATCATATGCAGAAATTTTTACAATTACTGGAGTTTCATCTAGTTCAGTCCGAAATATTGTTAAAGAATTAGAGATATCTTTTGGAAAAAATGATATTAATTTATTATTGATATTCACAAAATTACTCAAAAAAGAACAACTAACACCAATTCAAGCATTAATGGGAATTAGAATTGATTCTATCTTAAAATCCTTGAATTGTAGTGAAGAATATGTTACAGAATTTTTAGATAAAATAGTATCTGCATGTAAATCCCAAAACCTTTCTGCAGATGATCTAACCAAATACTCTGTAATGCTCTTTGAGTTATCTAAATCATCTGATATTTCACTGGACAAACTAGAAAATCACTATTCCTCATTGATTCAAAAAAATAATGAAATAAAAAATTCCATTATATCCTATGAGAAAAAGCAAAAAGAATCAAAAGAAAAATTAGATGATGCTATATCTCATGAAAGTACAACTATTCAATTACTAAAGGACTATTCTACCACAAAGAAAAGACTAGCAGAATTTAGCATAGATGTTGACGATTTAGATTCTCTTGTATCAATGTTGCAAGAATCATCCAGATTAGACTTTGATCCTCACAAAATTATTCAATACATCAAAAAAGCAGAATCCCTAGAAACCCAACTATCCACATTAGATGAAAATATCACTACTCAAACAAGCAAATTTACACAAAAACAAAATGAATTGAGTAGAATTCAGAGCGACATTGATGAGTTAAAACTACAAAAATCCCAATTAATGGCACAAAACGATTCCCTACAAGAACAAATTATCTTCTCAAAGGAGACTACTCTATCTACAATTAACTCCATCAAAGAGTCAAGTGTATCCTCCATTTCTGATTCTGTGGCAAATGCATCTAAATCCATAAAATCTGCCAGTGATATGTCTGAAAATTCTCTAAATGATATGATCAAAAAAACAGATGAAACATTAACCCAAATCACTATAAATTACGATTCAAAATTAGCAAAAATTACTGATGCATCTACTGAAATTGGAAAAATGCAGGCAATAAAACCACTATACGACATGATTACAGAATCAAAGGGCGAGTCAATCCCTGTGTACATCAGTTTGTTATCTTTGTTGAATTCTTTAGTGATTTGGCAACAAACCCATTTTACACCAATTGGAATGAATAAACACATCGATTACTTGCAAAAAATTCTACGAGATCATCTTGCAAAGTAATGATTCTATAGATGAATTTGCATGTCTTGCAAAAGATGCTGACCATACCCTAACTCAAAGTGCAAGAAAAATAGTTCTAGATATGTTACATCAAGGTGTGAAACCTAACATTAGTGATTTTGATAAAATTTTATCACTTGGAAGACTTTTTGATAATAAAATTGCAAACCAAATAGGAACTACAAAAAATAATGAACTCCTATCAGATTCACAAAAAAGTAAAGAACTATCTGACAAAGTATCTTCATGTATATCTAAAATTAATCAAATGCCTTACAACAAATTGCTTATGGTTATAGATCAACATTCTATTGGTGGAGTAGATTCTGCAACAAATTACATTCTAACTGGAACTAGAACGGTAAGATTCACAAGATCAAAAATTACTTGATTAACTTATCCTATTTTACAGCAACTTTTACTTTGTAATCCTCTAACAATCCAATAAATTGAAAAAATCAATACCCCTACTGAAATGAATTTTAATTCTAATCCTTGCATTGGGAATAATGATAATCCTCCAACTGCTCCTAAAATTACAGCTAATGGTGCAGTACAGGCTGGACATCCTGGAGTAAAGGCTGCAAACACTCCACCAAATATTGCAGTTGAATTAGTTTTTACTGAGTTCATTTTCTTTATCTGATTCATTTTATACGCCATCATTGCAAAATTAATTCCACCCAGAGTTGAAATTACTATTGTTAATCCAATTGATGTGATAATGTAATGTGGTGCTAATTGTACTGCTGCATCAAAATGAGTTGGTAACATTGACATTGTTAAATAATAATAGATTATTCCTAATCCTACCCCACTAACTATTCCAATTTTGGCATATTTTTTCATAGTTAGTACATTTGAAATTAATTGAAATTTAGTTACCATGTGGTATAACTTGCATTTTATCTTATTTTAACTATTTATTGACAGACAAAGATTCTTAGCCTTTACTTTAAAATTTTAATTATGACAGAATTTTCATCTACAGAAAAAACTATCCTAGTTCAATATGGTATTAAAAAATATAAAAATGAAGAAATTATTTTTGAAAAATTAAAATCCATATTATCTGAGAAAGATATTCAAAGAAATATTGATACTTTGATTGCAACTCAGATAGTAAGACGAATAGGTCCTGAGGTACTTGAAAACAATGAGAGTCATACTGAATTACCTGATTTGCCTGAGAATCTAAAATCTGTAATTGAAAATTTATAATTTAAAATCCTCTAATTCCTTGTGGGCGTACAATTTCTGGATGCTCTTTCATCCATTCTACTTTATCTAACATTTCTTGTTTATCTTCTGGAAATGTACCTTTTACCGTGTATGCATTTGAGCCGTGATTTACTCTAAATACAATTTCTTCTTTTGTGTTAATTTGATCAATTAAACCATAAAGTTCTTCCAGTGACTCATCATCATTTATTTTGATAAATTCACCGTTGTACTTGTCGATAAATTCTTGTTTAATCTCATTTTCTAAATAAAGTGTTAATGCACCAACGTAATGTGGTGAACATGCGCTAATGACTTGTGCAGTTCCTTGAATGTGGTCTTTTGAATATTTTTTTCCACCTAAACCTAAAATTACCATACATGACATAATGTAACCAGCTTCTTTTGCTTTGTTTACTGATTTGATGATTGTTTTTGCAACCGCACCTTTTGTTACTTTTTTTAAAACAATATCTGAACCACTTTCAATTCCTAAATAGAACATATCTAATCCTGCTTCATTCATTTTCTTTAGTTCCTCTGATGTCTTTTTTAGAATATTCATAGGCATTGCATAACATGAAATTCTTTCAATATTTGCAAATTTTTCTTTAATGTATTTGATAATTTTTATCATATATTCTGAATCAAGATTTAATGCATCTCCATCTGCAAGAAATACTCTTTTAGTATCTGGTACGTAATTTGCCATCATATCAATTTCAGCTTTTACATCACCCCATGATCTTTCTGAATATTCTTTTGATCTATACATATCACAAAATGAGCACTCATTAAATGAACAACCTAATGTAACTTGAAAAATTAATGATCTAGCTTCTGATGGTGGTCTGTATAATGGTGCATCATAATTTAACATCATTTTTCTATCTATTTCATTTTCTTTGATTATCTTTTTTATAGTTTCTATCCTGATTTTAGGCACAACTATTCTAGAATTTAGAATATTTATCAAATTTTTAAAAATTGGTTTAAACTATTTCTAATTTATTTATACCAAAAATTATTAAAATCATGCTACAAGAATATCTAAAACTTAACAAAAATATTCTGATTGCATTTGCAGCATCAATAGTCGTTTCTGCAATAATTGCACAACTTCTTTCTGAACAAACTGATTATCTAAATGCAACTTATACAACAATTGCAGATTATGTAGTTTATTTTTCTGTTTTTAGTTTTTTATTTTATTTGGGTAATAGAAAAAAATACATTTTAGAATCTGGCAAAACTGATACTGTAAAATTAAAACATGATCTTAAAAAATTAATTACTTCACTTGGAATTGCAGAAATTATTTATACAATTGCTAGAGGTTTATTACAATATTATTTTCTTACAGTACATTATGATCCTTACATGGCATCAATTATATCTCAAAGTATCTCAACAGTAATTTACATGGTAGTGCTAAATCTTACTGTAAAAATTACAAGGTTGTATAAAGATGAAAATTAGTATTTTTGTTGATGGTTCAGGTGGACCAAATGGCGGATATGGATTTTTTGTAAAAGAAACTGGAGAATCATTTTATGAAAAAAAACCTGAAATTACAAATAATCAAGCTGAATACATGGCAATAATTTCTGCATTAAAGAAATTTGTTGACTCTGGTGATGAAATTATTATTTATAGTGATTCAAAAAATACTGTAAATCAACTAAATCATGAATTTGCTATAAATAATGAAAAACTTCGTGATTTAGCCAGGGAATCTTGGGTAATTATTGGAAAATTTTCTAATCTATCTATAGTTTGGATTCCTAGAAAAGAAAATCTTGCAGGTAAGATGTTAGGAAGTTAAAATTAGAGTTTAGAGTTTTCTATGAATAACTTTATTATACAAAATCTTAAATTCATTTTATTATGGCAGAATCTGTCTTTCTATCACCAAAATCAATTGCAGTAATTGGTGCATCTGATAAGAGAGGTAGCGTTGGTGCTACAATTACTTCTAACATTATGAATGGTTTTACAGGAACTGTTTATCCAATCAGTCCATCTAGAGAAACAGTATTTTACAAAAAAGCATACAAAACTGTTTTAGATGTTCCAAAATCAATTGATCTTGCAGTTATTGTTATCAAAAATACTTTGGTTGCACCAGTTTTAGAAGAATGTGGAAAGAAAAAAGTCAAAGGTGTTATCATCATCACAGCTGGTTTCAAAGAGGTTGATGAAGAAGGTGCAAAACGTGAACAAGAAATTAAAGATATAGCTAAAAAATACAAAATCCAAATCATCGGACCAAATTGTCTTGGTGTCATGAATCTTGATCCAAAAACAATGATGAATTCTACATTTCTCAAAATTACTCCAAAGTCTGGTAAGATTGCACTTGTCTCTCAAAGTGGTGCAATTTGTGCAGCACTAGTTGAAGATGCTAGTGCTCAAGGAATTGGTTTTTCTGCAGTTGTAAGTCTTGGAAATAAAGCTGCAATGAGTGAAGTTGATATTTTAAAAATTCTTGCAAATCATAAACAAACTGAAGTTATTGTAATGTATCTTGAGGATATGGGTGATGGTCAAGAGTTTCTCAAAGTTTGTAAAAATATTACTAAAAAACTCAAAAAACCTGTACTTGTTTTAAAATCTGGACGTAGTCCTGAGGGTGCAAAGGCTGCAATGTCTCATACTGGTGCATTGATGGGTTCTGATGAAATCTATGATGCGTTACTAAAACAATCTGGTGCAATCAGAGTTGATACTATGGAAGAATTATTTGATTACGCTACAGCATTCTCAAAACAACCATTGCCATTAGCAGGTGATCTTGTTATTGTTTCAAATGCAGGTGGCCCTGCAATTATCTCAACTGATGCTTGCTCTAAACTGAATATCAAAATGGCAAACATTGATACTGTTAGGAAAAAAATTGATGCAGTAATCCCGCCTTGGGGCAGTTCTAGAAATCCTGTTGATATTGTCGGTGATGCTGATTTTAATAGATTTAGTAATGTTTTGGACCGTGTACTTGCTCATCCAAAAGTTGGTTCAGTCATTTCAATGTGTACTCCTTCAGGAACTTTAGATTATGACAAATTAGCTGAAGTAATAGTTGAGATGTCAAAGAAATACAAAAAAACAATGCTTGCTAGTTTAATGGGATTAGATGAAGGAATTACCAATAGAGAAATTTTAGCCAAGGGCAATGTTCCCTATTACACATATGCTGAAGGTGCAATCCGAACTCTTGCAGCAATGATTAGATTTAGAAATTGGATTAAATCATCAAATGGTAAAATTACTAAATTCAAAGTAAACAAAGCTAAAGCACAGAAAATTTTTGATAAAGTTAAAGAAGAAAAAAGACCAAATCTTTTAGAAGAAGAAGGACAAGAAGTTCTCAAAGCATATGGTCTACCACTTCCTAAAAGTGCACTTGCTGTAAATGAGGCAGAGGCTGTAAAAACTGCAAAGAAAATTGGTTATCCTGTTGTAATGAAAATTGCATCACCCCAAATTATTCACAAATCAGATGCAGGTGGTGTTAAAGTGAATCTAACTAATGATGCTGAGGTTAAATCTGCTTTTAAGACAATTATTAAAAATGCTAAAAAATATGACAAAAATGCTGAGATAAAGGGAGTCTTGATTGTAGAGATGGTCAAAGGCGGTAAAGAATTAATCATTGGCTCAAAGTTAGAGCCTGGATTTGGACCTGTAATCATGTTGGGAATGGGTGGAATCTATGTAGAAGTCCTAAAAGATGTAACTTTCAAACTTGCACCTGTAACTGATAAAGAATCTGATGATATGATTGCCTCAATTAAAACACAAAAACTATTGCAAGGTGTTAGAGGTGAAAAACCATCTGATATTGCAAAACTTTCTGAATGTATTCAGAGATTATCTCAGCTTGTAACTGACTTTAAAGAGATTAAAGAATTAGATATGAACCCTGTACTTGTAATGGAACAAGGAAAAGGTTGTAAAATTTTAGATGTTAGAATCGGTCTTTAAATTAGTTAACACTTGTTAAAATTTCTATATGTTTTAGTTTTTTTGAGAAAAAGTTTTCGCGTTAATATAATCAATTAATAATTTTACATAAACATCTCAGAGATGTTATCTGTCATTTGATCTACTAGTCTAGGATGTGTATCTTTCATAAAAGAAACAATTTTTAATTTATCTTTAATGGAATATGTTCTAAAAGGTGCATGAAAATTACGCACTATAATGTCATGATCTTGTAAAATTTTTAATGATCTTGAAACAGTTGGATGAGACTTTGATAGTTCTACTACTAATTCATTTTATTTTTTCTAACTATCATGAAATGAAAATTAACTTAATATGGAAAAAATTAAACTAGTAAAACAATGGAATTATCCTTTCTAAATGAATTAAAAAAGGAAAATAAAGAAACAAGAAAGTTACAAAATAAACGATATCGTGAAAAAAATAGAGATATACTTAATTTAAAAAAACAATTACAATACCATAAAAAATCATATGAATCAAAACTAGAATTTACAATACAAAATAATGTCAATTAAAAATATTCATCAAATGTTCTACTATTTTGGAATTAATTCTAAAATCATTATGTTAAAGAAATTATGATACTTTTACTTATTTTACCTCTCAAGATATGATGCTGTTAGATCGCTATGATGTATGGATTTATGTCTGATTTGTCTTGGTTAGTCTTGAATTCTATTTTACTCGTAAAATTATTTATTTTGAAATTTAGACTATTTATAGAACTTGGGAAAATATGAGTCATGTCAGATGTGTTAAAAACAATCAGATCTGGTGATGATTATATTGAAAGTCTCAGAAATAGAGATCTCAAAATTTATCTTTTTGGAGAACTAGTCAAAGAACCTGTAGATCATCCAATTATTAGACCATCCATCAATGCAGTTGCTGAAACTTATGATCTTGCATTACGTGAAGAATCCCTTGCTACAGCTGATTCATCAATTACTGGATTGAAAGTTAACAGATTTTTACACATTGCAGAAAGTGCAGAAGATTTAGTTTTACAAAATAAAATGCAAAGAAAATTAGGCCAGAACACAGGAACATGTTTCCAAAGATGTGTTGGAATGGATGCAATGAATTCCTTACACTCTACAACATTTGAAATTGATGAAAAACATGGAACTGATTACCATAAAAGATTTTTAGAATTTGTTAAAATGGTTCAACAACAAAATCTTGTCATTGGAGGCGCAATGACTGATCCAAAAGGTGATCGAAGTAAAGGTCCATCTGAACAAGATGATCCTGATTTGTTTACACGAATAGTTGACAGTGATGATAAAGGAGTCTATGTATCTGGAGCCAAAGCACATCAAACAGGTTGCATAAATTCTCATTGGATAATTTTGATGCCAACTATTAGATTAACTGAAAGTGATAAAGATTGGGCCATTGTAGGTGCAGTTCCAGCTGATGTTAAAGGACTTACTTACATTTACGGTAGACAATCTTGTGATACTCGAGCTATGGAAGAAGGCGATATTGATTCTGGTAATGCAAAGTTTGGTGGTCAAGAAGCTTTAATGATTTTAGATAGAGTGTTTATTCCATGGGATAAAGTTTTCATGAACGGAGAATTTGAATTTGCATCAATGTTAGTTGAACGCTTTACATGTTATCATAGACGTAGTTATGTTTGTAAAACTGGGTTAGGTGATGTTTTGATTGGTGCTGCTGCAACAATTGCAGATTACAATGGAGTACCTAAAGTATCTCACATTAAAGATAAAATTATTGAGATGACTCATCTTAATGAAACAATTTTTGCAGCAGGAATTGCATCTTCACATCAAGGACAGAAGATGAAATCTGGTGTATATCTAAATGATGATATGCTTGCACAAGTTTGTAAACACAATGTTACTAGATTCCCATATGAAATTAGTAGATTAGCACAAGACATTGCAGGTGGATTAATGGTTACATTGCCATCAGAGCAAGATTTTAGACATCCAGAAGCTGGTCCAATGTTAAAAAAATATCTTGCTGGAAGAAAAGGTGTAGATGTTGAGAATCGAATGAGAATTTTAAGATTAATAGAAAATATGACACTTGGTAGAAATTCAGTTGGATATCTTACAGAATCTATGCATGGTGCAGGTTCTCCTCAGGCTCAAAGAATTCAGATTCAAAGACAAATGCAAGTGGGTTACAAGAAAAATCTAGCAAAGAATTTAGCTGGAATTACAAATGATATTGAAGAACCTAATGAGCCATCTGATTATTTCAAACGAGTCTTTAAAACAAAAGACTCTGTTATTTGATAATAATTTTTTAATTTATTAATTATTTTCCTTATTTGTTTTTTGATCTGATTTCTCCACAGTGTCGCTATTCTCCACAGTGTCGCTATTCTCCACAGTGTCGCTATTCTCCACAGTGTCGCTATTCTCCACAGTGTCGCTATTCTCCACAGTGTCGCTATTCTCCACAGTGTCGCTATTCTCTTTTATCGATTCTAATTTTCCTGTATTTTCAGAATATTCTGAATCCTCTTTTATTTTTCCAATGTTTGATAACTCCTCTAATGTCTCCTTACTTATGATATCTTCAGATTTTTTCTTTTTGTTTGTAATCTGTTTGATTACCATGACTCCTATTACAATTGCAATAATGATGTAATTCACTGGAGGTTTCAATATTTGTGTGATGTATCCTACTTGTGGAATTATGTATGCTACTTTTCCAATGTACTCTTCTTCTGTAATTGGATAGTCTGTTCCTCTAATCCATGATGGATTTGCATCACCTTGTGTTCTGATTGTTTTAGGATCTTCCTCAAGTATTGATTGTACTCTATGAACAATTACTCTATTGTGATCCGAAGGCCTGTCAAATACAATAATGTCTCCTACTTGAACTTCTTCAAATGGTTCATGTCCTTGAATAACTATGATGTCGTAAACTTGTAAAACTGGAATCATACTTCCACTGGCAACTACATAAAATGGATTCTGTGTCCCAAATGCTACTTGTAATCCTATCCAAATTACTAAAACTGCAACTGCAACAATAATGATATCTTTGATAACTCCTTTTGAAATTGCTTTTTTAGCCAATTATTTTATCGCCTTGATGTTTCATTAATTTTTTTAATTACTAAATTTTGGTTCCACATTCTTCACAAAATTTAGAACCTTCTTTATTGACAAATTCACATTCAGAACATTTTCCTGGTTGAACAGTATCTTCTTCAGGTTTACCTAATAGAATTACTTCTCCAACTTTTTTAATACTAGCCCAAGGGATACTTCCTTCGGTTCCATCATTTTTAACGACAACTAAAACCATTGATTGTGTATTACCATCAATACCAACTTGTTTTGCTGTACCAACTTTGTTTGCATTTTCATCTATTACCATTCTTCCTTCAATTGAACTAACTGATGCAGCAGAACCCGGTTGTGTAGCTTCTACTGTAGGTGCTGTTGTAGCTTCTACTGTAGGTGCTGTTGTAGCTTCTACTGTAGGTGCTGTTGTAGCTTCTACTGTAGGTGCTGTTGTAGCTTCTACTGTAGGTGCTGTTG
>Ga0206679_10002266_pt1 | contig 15279 bp, 15 predicted proteins | sample M110012015metaG_FD_155464 | JGI IMG/M metagenome (GOLD analysis project Ga0206679, IMG submission 155464) | Ammonia-oxidizing marine archaeal communities from Monterey Bay, California, United States - M1 100m 12015 | ecosystem: Environmental > Aquatic > Marine > Intertidal zone | place: USA... | reverse complement strand
CCACCAAGCCGCCATTATCAGCGATCAAGACCACCGGGCGATTACCAACCTGCCAGAGAGCAAAAGCAACGCAGATGACTGCAAGGCCGCCAAATCGCGCACGCCCTTGCCACAAAATAACTGACAAGGCGCCCAAGGCCCCGGCCCCGACACAAATCCACGTGCGCCATCAAGGCTCGATACCGTTTCTGCGACCCACAGAATCCATGCGAGCCCGCCTCCCATGATCCACAGGCCAAAAGCCTCGGCACCGAATGGAGCAAGCAGCAAAGCCAAAACCGCCGCGGGTATAACCAGCGCACCCATCAAGGGAACACTGGTCAGATTTGCCAGCAATCCGTAGTGCGCGACCGCGTTAAAATGCGCCGCACCAATAGGAGCCGTCGCCAACCCGGCCACCGCCGATGAGACCACCAGCCCGATCACAGGCGCAGCCCATTTTGGCCCAGTCGGCAGGTTGCGCATCCATCCAAACACCGCAACCAAAGCCGTCGTCGCCGCAAAGGACATTTGAAACCCGGGGTCCATCAAAGCTTCGGGCCGAAGTGCCAGCACGATAATCGCAGCCATAGCCACCGCTCGAAGACTAAGCGCACGCCGATCCATAATCACCGCGCATAACGCCACCGCCACCATTACAAACGCCCGCTCCGTCGCAACATTGCCGCCCGACAGCGCAAGATAGACGGCCGCAGCAGCAAGCGCCCCACAAGCAGCCAATTTGCGCGCAGGCCAACACAATGCAACGGGTGGCACAAGCGCAAAGCACAGTCGGAACAGGGCAAAAACAAAGCCGCTCAACAGCCCCATATGCAGCCCGGAAATCGCCAACAAATGTGCTGTATTTGACGCCCTCAACGCCTCAAGGGCGTCGCGGCTGATACCGCTGCGATCACCGGTTGTGACTGCTGCGGCAAATCCCCCAATATCGCCAGGCAGCACTTCAATGACACGCTTTGAAACCGCCATGCGCCAGCGAAATACCATTTGCGCCAAATCAAAATCGGCGGGGGCAATGGCGACGAGCGGCGCACGCGCATAGCCCACCGCTCCCAGTTCGGCAAACCACGCGTGACGCTGGAAATCGAAACCGCCCGGTTCCACGGGGCCACTGGGCGGACTAAGATGTGCAGTCGTCATAACGCGCAAACCCGGCACCGGCAAAACGCCCAAGCCGGCATCCCCGTGTAAGGAAATACGCAGCCTGCGCGGCGTGTCACCCGGGGCAACTCGGTCCAGCTTTACCCTGTCGAGCGTCAGACGCACCGCGTCCGACCCACTGCGGTCAATGCCGACAATCCGCCCCTCTGTAGCCCCATAATAGCGCCAATCAAGCACCGGACCCGCGACAGAATGCGCGCGCCACCCCGCCAACACAAAACCAACTGCGATCAGCGCCAGAAAAACAGCCAACGGAGACACGCTTTCCGGCAATTTCCATGCCATCATTGCCAGCGCCATTCCAAGCGGCACCACCAGGGCAATTTACGTCACCGAAGGCTCGAACCTGATGCCAAAAAATAGGGCAATCCCCATCGCCATACCGACCGGAACCCAACCAAACAGGTGGCCACGCTGATTCAGCATCATCTGCAAAAAGCCATTGCCTAGGCCCATGCTTGCCCCTTGCGTCCATGGTAGATAGTACGAGGGGAAACTGTTGTACCAACATGGTTACTGAAAGGTAAATTTCGCGCATGTCTACGCCCGTTGTCACCCGTTTTGCCCCCTCGCCCACGGGCTTTTTGCATATCGGCGGCGCGCGTACAGCGCTGTTCAACTGGCTGTATGCCCGCAGCCGAGGCGGTCAATTCCTGTTGCGCATCGAAGACACAGACTTCGCCCGCTCTACCCCCGAGGCGACGCAGGCCATTCTGGACGGGTTGGCTTGGCTGGGTCTGGATCACGACGGCGATGCAATAAGCCAGTTTGACCGCGCAGACCGCCACACGCATGTCGCTCAAACCTTGTTGGATCAGGGGAAAGCCTATAAATGTTTTGCCACGCAAGACGAAATCGCAGCCTTTCGCGAGGAAGCTCGGGCTGAGGGACGCTCAACGCTGTTTCGTTCACCGTGGCGCGATGCCGAGGCTGAAACACATCCTGACAGGCCATTTGTTGTGCGGATCAAGGCCCCTCAGGCCGATCAGACGATCATCTGCGACGAAGTGCAAGGCACCGTGACCATTCGCAATGACCAGCTTGACGATATGGTTCTGCTGCGCGGGGATGGCACGCCCGTCTATATGTTGGCCGTTGTCGTCGATGACCACGACATGGGCGTCACCCACGTTATCCGGGGTGATGATCACCTGAACAATGCCGCACGCCAGATGATGATCTATGATGCAATGGGGTGGGATGTTCCAGTCTGGGCGCATATCCCGCTAATCCATGGCCCAGACGGCAAGAAACTGTCTAAACGCCATGGCGCACTGGGCGCGCAGGAATATCAGGCAATGGGCTATCCTGCTGCAGGTATGCGTAACTATCTTGCACGTTTGGGTTGGAGCCACGGAGACGACGAATTCTTTAGCGATGCACAGGCGCGTGAGTGGTTTGACATGGATGGGATCGGCAAAAGCCCCGCCCGCTTTGATGTGAAAAAACTAGAAAACCTGTGTGGCCAACACATGGCGCAATCCGACGACGCTGCATTGCAGCAAGAAATCATTACATACATGCGTGCAGCCGATTTGCCCGTTCTAAACGATGCTAAACAAGCAGGCCTTCTTGCGGCACTTCCCTTTGTTAAAGAACGGTCAAAAATTTTCCCTGAATTAATTGAAAAATCGCAGTTTATTCTCTCTGATCGTCCAATCCAACCAGACGAAAAAGCTTCAAAATCACTTGATCCGGTATCCCGTGGTATACTGAAGCAATTGACGCCGCACTTGCAAACCGTTACTTGGGATCGAGACAGTCTTGAAGCGACACTTAACGAATTTGCAGCCGCTCAGGACACTAAATTCGGCAAACTGGCAGGACCGCTTCGCGCGGCGTTGGCAGGCCGGGCCGTAACACCTTCGGTGTTTGACATGATGCTGGTTCTGGGGCGCCAAGAAACCCTCGCCAGACTAGAAGATGCTGCGGCCTGACAGCAGGAACCCCTGTTGAATAGGGGCGCGGCCGACAATAGAATTGACGCACCGCTAATACCGCGTCTTGTGGCGGCTGAATTCGCCGTGCGATGAAAGGAATATACCTTATGGCTGACGAACAGAAATCTGCGACCTTAACGATCGACGATCACTCCTACGACCTGCCGATTCATTCACCAACCGAGGGGCCTGATGTTCTGGATATTCGCAAGCTATATGGGCAGGCAGGCGTTTTCACATACGACCCAGGCTTTACATCTACCGCAAGCTGCGACAGCACGATTACGTTCATTGATGGCGACAAGGGCGTGCTTTTGCACCGCGGTTACCCGATTGATCAATTGGCCTCCAAATCTCATTTTCTAGAGGTGTGCTATCTCCTACTTTACGGCGAACTGCCCTCGACGCAGCGGTTGGAGAAATTCGAGAACAACATCACTATGCACACAATGCTGCATGAACAGATGCAAAATTTCTTTCGGGGGTTCCGTCGCGATGCGCACCCGATGGCAATCATGACCGGCGTCGTAGGGGCCATGTCGGCTTTTTACCACGACAGCACTGATATCAACGATGAACGCCAACGCGAGATTGCATCGCACCGGCTAATCGCCAAGATGCCAACAATCGCTGCATGGGCCTATAAATACTCAATCGGCCAGCCTTTCGTGTATCCACGCAATGACGAGGATTATGCCTCAAATTTCTTGCGCATGTGCTTTGCCGTTCCCGCCGAAGATTATGTGGTCAACCCGATCCTGAGCCGTGCGATGGACCGTATCTTTACGCTACACGCCGACCATGAGCAAAACGCTTCGACATCGACAGTACGCCTGGCTTCTTCCTCGGGAGCGAACCCGTTTGCCTGTATCGCGGCGGGCATCGCATGTCTTTGGGGTCCAGCCCATGGCGGCGCCAATCAGGCCTGCCTTGAGATGCTCAAAGAAATTGGTACGGTTGACAAAATCCCCGAATATATTGCTCGCGCCAAAGATAAGAGCGACCCGTTCCGCCTGATGGGTTTTGGTCACCGTGTCTACAAGAATCACGATCCCCGCGCGACGGTGATGAAACAGTCGGCCGACGAAGTATTGGAACTGCTGGGTGTCGAAAACAACCCGATCCTGCAAGTCGCCAAAGAATTGGAAAAAGCTGCCCTCGAAGATCCGTATTTCGCTGAGAAAAAGCTGTTTCCAAACGTTGATTTCTATTCTGGCATTATCCTTGAAGCGATGGGTTTCCCGACCTCAATGTTCACGCCGATCTTTGCGGTTAGCCGCACGGTTGGCTGGATTTCGCAGTGGAAAGAGATGATTGCAGATCCACAAAACAAGATCGGTCGCCCCCGCCAGCTTTATCTGGGTGAGACCGCGCGCGATTACACAGATATTGAGAGCAGATAAAGCGAAACAATACGCACAACCTTAAAGCCCCTGCATCTTACAGGGGCTTTTTTATTCAAAAAAACTCAAGATCATTATTCATGCAAACCGAACGATAAAATTGAGTATTCTTTGAATTTTGAATACTGCCCTAAGCGTCTGCCATATGCTATTTGAACTCACTAATATTAGGTAGGGCGTGTTTGAAATATGCTTGGATTTTTAATGATGAGCTTTTTGGGCGCTGGCACACTTGCAGGCGTAATTCTTCTATCGGATGGTCCCGACGACAATGATAATGTGAGCGCGCCCGATGAGTGAACAGGGCGGCAACGGCGAAGACTTTTTTGCAACGGGGGGCGGAAACGACACCATTTTTGGCAATGAAGCCAACGACATTATTCTAGCCGGTGAAGATGACGACAGAGTTTTCGGTGGTTAAGGCGGCGATGTGATCCTGGGCGACTCAGGCGATGATTTCCTAAGAGGCGGTCGGAACGCTGATTTAATTTTCGGCGGAGCAGGTGAAGATGTACTTTTTGGTGATGTAGGGAACGATCAACTTTTCGGAGCCGATGTTATTTCGGCTCAAGACCTCGTTGACACCCTAAGGTCCGGCACATCAAAAAATGATTTGAACATGAACGATTTCGTCGATCTGGATGCTAAAACAGAAGACGCCGATACGCTCGATGGCGGATATGGTAACGACACAATTTTTGCAGGAAGCAATGACGTGGTTATTATTGGCAACGGTGCAGACACGGTAAATGTTGGATATTGGGTCAATCCGGAAGACCCTGTTCGCATCACAGATTTTGATGCCGTTGAAGATGCAATAGTCTTCACACTCTACCCCGATATTGTAATGGCTGAGGCCGTTTCCGAGGACTTTGTTAAATTCGGGGAGGATGAAGATGGCACGGCAACGCTGCTTGTGGGGAAAGAAATTTTCGCCTATTTCGAAAATACGAAATTGTCTGATCTGCAGGCGAATAACACCCCCATAGTCATTCACGACCGTCTTAGCTGATCTTGTATGCTCAAAAGATCATCGGAAGTTGCTGATGATCTTCTATGGACACTGACAAATGCTATGCTCAGGCTTATGAGCCTCATGCATCTTAATTTTTTCAAGAAATGACCGTATTCCCTAGATCACCAACCCACGACGGAAGCATTCAGTATGCGACACTGATCAAAGAGGTCGCAAAGCAAGCGATTTTTGAGCAAGAAAGTTCAGTCATGCTTTACCCAGCCATACCGATTTTCTAACGGCCCTCAAAGTTCGGCTTTCGTTTTTCCACAAAGGCCAAAACGCCCTCGCGGAAATCACGGCTCTGGCCACAGTCACCCTGCTCTGTCGCTTCAGCGGCCAACTGCGTCTCAAGATCATTGGCCCAACTCGCGCGGATCACCCGCTTGGCTGCGGCAAAAGCCTGGGTTGGACCGGTGGCCAGATGCATTGCACGGGCCTTCCAATGCGCGTCAAACTGGTCGTCCTCGACCGCCTCCCAGATAAGGCCCCAATTATCAGCCTGCCGCGCACTGATCTTGTCCGCAAAAAGTGCAGCCCCCATCGCCTTGGCCATGCCCATCGTACGCGGCATCACATAGGTTCCGCCCGCGTCAGGGATCAGGCCGATCCGAGTAAAGGCTTGCAAGAAATAAGCACGTTCAGACGCGATGACAACGTCACAGGCCAGCGCAAGGTTGGCCCCAGCACCTGCTGCAGCCCCATTGACCGCCGCAATTGTCGGCACCGGGCACTCAACGATTGCGTTTAACATGGGGGTATATTCGTCGCGCAATGTGCGCTCTAGATCAAGATTGCCCGCATTGGCCCGGTCGCCCAGATCTTGGCCAGAACAAAAGGCCCGCCCAGCCCCTGTCAGCACCACGACGCGCCCCTCTTTGCCACCCTTGATCACAGCATGTTCAATCTCTGCACGCATCTGCGTGGTCAGCGCGTTCATGACATCAGGACGGTCGAGGGTGATCTGGACGATGCCGTTTTCAAGCGAATAGATCAGGGTCTCATAGGTCATGCTTGGGTTCCTCAGGTTACCGGTCTTTTCGTGCATATCAAACCGTTCAGTTCAGAACAGCCCCGACCGCGCGTCACTCATCCAGAATTTCGCTCAGGCGTTTGGCTTCTTCGGCACTCAAAGGATCAGATTTGGCTTGCGTGGCTTGTGCACGGCCCCGAATGTAACCAACGCCGCCACCTAACGCCATAAGGAACATCAAAGGCCCTGCAGCCCAGAGCAGCCAATTTGAACCGCTGGTGCGCGGGTTCATCAGAACGAACTCTCCATAACGCTCAACGAAAAAATCCATTACTTCATCGTTGTTCTTGCCCGACGCAATCTGTTCACGGATCACGCGCCGTGCCTCAACCGCCCAGGTTGCATTTGAAGAGGCAACTGATTCCGACTGGCAGACAACGCAGCGCATTGCATGGTCTAGGCCCCGGGCACGCGCCTCTAGGGCCGGGTCTGCGAGCATTTCGGACGGATCCAGCGCCATGGCCATGCCCGACATCACCAACCACAAGGCTGTCGCCAGCCGGATCATTCCGCCACCACCGGTTGCGATTTGCGGGCGCCGACAGCCACACGGAACCGCCGATCGCTCAGCGACAAAAGCCCTCCGAAAGCCATAAGCGCACAGCCGATCCAGATCCAATTGGTCAGGGGTTTGATATAGGTGCGCACGGCCCAGCCTCCATTTTGTTGTGGATCGCCGATAACAACATAGACGTCACGGGCGAGGTTATAGTCGATCGCCGCTTCGGTGGTGGGCATCTGAGCTACTGGGTACATCCGTTTTTCTGGCTGCATCTGAGCGATTTCACGGCCATCTTTTGCCAGCGTCACCAGCCCCATTGTCGACAAATAATTTGGCCCTTGAAATTCTTCGACACTATTCAGCGTCAGGGTATACCCCCCCACATCGAACGGTTCACCGATTTGCGCAACCCTGATATCTTCAGACTGCCACGCCGTCAGCCCCGCAATACCCAGCATGGTGATGCCAAGGCCCGAATGGGCAACCGTCTTGCCCCAATCGGCGCGGGGCAAACGGAACAGGCGCGCCATGTTAAACCTTTGACCCGTGCGGCTTGCCAGATCAACAGCCGCCCCCATGACCAGCCATGCACCCAGAAAGGCACCCACTGGCCCAATCAAGCTGCGTCCAGTCTGCATCGTCCAAGCCAGTCCACCAAAAGCAATGGCAGCCACAAAAACATAGCGCAGGGGCCGTATCGCCCTGCGTAGGCTTGCGCGCTTCCACGGCATCATCGCGCCCACAGGCATGATCAAGCCAAGCAGCACCATGAACGGCGTAAACGCCATGTTGAAAAACGGCGCTCCAACGCTCAGTTTGCGGTCAAAGAACATCTCTGCCACCAGCGGCCACATCGTGCCGACAAAGACGACAAAACAACTTACAGCAAGCAGTAGATTGTTTGCTACCAGCGCGCTCTCGCGGCTGACCATGCCAAAGACGCCACGCGCCTCCATCACACCGGCGCGCAGGGTAAATAAAATTAGCGCACCGCCCATGAAAAAGCCCATGATCATCAGAATAAAGACGCCGCGTTCAGGATCGTTGGCAAAGGCATGCACCGAGGTCAGCAGCCCCGAACGCACAATGAACGTACCAATCAGCGAAAAGCCAAACGCTAGGATGGCAAGCAGGATCGTCCATGACTTTAGGCTCTCGCGTTTTTCTACAACGATAGCCGAATGGAGCAGCGCTGCCGCCAAAAGCCATGGCATGAAAGACGCATTTTCAACCGGGTCCCAGAACCAGAAACCTCCCCAACCCAGTTCATAATAGGCCCACCAAGACCCTAGTGCGATGCCGATGGTCAGGAATATCCATGCCGCCAGGGTCCACGGGCGCACCCACCGCCCCCAGGCAGCATCGACGCGGCCCTCGATCAACGCAGCAACAGCAAACGAAAAAGCCATGCTCAGGCCCACATATCCGAGGTACAGAAACGGTGGATGAAAAGCGAGGCCCGGATCCTGCAACAGCGGGTTGAGATCCTGCCCGTCAAAGGGTGGCACCGCAAGTCGCAAAAACGGGTTTGAGGTAAAGAGGATAAAGGCCAGAAACGCAGCTCCTATTGCGCCCTGAACCGCCAGCACACGTGCACGCAGTGTGGGTGGCAAATTGCCGCCGAACCAAGCCGCCATCGCGCCAAACAGCGCCACGATCAACACCCAAAGCAGCATCGATCCTTCGTGGTTGCCCCAGGTGCCAGAAATTTTATAAAGCATCGGCTTGGCCGAATGGCTGTTCAGCACGACCAGACGCAAAGAAAAATCTGAGACTACAAAAGCCCACATCAAGGCCCCAAAGGCCACTGCGATCAGCCAGAATTGTACTGTCGCCGCAGGCTGCGCCACAGCCATCCAGCCCGGATATCTGCGCCATGCGCCAATAAGCGGAATGGTCGCTTGTACGATGGCCACGACAAAGGCAAGGATGAGCGCAAAATGTCCGAGTTCTGTATTCATATCCTATTTATATGTCGCTGATGCGCCCACGCCAATGCCCAAGACACATTTGCCGCATCACAGGCGCGTCATACGCGTAACGCTCAGTGATACATAAAGGCCAACACCGTTAAAAACTTAAGCTGCCCTCTGCCAGTCTTCAAGCGCTGGGTTGTCCCCCGGCACCAACGATGCCGTAGTCAATTGCGCATCCACACCCGTCGCGGCAGCGCCGACGCTCTCGGCGCGCATCTCGCGCAGTGCACGGACATTATTCATCACTTGGGATACGCGCGTCATACTATGGGCAATCTCACGTTGAAAATCCTGTGATTTCACTTGGTGACGCGCCCCGAAGTAAAATGACACAACGACCCCCAACAACCACCACAGCGGCTCGGGCACCAATGCGATGCCCTGCATCCGCTCGGCAAACCACAACGGGGCAACCATCGCAGATACAAACAATCCCAATGTTCCAAGCGCCAATGCCGGTCGGGGCAACCGGTTCATCCCATCCATAAAACGGTCAAAGCCCCCGTGGCGCGGAACAATAAATTCTCGACCAAACTCCGACATGGCTTGCATCTGTACCACCCTCGCCCGCGCAGCCCCCGCCTCGCTGTTTTCACGGAATATTTCTACGGTGTCCTTCACCACATTGCCGCCGCTGCCGAACAGCAGGCTGAACACCCGTTCAATCAGTCCCATGATGCAATCCTTTGCTGAAATTGTGTGGCGCTTAAATGATAGCGCGACGCAATGAATTCTTCGGCACGGCGGATCCATCCGCCTTTGCTGCCTGTCTTCGTACGAGCGTATTTGCGACTAGCCGGGCGTCGGTCGGCAATCCGAAAGTAGTAATTGCGCCGCGCGATCCCGTAGGCATCCACCAGATGATCAGGTGCTGCGCACCAAGCCGCGTGGGCGGCAGCAATCGACTGCGGGCCCAATGCTCCATCAACCACGACGGTATGCTCCATCTGACATAGCAGTCTCTGCAATATCTTGATCGCATTGCCGCCGGCGTTGATATACATATCAAAAACTGTCGCATGCAGCGCGACAGGCAATTCTGCGATCAATGGCCGTTCAAAGTAATGGATCACAAAGATGTCGATGGCCTGTTCGGGCTTCAAAAATTTGACATCCTCGGCATCGGTATCACTGTCAGCATCTAAATCCATCCCAAGCCTGCGCATCGTATGAATTGTAACACCAAAGTTCGTTGCACCGCCGGGATCGTCCGGATCGTTCACATAGCCGCCTTCGCGGTGCACGATTTCTTGCACTATTTTTTTGACCGACAGCATCCTTCGCCCCTTCGCCAATTTGCGACGGAAGACTGTTCTGAGTTTGGTTAAAAGGTGCTAACCCCAGCGTACGTTAGCCGTTGGGATCTTTGTAAACCCCTTGCTCTTTGAGAGCATCCACCACTTCGGCAGGCATGTATGTTTCATCGTGTTTGGCAAGGATTTCAGTCGCTTCAAAGACACCGTTTATATAACGGCCAGTGCCTACCATCCCTTCGTTTTCGCTAAAAAGATCCGGCAGAACGCCGGTGAACACGACAGGCACATTCGCCCCGCCATCGGTCACCTCAAATCGGATCGATTCGCCCTGACCGCGTACCAACGTGCCCTCGACCACAAGGCCACCAATGCGAAAGACTTCATTGGGTGCAGGCGGTTCCGCAATGATCTGGCTCGGTGCACGAAAGAAGTTAATCCCGTCACGCATCGCATATCCAATCAGCGCGGTCGAGACCGCCAGCGCCACCGCAGCCAAGGCAACAATCTGAATCCGCCGCTGTTTCTTTAGGTTCTTCATGCGCGTCACCCTTTGCAATGGCACAAATGCCTAGAAAATATCCGCTTATGGGAAGAGCGGTGCCATCATCAGCCCCTCGGCTTCGTCCAGTCCTAACATCAGATTGGCGTTTTGCAACGCTTGCCCCGATGATCCCTTTGTCAGGTTGTCCAAAGCGGCAATGACCACAACGCGCCCTGGCAAGCGGTCAGCGATAACGCCGATGTGGCAAAAATTCGAACCGCGAATATGGCGCGTGCTTGGGGCCTCACCCATCGGCAAGACCTTGATAAATGGCTCTGCAGCATAGGTATTCGCAAGCGTATCATACACGCTCTGCGCATCTCCTTTGACATAGGCCGTGCCAAGAATACCCCGGTTCGCCGGGATCAGATGTGGCACAAACTGGATATGCACGTCGCGGCCCGCTACCTTTGAAAACTCCTGATCGAACTCGCCGAGGTGCCGGTGCGTTCCACCAAGTGCATAGGCATGATAGCCCTCGCTCAACTCTGCGTGCAGCAGGTTTTCCTTGAGCGCACGACCCGCGCCAGAGACGGCCGCCTTAAGGTCAAGAATGATGTCATCCAAATCAATCACGCCAGCAGCAATCAAAGGCCGCAGCGCAAATTGTCCGGTCGCTGCGTTACATCCAGTGCCGGCAACAAGCCGAGCGCGGGCGATGTCTTCTCGATAAAATTCAGTTAGGCCATATACGGCCTCGCCTTGCATCTCGATTGCCACATGCGCATTTCCGTACCACGTTGCATAAGCTTCCGGGTCGCGCAGCCGGAAATCAGCAGACAGATCTACGATCTTTAGGTCACGAGGCAGGCCAGAGATCACCTCTTGGCTGGTCTTATGGGGCAGCGCGCAAAAACACAGATCAATGCCAGACCAGTCGATGTCATCAAACGGAACCAGCGGCGGTAGATCAAGGTGCCGCAAATGCGGAAACACCTGCGCCACGGTCTGCCCAGCCTTTGAGAACGCGCCTAAGGCCTTGATTTCGATTAAGCCATGCCCGGCAATCAATCTTATCAATTCTGCACCTGTGTAGCCGGATGCACCCAGAATAGCGATGGAATAGGTCATGTCAGTCTTCTTGAATAAAGGGTTAGATTCAGGCGGCTTCGAACACAATCTGTCGTCGCAGGAACTGAGTTGCGCGGTCGCTCACCCGCGCCGGGTCACCCGTGGTAAGATATGCTGTTTGTCCTAGCCCCATCTTGTCGGGGTGACGTTTCAGATAGTCAGCGAGGCTTTCGCCCACCAGATGACCCTGAGAATAGACTTTCACAGCCGAACCCAGCGCCGCCTGAAAAGCCTCTTGCATCAAAGGATAATGGGTGCAGCCCAAAATGGCGGCTTGCGGATCGGGCATCTTGCGCATGAGCGCATCTACGTGCGACCGCACCAGCGCCTCGGCAAGGATCATGTCACCATCCTCGATCGCATCAACAACACCACCACAGGCTTGCGCTTCTACGTCAACGCCAATGGCGCGAAATGCCAATTCACGCTGAAACGCACGGCTGGCGACTGTTGCGGGCGTTGCAAAAAGCGCCACATGTTTCACAGCGACCTCGCGTGGTGGAGAATTATCGCCCCATTGACGCTCTGTCAGCGCCTCGATCAGCGGGACAAAAACGCCAAGCACGCGTTTATTCTTTGGCACCCAAATTTCCTGCATCCGGCGCAAGGCAGCCGCAGACGCGGTGTTACACGCAAGGATCACCAGATCGCAGCCAGCGTCGAACAGACGCTGCACCGATGTGCACGTCAAATCATAGATATCATCAGCCGTGCGCACGCCATAAGGCGCATGCGCACTGTCGGCGAGATAGACAAACTCAACATCCGGAAGCCGCTTTTGCGCCGCTTGCAGAACCGTTAGTCCGCCTAAGCCTGAATCAAAAATACCAATTGCCATGTCTGCATCAGGTCTATGACCTGCCTCTTGCTGCGTCGCTTCAGGCCCCTGCCCCACGATGCTTGTCATCGAACTCATACCCCAGATCGAATAATTTTACCGGGCTTGGTGCCAGCTCATAAGTGCTTTTTCGCAAGAACTCCATCATGGCTTTTGAATCCTGCCTTAAAGGGTCCAAATCCGCCCGATCCAGCGGTATGCCGATCACTACTTTAACGGGCGCATCGACCCGCTCGCGAAACTCGCGGATCATCAAACCCATGCGCAGAGTTGTGTGCATGTGGCTTGCCAGTTGAAACAACTTACTGGTGTGCCCGTCAAAGTAAATGGAGACGACGGTTGCGTTAGATTTGGTAACCATCCGCGCTGTGAAACTGCGCCAGCGAGGATCCATAGGTTTACTGGCAAATGGCCGGACCGCCGTACTGACCGTACCACCAGGAAAAATGCCGATAGCACCGCCGTCGTCAAGATAGCTCAGAGCGGCCTTGCGTGATTTTATGTTTAGTTTGGCTGCCTCTTTCGTGTCATCAAAAGAAATCGGCAAGATGATTCGATTCAGATCATCAGCGTTGCAGAATACACTATTCGCCAAAAGCCTAAAATCGTCCCGCACCGTAGACAGGATATGTCCCATCATCAAACCGTCAAGGATGCCGTAAGGGTGGTTCGCAGTTACAATCAGCGGCCCATCTTTTGGAATATTGTCCAGACTACCGCCGGCTATCTCAAGCGTCAGGCCATAGCGCTCAAGCATTACCAGCCAAAAGTCTCGGCCTGCGGCAACGTCTTTCTGATAACCAACGGCACGTTTGATCAACCGCAATCTGCCCGTCGTATTTTCCATAAGACGAATGACCGCATGGCCGCTTTTAGTAGTGGCTGAATGAGCATAGCTGATATCACGAGCGATCTGGCGTTTTGAATGCGGCATGGTCTTGGGCTACACTTTCAGGTCGTCAAGAACCGCTATTTATAATTAGAAAACCTTTCTGACCAGCCTTTAAAACGAACGTGCAATTCATTCATTCAGCGACTTTGGACAGATCAGGCCCACCTTGTCGGATCACACCCAAAAGTTCTTCGCGACGTTTGGCAGCTTTAGCCTCGTTCGCGTGTTTGATAGGACCAAAGCCCCTAATTTGAAGCGGAAGTTCGGCCAGAGCAACGATCGCTTCGCGTGTGTTGGTGTTCAGATGGGACAAAACCACATTCATGTCTGCCTCATATTGCTTGATAAGTGCACGCTCCATGCGTCGCTCGGCTGTGCGCCCAAAAGGGTCAAAAGGGGTCCCGCGTAGGTGCTTAAGTCGGGCGAGAATACGAAAGTTCCGCATCATCGCTGGGCCGTACTCCTTTTTTATTGGACGGCCGTCTGGGCCATCCTTGGACAAAAGCGGCGGGGCCAAATGGAATTTCACAGTAAAATCTCCATCAAATGCCTCGCGCGCCTTGGCTTCTGTTTGAAGGTGCAACCGTGCCACTTCATATTCGTCTTTGTAGCCCAGCAGTTTGTGGTATCCTGAGGCAACGGCCTTTTTGACGCGATCATCGTCAAATCTGTCGACGAGCTTGCGATAGCGTCTGGCCAAACGCTTTGACTGGTAAGCCGTCAGGTGTTCTACCCGGAAAGCGATCTTCTGCTCCAGCGTTTTGGGAAGTTCGAGCACTTTTGGCGCTGCCAGGTTGCGCGCATCATGAGGGTTGAGAACAGCCCATCGACCAATATCAAAGGCACGCAGGTTTTTGTCCACAACTGTGCCGTTCAGATCAATCGCCTGTCGGATCGCATCAAGGCTTAACGGCAACAATCCGCGCTGCCACGCGGCTCCAAAGATCATCATATTGGAAAAGATTGAATCGCCCATGGTCACCCGCGCCAGTTCTGACGCATCAAACAGATCCACCCGATCGCGCATCCGCGCCTCAAGCGCGAGCGTGAGGCGATCAGAGGGCAAAGCAAATTCGGTATTACGAGTGAAATCCCCTGTGATAATTTCATGACTGTTCACAACTGCCCCGGTGCGACCTGCACTGGTCAGACCAAGTGTCTTGGCACCAGCACTGACAACCAGATCACCGCCGATCAACGCATCGGCCTCTCCTGTGGCCACGCGAATGGCGCTGATGTCATGCGGGTCATTGGCCAGACGGCAATGGATATGGACAGCGCCGCCCTTTTGCGCCAGCCCCGCCATTTCCATCACACCCGCCCCCTTGCCATCGATATAGGCCGCCTGCGCCATCAAGGCCCCAATCGTGACAACGCCAGTGCCACCAACACCGGTCACTACCACGTTCCAAGTACCCTTGATCGTGGGCAACTCTGGCATCGGCAGGTCAGGAAGGTTTAAATCAGCAGTCACCTGTTTTTTGACCTGCGCCCCTTCGAGGGTCACAAACGAAGGGCAGAACCCTTTGACACAAGAAAAATCCTTGTTGCACGAAGACTGGTCAATCGCGCGTTTTCGGCCAAGTTCGGTGTCCTTGGGCACGATCGAAACACAGTTCGATTGCACCCCACAATCCCCGCACCCTTCACA